>Ga0247740_1000180_pt1 | contig 34118 bp, 32 predicted proteins | sample UWRJL148409B2_FD_180942 | JGI IMG/M metagenome (GOLD analysis project Ga0247740, IMG submission 180942) | Plant litter microbial communities from Arlington Agricultural Research Station in Wisconsin, United States - UWRJ-L148-409B-2 | ecosystem: Environmental > Terrestrial > Plant litter >...
GTGGTCGGCGTCGGCGTCGGTGTCGGCGTGGGGGTCGCCGTTCGTGTGGCGGGGGAGCGAGTCGCGTCGGACGCCCCGGCGGTCGCCAGCTGGCTGGCGGGTGCCGCGCCCGGTTCGGCGTGGACGATCAGCGCACCGAGCCCACCGGTGATGAGCATGGCCGACGTGACCGCGATGACGAACGTGCGGCGGTTCATCCGGCCGAGTGTACGCCGGCGGTGCGGGAGGGTCCAGACGCGACGAAGGGCCGGAGCGTCGTGCTCCGGCCCTTCGTGAGGGGTGGTTACGCCGCTGCGGGAGCCTCGACGTCGGCCTGCGCCTCGGTCTCGGCGGACGCGACGGGCGCGGGCGCAGCGCCCGACACAGCAACCTTGCGGGCCTTGGCCTTCTCGGCCACCGGGAGGGTCACGGTGAGCACTCCGTCGGCGTAGTCGGCCGCGATGCTCTCGGTGTCGATGCTCTCGCCGAGGCGGAGCTTGCGCACGACGGCGCCGCTCTGGCGCTCGCGGCTGATCCAGGTCGCGCCCTCGAGGGAGGGTGCAGTGCGCTGGGCGCGGACGGTCAGGACGCGGCCGTCGACTCCGACATCGATCGAGCCGGCGTCGACGCCGGGGAGGTCGACCGACAGCACGACGCTGTCCTCGGTGCGGTAGAGGTCCACGGCCGCAAGGCGGGTGGAGGTGGGGGCGAAGGCGACGCGGCGAGCGTCGCGGTAGGGGGCGTAGGCGACAGTCATGATGAACTCCAGTTGTGTCTGAAACTTGAGCCGGTATGACTCAACTCATGAAGTGTAAGTACATCGCCCCTCAGAAAAGTCCGGTGTTCGCCCGAGGCTTAGCGCCGCTACGGCTTGGCCTTCTGCGGGTAGAAGGTCTCGCCCCGCTCGAGCATCCCGACGAACTTCTCGGCGTTGCGCACGCGGCTCTCCGGCCGCTTGAGCTGGGAGATGCGGAAGATGAAAGCCCAGCGGTTCTGCCCGCTGAGCTTCTCGAAGAACTCTGCCGCGCGGGGGCTAGCCTCGAGCGCCGCCCTGAGCTCGTCGGGCACGGGGGCGTCCTTCACCTGGTACGCGGCATCCCACCGCCCGTCGGCCTTGGCGCGGTCGATCTCGGCCTGGCCCGCGGGGTGCATCCGGCCGGCCTCGATCAGCCGGTGGACGTGCCCGATGTTGCGCTGCGACCACGGGCTGCTGCGGCGGCGGGGCGTAAAGGCCTGCAGCACGTAGTCGTCGTCGAACCGCGCGACCTGCCCGTCGATCCAGCCGTGGCACAGGGCGACATCGAGGGCCTCGTCGTAGGTGAGACCGACGGCCGACGAGCGCCGGTTGCGCAGCTTGAGGCGCACGCCGTCGTCCGTGCCGTGCTCGACGAGCCAGCGCTCCCACTCGTCGGCGGTCTCGACCACGAGCAGCTTCTTGTCAGCGAACGAGACCATGACGCCATCGTAGAACCGGGGTCCGACGCTGAGGCGGGTCGCGTCCCGCGCTGAGTTGCGGCATCTCGACGCGAAAGTGCAGTTCGACGGGGTGCCGAGGGCGGCCACCCCGTCGAACTGCACTTTCGGCCCCGCTCAGTACCCCGAGAAGCTGTCCGCGTGCACGCGCTTCGCGCCCTGGGAGCGCAGCGCGTGCCGCAGGTCGTTCACGAGCGCGGGCGGCCCGGAGACGAAGGCCCGCCGCTGCGCCGCGTCCGGCACGGCGCCCACAAGGCGCTCGCCCGTGACGCGCCCCGAGCCGCCGTACGACCATCCGAGGGGGAGGGTGTCGGGAGCCTCGGGTCCGAACAGCACGACGCGCGCCCCCGAGTTCTCGAGCAACTCGCGGTACGGCAGCGGCCCGGGGGTGCTCGTCGCGTAGACCACGACCACGTCGCGCTTGTCGCCGCGTTCCGTGGCGTGGGCGAGCTGCGAAGCGAACGGCGTGATGCCGATGCCTCCCGCGACGAGCAGCAGCGGCTCACGGGCATCCTTGGGCAGGGCGAAGTCGCCGCCCACGCCGGTGCCGTTGACAATCTGGCCGGGCGCCAGGTCGAGCAGTGCCTGTTTGAAGCTGCTCGACTTCGAGGGCACGGAGATCGCGAACGTGATCGGCCCGTCGTCGGTCGGCGCGGACGAGATGCTGAAGTACCGCCGACTGCCGCGGAAGTCGGCGCGGCGGTGGGGGATGGTGAGCTCCATGTACTGGCCCGGCAGGAATCGCACCGGCCGCGACGGTTGGAACGCCAGCTCCCAGGTGGTCGCGCCCAGCTGCTGCTTGCCGAGGTACGTGAGACGGATGCCCCGGCGCTGCCCGAACGCGAAGGCGATCAGGTTGCCGATCAGCAGCGCGAGCAGGTACTTATTCGTGATGCCCGAGTTGAACGGGATCGCGAACGGGAGCGCCACGAGGGCGGCCACGGCGATCTGCTGCCAGCGCCGCGGCGGCAGCGTGAGCGGCTCGCTGAGCATGAAGCCCGCGAAGAACACGAGCGGCGACGACAGGAACGTGAAGGTCAGCGCGCTCTCGAGGGTCGAGCCGCCGGCGAGGAAGGCGCCGATGTTGATCGCTGACGCGAGCACGATGAACACGAGCCCCATCGTGAGGCGCTGGGTGCGGTACAGGATCAGGAAGGCCCCGATCACGATGAGTGGCTGAAGGTAGGGCGTGCCCACCCACCACCCCGGGTAGGCGAGGCCCGTGATACCGACGATGAACAGGCCGACCGCGGCGGGGTTGAAGATGTGCCGGCCGCGCACCGCGAGCAGGTACTTCGAGGCACTCGCGAGGAGGCAGGCGAGGGCGGTGCCGAGCAGCGACTCGAGCTCGAGCCGCGGGTTGATGATGAGGAAGATCAGGAAGCCGGAGATCAGCGCCGACTCGAAGTGGAACCGTGTGCGCACGATGCGCGCGGCCAGCCAGCTCGACCCGAAGGTGACACCGATCGAGACGACGAACGACGCGAGCAGGGCATCCGGCGCGTAGGAGAGCTGGCCCGCGAACGACAGCACGACGGCGAGCACCGAGGTCGCGAGCAGGAAGATCAGAACGAGCTTGTACATCGGGACGAGCCCGGTGATGCGATCGAGCCAGGTCTTCATAGGAACATCTCCCCGTCCAGGTGTGGCCAGAACTCTACAGTTTGGTCCGCAAACATGCGTACGTATGAGAAATCGAACTCGCGCTGCAGCCGCGCGGGCTCGGTGAAGAAGAGCGCTGTTGCCAGCCCGTCGGCCTCGAGGGCCGTCTCGGCGAGAGCCCAGGTGGCGATCACGCGGCGGGTGGGCAGGCCCGTGGTCGCGTCGATGATGTGGTGCAGCCCGTCGCCCCAGGTGCGGCGGTTGGGGGCCGAGGCGCAGATCGCCCCGGCGCCCAGGTTCGCGACCCCGATGGCCTTCGTCGCATCCCACGGATGCTCGAGCCCCACTCGAATCGAGCCCGGGCCGCGCCGCCGGATGTCACCGGACGCGTCGATCACGTAGCCCTCGTGACCGGCCTCGACGAGCATCCGGCCGATGATGTCGACGAGGTAGCCTTTGCCCGCCGCGCCCACATCGACGGTCACCGGGCGGATCGTGGTGAGGGAGCGGCCGTCCCACGCGAAGGAGTCGTCCCAGTTCGGAGCGGGCAGAGCGGGACCGCTCGCCCGCAGCGAGTAGGCGCGGTCGTAGCCGAGGGTCTCGAGCGAGCGGCCGACCAGCGGGGAGACCGCCCCGTCGGTCGCGTCGTACAGCCGGCGGTACAGGTCGAACAGGTCGGCGGCGTCGTCCGGGAACTCCACGGTTCCGGGCGTCGAGGCGATGCGCGCGACCAGCGAGTCGTCGCGGAACCGCGAGTAGGTGCGGTCGAACACGTCGACCCGGGCGAGCACGGCGGCCTGAGTCGCGGCATCCATGGGCTGATCGGTGTCGATCTGCCAGGAGGTGCCGATCGCCTCGAACACGACCGACGCAGGCCGCGCGGTGCCCGTCATGGTCAGGACGCGTCGGCCTTGATGGCCTCGACGGCGCTCGTGAAGCCGCCGCTCGTGAGGGAGGAGCCCGCGACCTTGGAGACCGAGATCTCGTCGATGTTCTTGCCGACGACCACCGCGGCGATGCCGTCGATGAACTGGCCCTGGTACTCCTGGGTGTCGCGGCTGCCGCCGCTGCCGCTCACCGAGACGTCAGTGATCACGTCGTCGGCGAGGGTGATCGTGACCTCGACCGACTCGGTGCCGTTGGGCGTCTGGTACGAACCGGACTCGGTGTAGGTGCCGTCGGTGTAAGTGCTGCCGCTTTCGGCGGGAGCCGCGGTCTCGCTCGGGGCGGTCGTGGCCTCCTCGCTCGGGGTCGTCGTCGCCTCCACAGCGGCTTCGGGAGTCGAGGAGCAGCCGGCGAGGGCTCCCACGAGGGCGAGCCCGCCGAGCAGTGCTACGGCGGTCTTGTTCTTGTCGAGGGTGCGCATGAATCTCCAGATCGAGCGTCGGTCGAAAATTGTTGTTGTTACAAGCATGTCGCACGGGGTTTCTGTTTCCTTGGCGCAACCTGAGGATCCGCCCTGAACGCCAGTTTCGGTTCTACCCCCGATCGAGGGTCACGTGAGTTAGTGTCGAAAGTGCGCAGGCCCGAACTGCCTCCGGTATCCACCTTTCATGAGAAGGAAATCCAGTGAGCAAACCCCGCGGGCGCATCACGCTGCGCCGATCCGTCAGAACCACCCTCTCGCTCGCCGCAGGAGCGGCCGTTGTCGCCTCCGGGCTCATCGCGGCCCCCGCGATGGCGGCCACCTCTCCGGCCTTCGATGGGGGTGGGCAGACCAGCTTCGAGCCGGGGCGCTACATCGTCACGCTCGTCGACGACTCGGTCGCCACGTACGACGGCGGCATCCCCGGCTACCCCGGCACCCAGCCCGACGAGGGCGACCAGCTGAACGCGCGCACCGCCCCGGTCGCCGACTACAGCGACTACCTCGCCGACAAGCAGACCGAGGTCGCGGATGCCGCTGGCGTCGCGATCGACGTCTCGTACACGTTCGCGTTGAACGCGTTCTCGGCAGACCTGAGCGCGAGCCAGGCCGCGGAGCTCCTCGCCAACCGCGACGTGCTCGCGGTCACGCCCGACGAGCTCAAGCACATCACCGCCGAGCCGTCCACGAGCTTCCTGGGCCTCGACGCCCCTGGCGGCGTGTGGGAGTCGGTCGGCGGAGCCGACCAGGCCGGCGCCGGGGTCGTCGTCGGCGTGCTCGACACGGGCATCGCGCCCGAGAACCCGGCGTTCGCGGGGAGTTCCCTCGCGACCTCGACCGCCCCGGAGCCCTACCTCGACGGTGAGACGATCACCTTCGACAAGGGTGACGGCGGCGTCTTCCACGGAGTCTGCGAGACCGGCGAGCAGTTCACCGCCGACGACTGCTCCACGAAGATCGTCGGAGCGCGCTACTACCTCGAGGGCTTCGGCGCGGAGAACCTCGGCGACGCCACCACCGGCACCGGCGAGTTCGTCTCCCCGCGCGATGGCGACGGCCACGGCTCGCACACGGCGAGCACGGCCGCGGGCAACGTCGACTCGCCCGCGACCGTGGGCGGCATCGACTTCGGCGCCATCAGCGGCGTCGCGCCCGGCGCGAAGATCGCGGTCTACAAGGTCTGCTGGTCGGGCCCTGACGCGACGACCCTCGACGACGACGGATGCACGACCACCGACCTGCTCTCCGCCATCAACCAGGCGGTCGAGGACGGCGTCGACGTGATCAACTACTCCATCGGCGGCAGTGCGGCGCAGACCACGTACTCGGCGACGGATGACGCGTTCCTGGGTGCGGCATCGGCGGGCATCTTCGTGGCCGCTGCGGCGGGCAACGACGGCCCGGGGGCGTCAACCCTCGACAACGCCTCGCCCTGGATCACGACGGTCGCGGCCTCGACGATCCCCAGCTACGAGGCGACGGTCACGCTCGGTGACGGCCAAGCGTTTGCCGGGGCATCCATCACTGTTGATTTCGACCCGGAGGCGGAGCCGCTCACCGGGCCGCTCGTTAACTCGACCGCCGTGGCCGTGGAGGGCGCCGATGCGGCACTGTGCGCGCCGGGGTCGTTGACCGAGGCGGCAGCGGGCTTCATCGTGGTCTGCGATCGCGGCACCTACGACCGCGTCGCGAAATCGGCGGAGGTCGCCCGCGTCGGCGGCATCGGCATGGTGCTCGTGAACGTGACGCCGGGGTCGATCGACACCGACTTCCACTCCGTACCGACGGTTCATCTGAGCGACGAGTACTACACCGCGGTGCACGAGTACGCGGCGACTCCCGGCGCAACGGCGACGTTCACGACGGGCAACGCGCTGGGCACGACCCCGCCTGCGCCCCAGGTGGCGGGATTCTCGTCCCGCGGTCCCGTGCTCGCGGACGGAAGCGACCTGCTCAAGCCCGACATCACCGCTCCCGGCGTCTCGATCCTGGCGGCCGGGCCCAACCAGGAGGGCACGGAGCCGACCTACGAGTTCCTCAGCGGAACCTCGATGGCCACCCCGCACATCGCCGGACTCGCCGCCCTCTACCTCGGTGAGCGCGCCACCGCGACGCCCGCGGAGGTCAAATCGGCCATGATGACGACGGCGTACGACACCGTCGACGAAGCGGGCGCCGCAGTGTCCGACCCGTTCGCGCAGGGCGCGGGTCACGTCGACCCGACCCGGTTCTTCGAGCCGGGCCTGCTGTACCTCAACGGCAAGGCCGACTGGTACGCGTACCTGCAGGGCCTGGGTTACAACGCCGGCGTGGACCCGGTCGACGCGAGCAACCTCAACCTCGCCTCGATCGCGATCGGCGCACTCACGGCGCCGGAGACCATCACCCGCACGGTGACCTCCACGCAGGCCGGGTCGTTCGAGTACTCGGTCGACGGCCTCGCCGGCATCGACGTCACGGTCGAGCCGTCGGTGCTCTCGTTCGATGCCGCGGGCGAGACGCTCTCGTACAGCGTCACCTTCGCCCGCACGGATGCCCCGCTCGACCAATTCGCCACCGGTTCGCTCACATGGACCTCTGGCGACACCTCGGTGCGGAGCCCGATCGCGGTGCAGCCGGTGACGATCGTCGCCCCCGGCTCGGTGGAGGGCACCGGCGTTACCGGGTCCGTCTCCGTCGAGGTCACACCGGGTGGTGACGGCGAGATCCCGCTCTCGACCTCGGGTCTCTCGGCCGGCGTGGTCAGCACGGGATCGGGTGTCACCGGTGACTCCGCCGAGTACACCTCCGTGGTGCCGGAGGGTACCGAGTTCGCGAGGTTCGACCTCGATGCGCTCGACGACACCACCGACCTCGACCTGATCGTCTACCTGCTCGACGCCGACGGCAACCCCGTCGCGGGCTGGCAGTCGGCGACCGGCTCGGCGGACGAACGGGTCGACCTCGTCGCCCCCGACCCCGGCACCTACCTCATGCTCGTCGACGTGTTCAGCGCGCCCGACGGTGTGACATGGGATGCCACGGCCACCTCGGTGATCGCGGGCGGTGCGCCGCTCACGCTCGACCCGCCGGTGCTCGCCGCGACCCAGGGCGTGCCGGTGAGTTACACGGCATCGTGGGCCGGTCTGGTGCCGTCGACGAGCTACCTCGGCCTCGTGAACTACGGGGACACGGGCGAGTTCACGGTCGTGCAGGTCGCGACGGGTGAGGGCCCCGAACCGGGTGCGCCGGTCAACACGGTGCTGCCGACGATCTCCGGAGAACCCGTAGTGGGCAAGAAGCTCACCGCGACACCGGGGGAGTGGGACCTCGACGGTCTGACGTTCGCGTACCAATGGCGGGCCGACGGGGTCGACATCCCCGGGGCCACGTCCGACCGGTACCGCGTCGTCGCCGCTGACCAGGGCAAGGCGCTCACCGTCGTGGTGACGGCGACGAGCGGCGACCTGCCGCCCGGAACGGCGACCTCGGAGGCCGTGACCGTGAAGTTCGCGGCATCCGTGGACCTGTCTCTCAACCGCCGGGTGCTCTTCTCCTGGCAGACGACGACCGCGACCGTGACCGTGGAGAGCGCCGCGTCGACGTCCCCGACCGGAACCGTGACGATCAAGGTCAACGGCAAGACGGTCACGGGCACCCTCGTCGATGGGGTGGTGACGGTGCAGCTGCCCAAGCTGCGGGCCGGCATCTACACGGTGACGGCCACCTACGGCGGGGATGCCCTCTCCACCGATGACTCCGACCAGAAGCTGATCTGGGTCGTGCTGTAACGGGCTGACGGTCTGGGGACGAGCGGTGTGGGGCCGGGCGGAAGCTCCGGCCCCACAACGTTCACCGTGTGTAGGACAGCTGCTCGCGTCCTACACGCGGTGAACGTTGCGCCGGGGTCGGCCGTCGCCGCGACGCGCGGGGGTTGTGGGAGTTCGCGCGTGCTCGTACACCCGCGCTCGCCCGTACCTCCCGCCCGCCGAGCCCCATGTAACAACCGTGTGAACGCCCCAGAATTCTCTTGCAGTTAATTAGTTCGTAAGCTTTACTAACAAACATGACGACGGGGTTCACCACCGGCCGGGCCCTGCGCCCCACCACCAAAGTGCTGCCCGAGCATGCTCGCGGGCACAACCGCTCGCTCGTGCTGCAGACCCTCTACCGGGCGGGCCAGGTGAGCCGCGCGGACATCGCCCGCGAGACCGGCCTCACGCGCGTCACCGTGTCCGACCTCGTCGCGGAGCTCATCACCGAGGGGCTCGTCGTCGAGACCGGCCAGCGCGAGGATGCCCGTCCCGGCAAGCCCGCGACCCTGCTCGACCTGAACCGCAGCGCGTTCCAGATCATCGGCATCGACCTCAGCGAGTACGCCATCTTCCGCGGCGCCGTCCTCGACCTCGACGGACAGATCCTGCACCGGTCCGAGCTGCCCCTCGCGGGTGCCACCGGCACGGATGCCACGGCTCTCGTCATCCGACTGGCCGAGTCGCTCGTCGCGCAGGCCACGCTACCGATCCTGGGGCTCGGCGTCGGATCCCCCGGCATCGTCGACCTCGCGGGTGTCGTGCTGAGCGCCCCCAACCTGGGCTGGGTGGGTGAGGACCTGCAGGGCATCCTCGCCGCGCGGTTCGGTCTGCCGGTCGTCGTCGCGAACGACGCCAACGCGGCGGCCCTCGCCGAGCACAGCTTCGGCGACGCCGACAGCGACATGATGCTCATCAAGGTCGGCCACGGTGTCGGCGCCGGCCTGCTGCTCGACGGCACCCCGCTCTTCGGCAGCCGCTTCGCCGCGGGGGAGATCGGCCACGTCGTAGTCGGGACTGACGGCGGGCTCGAGTGCGTGTGCGGCAAGCACGGGTGCCTCGAGACCTGGCTCGCCACTCCGCGGCTGGAGAAGGCGATCGCCGCCTCACCGGAGAACCGGGACGAGATCCTCACGGAAGCAGGGCAGCGCCTCGGCATCGCCCTCGCCCCGGTGGTCGGTGCGCTCAACCTCGCCGAGGTCGTGCTGAGCGGCCCGACAGAACTGCTCGATGGTCGCCTTGCCGACGCGACCATCGAGACGCTCCGCAACAGGACGATGGCCGAGTTCCACGGCGATCTCACGCTGCGGATGACGACGCTCGGTGAGGACATCGTCATGCGCGGCGCTGCCGTCATGGTCCTCTCCGCGCAACTCGGGGTGTCGTAGCCCCAACCCTGCACCAACCAAACACACACACGAAGGAAGACACAATGAAGCGAAAGATAGGAGTGGTTGCCGCGGCAACCGCTGCACTCATCGTTCTCGCCGGGTGCTCCGCCACACCCGCCGCCGAGGAATCGGCCGACGGCCAGGACATCACCCTGTGGGTCATGGGAGGTGACACCCCGGATGCGCTGCGCGACTTCCTTAAGACAGAGTACGCAGACGCAACCGGGGGCACCCTCACTATTGAGCAGCAGGACTGGGCCGACGCTCTTTCGAAGCTGACCACGGCACTGCCTGATGCCGAGAATACTCCGGACGTGACCGAGATCGGGAACACCTGGTCACCCACCTTCACGTCGGTCGGGGCGTTCAGCGACATCAGCGACATGTACGACGAGCTGGGCGGCGACAAGCTGCTCCCCTCATTTGTCGAGGTCGGCGAGGTGGATGGCGCGAACTACGCGCTGCCGTACTACTTCGGGTCGCGCTACATCTTCTTCCGCAAGGACATCTGGGAGGCCGCCGGCCTGAGCCAGCCCACCACCCTCGCCGAGTTCAACGAGGATGTCGCGAAGCTCAAGACCGACACGCAGTCCGGCTTCTACATCGGCGGCCAGGACTGGCGCAACGGCATCTCGTGGATCTTCGCCAACGGCGGCGAACTCGCGGTGAAGGACGGGGACACGTGGAAGTCGTCGTTCTCCGACCCGAAGACCATCGAGGGCCTCGAGCAGCTGCAGGCGATCTTCACGGATGCCTCGCTCGCCCCGGTCACGGAGGCTGACAGCACCCCGTGGGTCAACATCAACAACAACGCCGCAACGGGTGCGCCCGAGGCCGCGACGATCATCGCTCCCGGATGGGCGCACTGGTCGATCGGCGACCTCACGCCCGACCCGGCGGACGACACGAAGACCATCGCGACGTGGAACGACGCGACTTTCGGCAACTTCGTCCTCCCGGGTGTCGACGGCGGCGCTGCCCCCGTCTTCGCCGGTGGCTCCAACATCGCGATCTCGGCGGCCAGCAAGAACCAGGCCGGCGCCCGCGAGCTGATGAAGATCATCTTCTCGGAGGAGTACCAGAACATGCTCGGCGCGAACGGACTCGGCCCGGCCAACCTGGACTACGCGTCCTCGTTGGGCGACGACCAGTTCGCCACGGCGCTCTCCGAGTCCGCTGCCAACTCGAAGCTCACCCCCGCCGCTCCCGGCTGGGCGGCAGTAGAGGGCTCCGGCCTCCTCGAGGAGTTCTTCGGCAAGGTCAACGCGGGCGGCGACATCAAGGCGCTCGCCAAGGAGTACGACGCCAAGATCGACGAGATCATCAACGGCGACTAGCCGCAGTACCCGGCTGGGCGGCGTGCCAGCGCCGCCCAGCCGGTCATCACATCCATTGAGCCTGTCGAAAGGAGGACTCGCCATGTCTTCTACGCTCCGTACGAACACGCGCCGCGGCATCCGCGCACCGCACGTCCTCCTCATCCCCGCCGTCGCCATCCTCGTGCTCGGCATGGGGTACCCGATGGTCTGGCAGATCGTCACCTCGTTCCAGAAGTTCGGCCTGCAGCAGCAGTTCGGCAAGCCCGCCGAGTTCGTCTGGTTCGACAACTACGTGAAGCTCGCCACCGACCCGCAGCTCTGGCTGGTCGTCGGCAAGTCGCTCGCCTTCTGCCTGATCACTGCCTTCGTCACGCTCGCGATCGGCACCGCCCTGGCGCTGCTCATGTCCGCGGTCACGAAGGCCGCGCGCCTCATCCTGCAGGTCGCCCTGCTCCTCGCGTGGTCGATGCCGGTCGTCTCCGCCATGACGGTGTGGATCTGGTTGTTCGACCGCCGGCGCGGGGCCATCAACTACCTGCTCGACATGATCCCGGGCATCCAGATGAACCGGTTCGACTGGCTCTCGACACCTCTCACCTTCCTGCTCGTCGCGAGCATCATCGTGGTGTGGATGAGCGTGCCCTTCGTCGCCTTCTCGATCTACGCGGGGCTGACGCAAGTCTCCGACGAGGTCATGGAAGCGGCGCAGCTGGACGGCGCCAACGGCTGGCAGCGGTTCTGGGGGATCATCCTGCCGATGATCCGCCCCGTCATCTCGATTGTGCTGCTGCTGCAACTGATCTGGGACCTGCGCGTGTTCACACAGATCAAGCTCCTGCAGGACGCGGGCTCCAAAACAGGGGAGTTCGACCTGCTCGGCACCTACATCTACAAGCTCGGCACGAGCGCCCAGGACTTCGGTATGGCGTCGGCGGTGTCGATCTTCGTGCTCGGCATCACCATCGCGCTGAGCTGGTTCTACATCCGCAGCCTTCTGAAGGAGGACGAGGCATGAGAATTCATCTCGCCAAGAGGCTGCTGAGCGCCCTCGCCATCGTGATCGCCCTGCTGTGGGTGTTCCCCGTCTACTGGATGGTCAACTCGGCCTTCCTCCCCACCGCGGTACTGCAGTCGTTCATCCCCACCTTCTTCCCGGTGCGGGGCACGTTCAGCAACTTCGCCGGCGCCGTGGCCGACGGCTCGTTCTTCTCCGCCCTCGGAATGAGCGTCGCCATCACGCTCACCGTCGTCGTGTTCTGCATCCTCTTCGCGTTCCTCGCCGCTGTCGCGATCAGCCGGTTCCGGTTCCGGGGGCGCAAGAGCTTCGTGATCGCGGTGCTCGTCGTGCAGATGCTCCCCGCCGAGGGCCTGTTCATCGCGCAGTACAAGATGGTCGCGAGCGTGCACCTCCTCGACAGCGTGATCGGCGTCAGCGTGATCTACATCGCCGCCGTCGTGCCGTTCACCGTGTGGATGCTGCGCGGCTTCGTCGCGGGCATCCCCGCCGATCTCGAGGAAGCGGCGATGGTCGACGGCCTCAGCCGGTTCGGTGCGTTCATGCGCATCACGTTCCCGCTGCTCGCGCCGGGGCTCGTGGCGTCGGGTGTCTACGCCTTCCTCCAGGCGTGGAACGAGTTCACGGTGGCGCTCGTGCTGCTGCCCTCGGAGTCGGCTCAGACCCTACCGCTCTGGTTGCGCGGGTTCGTGCAGGCCTCCGCCACGCGCGAGACCGACTGGGGCCAGGTCATGGCCGCGTCGACCCTCGTCGCCGTGCCCGTCATCATCTTCTTCCTCATCGTGCAGGGCCGGCTCACGTCGGGCCTGGTGAGCGGGGCGGTGAAGGGATGAGCGTTCTCCAGGAGAGCGCGCTCCGTCTCGGCACTCTCCGCATCGGCATCGACATCGGCGGCACGAAGACGGATGCCGTGGCCATCGCCCCCAACGGCGAGATCGTAGAGCGGCTCCGGCTGCCCACGGGCTTCGGCCCCGGCGCGGTGGTGGACACGGCGGTCGCCGCCGTCACCTCGCTCGCCGCCGCGACCGGCACCGAGGTCACAGGCTTCACGTCCATCGGCATCGGCATCCCCGGCGCCGTCGACCCCGCCACGGGCCGCGTCACCCACGCGGTGAACCTCGGGCTCGAGGGCCTCGAGCTGGGTGCCGAGCTCTCCCGTCGGCTGGGCCGACCGGTCCGCATCGACAACGATGTGAACGCTGCTGCGCTCGGAGCGTTCCACCTGCTGGAGAAGCACGAGCACGCCTCGATGGCGTACCTCAACCTCGGTACCGGCCTCGCGGCGGGCATCATCATCGACGGCCGCGTGTGGCGCGGCTCGCGCGGTACGGCTGGCGAGATCGGCCACATCCCGGTGGACCCGAACGGTCCCGAGTGCCCCTGCGGCCAGCGCGGCTGCCTCGAGATGCTCGCCTCCGGCTCGGCCATCGCGCGGCAGTGGCCGACCGACGACCCCAAGCCGGCGCGCGCGCTGTTCGCCGCGGCGGCGGCCGGTGATCCCGCGGCGATCGAGGTGCGGCAGCGGTTCGTGGAGAACGTCGCGGCCGCCGTGCGCATCCTCGTGCTCACCGTCGACGTCGACAGCGTCGTCATCGGGGGAGGGCTCTCGTCCCTCGGACCGGTCCTCCTCGACGAAGTGCGTGCCGTACTCGCGTCGTGGGAGGCCGAGTCTGCCTTCCTCTCCTCCACGCACCTGAGCGAGCGCATCGCGATCGTGCCGGTCGACTTCCCCGCGGCCGCCGTGGGGGCAGCACTGGTCGGGGTGGTCTGATGGCAGAGGTGGTGATCGTCGAGTCTGCGGATGCCGCGGGCGAGGTGGCGGCGGACGCGATCGAGCACCTCGTCCGGAGCAACCCGCGTGCGGTGCTGGGGCTGGCCACCGGTTCCACGCCCCTGACCACGTGGCGGGCACTCGCCCAGCGGGACCTGGATCTCTCGCAGGTGCGGGGATTCGCGCTCGATGAGTACGTGGGGCTGCCGCCCGGGCATCCGGAGAGTTATCGCTCGGTGATCACGCGCGAGGTCGTCGAGCCGCTCGGGCTCACCCCGTCGCTCGTGCGCGTGCCGGCCGACCGCGGGCCGATCGAGACCGCGGGGGCCGACTACGAGGCCGCGATCGTGGAGGCCGGCGGTGTGGACCTGCAGATCCTCGGGATCGGCGGCACCGGCCACATCGGTTTCAACGAGCCCGGTTCGTCGTTCGCCTCGCTCACCCGGGTCAAGACCCTTACCGAGCAGACCCGCCGCGACAACGCGCGCTTCTTCGGCTCGCCCGACGAGGTGCCGATGCACTGCATCACCCAGGGGCTCGGAACGATCCTGCGGGCGCGGCACCTCGTGCTGCTCGCGTTCGGTTCGGCGAAGGCCGCGGCGCTCGCCGGGGCAGTGGAGGGTCCGCTCACCGCGTCCCTGCCGGGGTCGGCGATCCAGCTGCACCCGCGCGTGACCGTGATCGTCGACGAGGCCGCGGCCGCCGAGCTCAAGTTCGCGGACTACTACCGCTACGCGTGGGCGCACCGGTTGGGCTGGGAGATCCTCTAGAGCTGCACGCCGTCGGCCCACACGCCGGTGACGTGCCAGGCGTGGTCGAGCAGCACCGCGTCGGCGACGTACCCGGGGGCGAGCAGCCCGTGGCGGTGGTCGAGCCCGAGAGCCCGCGCCGGCGAGAGCGTCAGCGCCGTCACCGCGTCCTGCGCCGAGACCCGTGCCTCGTTCACCGCGCACCGCAGCGCCGCATCCTGCGTGAGGGTCGAGCCCGCGATCGTGGTCGTGCCGCGCAGCATCGCGAGGCCGTCCCGCACCGCGACGTTGAGGTCGCCGAGCCGGTAGTCGCCGTCGACGGAGCCGGCCGCGGCCATCGCGTCGGTCACGAGCGCGATGCGCCCGGGTGCCGCGCCGAACGCGAGGTGCGCCACGCTGGGATGCACGTGCTTGCCGTCGAGGATCAGCTCGAGCGTCACCCGCTCGTCGTCGAACGCCGCGACCACGGGGCCGGGAGCGCGGTGGTGGATGCCCGGCATCGCGTTGAAGGCGTGCGTCAAGATGCGCGCGCCCCGGTCGAAGGCCGCGTGCGCGAGAGCCTCGTCGGCGAGCGTGTGCCCGATCCCGACGGCGATCTCCAGCTCGACGAGCACGTCGATCGCCTCCATCGCGCCGGGCAGCTCGGGAGCGATCGTGATCTGGCGCAGCGTGCCGCGCGCGGCGCCGATCAGTTCCTCGAGCTCGTACGGCGACGGCTCGAGCAGGTAGTCGTGGTTGTGCGCCCCGCGGTTGGCGGGTGCGAGGAACGGGCCCTCGAGGTGCGAGCCCAGCACGAGCGGGTCGAGCTCGACGAGGTCCGCGATCACGCCGAGGCTCTCCCGCATGAACGCGAGCGGGTTGGCGACGAGGCTGATCACCGACCGGGTGGTCCCGTGAGCGCGGTGGGTGGCCAGCGCGGCGAGGATCGCCTCGGGCCCGTCGTCGTACGCGTGGCCGCCGCCGCCGTGGCCGTGCAGGTCGATGAACCCGGGGACGAGCCAGTGGCCACCGACGTCGACGCGAGCACCGGCATCCGGATGCCCGTGCCCGCTGCCGGTCGAGGTGACGGTGTCACCGTCGACGAGCATCCAGAAGTCGTCGACCTGGCCGTGCGCGTCGAGTTTGCGTGCCGAGTGGAAGAGGGTGCTCACGGAACCCAGTGTAGGAGCGGCTATTTGAAGATGATCGTCCGCGCGCCGTCGAGCAGCACGCGGTGCTCGGCGAACCACTTGACCGCCTGGGTGAGGGTGCGGGACTCCTCGTCCTGGCCGATCGCGACCAGCTCCTGCCAGCTGCGCGAGTGGTCGACGCGCACGACGTTCTGCTCGACGATCGGGCCCTCATCCAGGTCGCTCGTCACGAAGTGCGCCGTGGCGCCGATGAGTTTCACTCCGCGGGCATGCGCCTGCTTGTACGGGTTCGCGCCCTTGAAGCCCGGCAGGAAGGAGTGGTGGATGTTGATGACCTTGCCATTCAGCGCAGCGCACAGCTCGGGCGAGAGGATCTGCATGTAGCGGGCGAGCACGACGAGTTCGATGTCGTGCTCCTCGACGACCTCGAGCACGCGCTCCTCGAAGGCGAGCTTCTGGCCGGGGCTGGTGATCGCGTGCGCCTCGAACGGCACGTCGTAGAACGCCGCGAGCGTGGAGAGGTCGGAGTGGTTGCTCATCACGAGCGGCAGGTCGACGGAGAGCTGCCCCGCGCGCTCGCGGTACAGCAGGTCGTTGAGGCAGTGGCCGGCCTTCGACACGAGCACGAGGGTGCGCAGCGGGCGACCGACGATGTCGAGCTCCCACGTCATGTCGTAGTGGGCGGTGACGGGGGCCAGGGCGGCTTCGAAGGCGTCGCGGGATGCCGCGGACTCGACCTGAAGGCGCATGAAGAAGCGGCCCGTGTCGTCGCTCGAGAACTGCTGCGACTCGGTGATGTTGCCGCTGGCCGCCACGATCGCGCCGCTGATCGCGTGCACGATCCCCGGCCGGTCCTCGCAGACGAGGGTGAGGATCCAGTGCGTCGGGGCTTCGGTCACCGCTCCAGCGTAGGGCTTAAGCTGGGAGGGACCGCGCAGGGCCCGCGCCGTCCCGCTGGCGACGTGCCGCCGCACAGATCGAACGGAACCACCGTCCTCATGGACGCGCCAGCTACCTCTGCCAAGCCTTTCCCCTGGGTGGGCCTCCTCACCCTCTCCGTGCTCATCTTCATGATGGTCACGAGCGAATTCCTGCCCACGGGCCTTCTCCCCGAGATCTCGGAGGAGTTGCAGGTCTCCGAGTCGCAGGTGGGCATCCTCGTCACTGTCTTCGCGGGCACCGTCGTGCTGACCGCGACGCCGCTCTCGTTCCTCACCCGGCGGTACTCGCGCAAGTCGCTCGTCGTCGTCGTGCTGTTCGTGTTCATCCTCGGCAACGTGCTGGCTGCGCTGGCACCGAACTACGCAGTGCTCGTCGTCGCGCGCGTGATCGGCGGACTCGCGCACGGGCTGTTCTGGTCGGTCGTGGGCGCCTACTCCGCGCACCTCGTGCCGAAGCACCAGCTCGCCCGCGCTGTCGCGATCACGAGCGGTGGCGGAACTGCGGCCTTCGTGCTCGGGGTGCCCCTCGGCACCGCGCTCGGCCACTCGCTCGGCTGGCGGCTCGCGTTCGCGATCCTCGCCGGGGCGGTGCTCGTGCTGACTCTGGTGACGGTCAAGCTGCTCCCGTCGGTGTCGCACGGCGAGGTCCTGGCGACCGGTGAGATCCCGCTGCCCATGCGCAAGGACCGCACCGTCCCCGGCGTCATCATCGTCGGCGTGATCATCGTGCTCGTCGCGCTCGGGCACAACCTCTTCTACACGTACATCGCGCCGTTCCTCATCGGGCCGATGGGTATCGACCCCGACCAGGTTGCGGCGTGGCTGTTCCTCTACGGCGGCGCGGGGGCGATCGGCCTCGTCGTGGCGGGAACCCTCGGCGACCGGTTCCCGCGCGGGGCGATGATCGGCTCGATCGTGATGATCCTCGTCTCGGTCACCGTGCTCGCGGCCTTCCCCGAACTCACCTGGGTCGCGTTCGCGGCGATCATCGTGTGGGGTGCGTCGTTCGGCGCCCTCCCCAGCCTGCTGCAGGCAAGGATGCTCCACACCGCGTCAGTGCGGGTGCGCGATGTGGCGGCCTCCTACTTCACGACCTCGTTCAACTTCTCGATCGGAATGGGCGCGCTCGTCGGCGGCCTCCTCCTCGACCGGCTCGGGGTCGGCGCGCTCCCGTGGTTCGACATCGCGATCACGGCGCTGGGCCTGGGCCTCGTGATCTTCGCCAACGCCTGGCTCGCGCGGCGGGGGCTCACCGCGCGCTAGCCGTGCTTGATGCCGAGCCTGTCGAGCAGCTCGACGAAGCGGGCGAGGCGCGGCTCGAACTCGGCGAATTCGCGCTCGGCCCGGGGCGACCACGCGATCTCGGCCACGGACGCCAGTCGCGGGAACGCCATCGTCTCGATGTCGTCGATCGTCTCGAGCGTCTCGCTCCACAACGGCGCCTCGACGCCGAGCAACTGCTCGTCACGGATCCCCGGCACGACGTCCGCTGGATCCCACGAGTACGACGCCTCGACCGATGTCGGCCCCTGCGCCCACACCAGCCCGAGGGCTGTCGAGTCGTCGTACTTCATGTCGAGGTACGCGACGTCGGCGGGCGACATGATCACGCGGCCGCCCTGCTCCACGAACGACACCGTGTGCTCGGCGGCACCCTCCTGCGGAACGAGGAAGCTCCAGTACTGGCCGAGGGTGCCGACCGGGAGCGAGGCGCTGCGCCCCATCTCGTGCCACCCGATGAGCGTCTTGCCGTACTTCGCGGCGATCGCGGTGGCGCGACCGATGAAGTAGAGGAAGTCCTCGTCGGTAGTCGACAGCGACTCGTCCCCGCCGAGGTGCAGGTACGGTCCCGGAGTCATGGCGGCGACCTCCCGCACGACGTCGTCGACGAACTGGTAGGTGCGCTCACTGCGGATCGCGAGCGAGCTGAACCCGACCTCGATCCCCTCGTATGCCTCGACGGGAATGTCACTCAGCTCGGGATAAGCGACGCTCGCGGCGTTGGTGTGCCCGGGCATGTCGATCTCGGGCACGACCGTGATGAAACGGGATGCCGCGTACTCGACGATTTCCCGGTAGTCCACCTGGGTGTAGAAGCCCCCGGCTCCGCCGCCCACCTGTGAGGCCGCGCCCTTTTTGGTGAGTTCGGGCCACGAGTCGATCTGGATCCGCCAGCCCTGGTCATCCGTGAGATGCAGGTGCAGGTGGTTGATCTTCAGCAGCGCGATGTCAGCGATGTAGCGCTTGACGTCGTCGACGCCGAAGAAGTGCCGGGCGACGTCAAGCATTGCGCCGCGGTAGGCGAAGCGCGGGTAGTCCTCGATGTGGGTGAAGGGAACCTCGGGCGCGAGCTGCCGCAGCGTCTGGGCGCCGGCGAACAGTCCCGCTGCCGTCGCGGCCTCGACACGGATGCCCGCTGCCGACACCTCGAGCGTGTAGCCGTCCGGCCCCGGCTCGTCACCGAGCACGAAGTTGAGCGGGGCATCCTCGGCCGTGGTGAGGCCGAGCGCGGCGGACAGGTACGCCGCCACCGCGGGCTCACCACCCACGGTCGTCGCGCTCGTGAGCGTGAACGTGCCGGGGCTGTCCGTGCGCGACACGGGGGCGGGGATGATCGAGCTCATGTGCACCTTTTGTCAGGAGTCCTAACTAACTCGCCCCATTCTCGCAGACCCGCCGCCGTTCCGAAATGACGGAACCGTGCCGGGTCCCAATTTGCGAAATGACGGAAACGTGCCGGGCCGGATTTGCGAAATGACGGAATCAGTCCGTCGATTCGGGCCAAATCCCGCGCAATTCGGGCTGCCCCGCTCCGTATCTCCGTCGTTTCGGAACCTGCCCCCGCTCCGAGTCCGTCGTTTCGGAATCTGCCTCTGCTCCGTATCCGTCATTTCGGAAGGAGGTGCCGCGACGGACCCCCTTCCGATCGGGACGCACCGCGCGTACCGTACCCCGCATGAGCCTCGTGGAGAAGATCGCCGATTCGGCGAAGTCATTCGGAGTGAATGCCGCTTACGGCGACATCGTGCAGGTCGACGGCAAGGATGTTCTGCCCGTCGCGCTCGTCGGCTACGGGTTCGGCGGGGGTGATGGCGACGGCACCTACGGTCCCGATGGGAAGCAGGGGAGCGGTCGCGGCGAGGGCGCGGGCGGCGGTGGTTGGGCGATCCCGATCGGCGCGTATGTCACCGACGACAGCGGCCGGGTCTCGTTCGAACCGAACCTGGTCGCCGTGCTCGCGGTGGGCATCCCGCTGGTCATGTCGGCGGGAGTCGCGATCGCGGCCATCGCGCGAGGTCTCTCGCGCTAGACTTACCCCGTCGCAACTGGCGTTCAGATGGGCAACCATCGGGGAGCGGCATCTCCACACGATTGGGCCGTACGCCTGGGCCCAACGGATACCTTTGTCCTATCCGTCTGAGTGTCAGGAGTCCCAGTGTCCTCATCCTTCAACGCGCCGCTGTCTGAAGTCGATCCCGAGATCGCCGCCGTGCTCGAGCAGGAGCTCGGCCGCCAGCGCGGAACCCTCGAGATGATCGCGAGCGAGAACTTCGTGCCCCGCGCGGTGCTCGAATCCCAGGGCTCGGTTCTCACCAACAAGTACGCAGAGGGATACCCGGGCCGGCGGTACTACGGAGGCTGCGAGTTCGTCGACGTCGCCGAATCGCTGGCGATCTCCCGCGCGAAGAGCCTGTTCGGCGCTGCCTACGCGAACGTGCAGCCGCACTCCGGCGCCTCCGCCAACGCCGCGGTGCTCTCGGCCATCGCCGAGCCGGGCGACCGCATCCTCGGCCTCGAGCTCGCCCACGGCGGCCACCTCACCCACGGCATGCGCCTCAACTTCTCCGGCAAGCTCTACGAGGCCCACGCGTACGGCGTCGACCCCGAGACCTTCCTCATCGACATGGACGTCGTGCGGGAGAAGGCCCTCGAGGTCCGCCCGCAGGTGCTGATCGCCGGCTGGTCGGCCTACCCGCGCCAGCTCGACTTCGCCGCCTTCCGCGCGATCGCCGACGAGGTCGGCGCCAAGCTCTGGGTCGACATGGCGCACTTCGCCGGACTCGTCGCCGCGGGCCTGCACCCGAACCCGGTGCCCTTCGCGGACGTCACCTCCTCCACCGTGCACAAGACCATCGGCGGGCCCCGGTCGGGCTTCATCCTCACCAACGACCTCGAACTGCAGAAGAAGATCAACTCGAACGTCTTCCCGGGCCAGCAGGGCGGACCGCTCATGCACGTGATCGCCGCCAAGGCGACCGCGTTTAAGCTCGCGGCCGAGCCCGAGTTCAAGGACCGCCAGGAGCGCACCATCCGCGGCGCCCAGATCCTCGCCGAGCGCCTGACCGCCCCCGACGCCGTCGAGCACGGCATCGACGTCCTGACCGGCGGCACCGACGTGCACCTGGTGCTCGTCGACCTGCGCAGCGCGGCGATCCACGGCCAGGAGGCCGAGGACATCCTGCACTCGGTCGGCATCACCGTGAACCGCAACTCCGTGCCGTTCGACCCGCGCCCGCCGATGACCCCCTCGGGTGTGCGCATCGGCACGCCCGCGCTCGCCACCCGCGGCTTCGGCGACGCCGAGTTCACCGAGGTCGCCGACATCATCGCGCTGGCCCTCCAGCCGAGCCCGGATGTCGCGGCCCTCCGCTCGCGCGTGCTCACCCTCACCGACGGCTACCCGCTCTACCCGGGCCTCACCTCGCCGGGATCCTGGAACTAACCACCCTTTCGCCGAATTCGCCGGGATCGATCAGAAATTCACCATTTTCGATCGAAATCGGCGAATTCGACGATCAAGCAGAGGACTGAAGGATGACCGCAGTCACGCTCGACGGGGTCGCCACCGCTACCGCCGTCAAGAACGAGCTCAGCGAGCGCATCACGGCGCTGCGCGAGCGGGGGATCGTCCCCGGGCTCGGAACCCTGCTCGTGGGCAGCGACCCCGGATCCCTCTCGTACGTGGCGGGCAAGCACCGCGACTGCGCCGAGGTGGGGATCGAGTCGATCCGCGTGGACCTGCCGGCAGAGGCATCCGTCGAGGAGATCGAGACCGCCATTCGCGAGCTCAACGAGAACCCCGCGGTGACCGGCTACATCATCCAGCTGCCGCTGCCCGCCGGCATCGACGAGAACGCGATGCTCGAGCTCATGGACCCGGACAAGGACGCTGACGGCCTGCACCCCACCAACCTCGGGCGCCTCGTGCTCGGCGTGGGCGGGGAGATCGACTCACCGCTGCCGTGCACTCCGGCCGGCATCGTGGAGATGCTGCAGCGCTACGACGTTCCGATCTCGGGTCAACACGTGGTGGTCGTCGGGCGCGGCCTCACCGTCGGCCGCCCGCTGGGGCTGCTGCTCACCCGCAAGGGTCTCGACGCCACGGTGACGCTGACGCACTCCCGCACCGTCGACCTCGAGAGCTACGTGCGGCGCGCGGACATCCTCGTCGCCGCCGTCGGTGTGGCCGGGCTGATCCAGCCGGAGTGGGTCAAGCCGGGAGCCGCCGTGCTCGACGTCGGCATCACGCGAGTCGTGAACGCCGAGACGGGCAAGGCGCGCCTCGTCGGCGACGTGGACCCCGCGGTCGGCGAGGTCGCGGGTTACCTGTCTCCGGTGCCGGGCGGAGTCGGGCCGATGACGCGCGCGATGCTGCTCAAGAACGTGGTCGACGCGGCGGAACGGCTGTGAGCTGGTTCCCGGGCGCGCGCATCGCGGTGCTCGCCGGTCTCGTGATCGCGGTCGTGCTGGCGGTGGGGTTCGTGCTCAAGGTGGTCGGCTAGGCCCGAGCCCCGCTAGTTGCGCCCCGCCCCGTCCGACGGGGTGACGGTGAACGCTGTCGGTTGGCCGAAGCCGTGCTCCGCGAAGGCGCCGTCGATGGCGACCTGGATGCGCGAGATCCCCTCGGAGGGCACGAGGGCGATCGCCGCTCCGCCGAACCCGCCGCCGGTCATCCGTGCGCCGATCGCGCCGTTGGCCTGGGCGGTCTCGACGGCGAGGTCGAGCTCGGGAACCGAGATCTCGAAGTCGTCACGCATGGAGATGTGCGAGGCGTCGAGGAGTTCGCCGATCGCGAGTGGACCCTCGGTCCGCAGCACGCGCACGGTGTCGAGCACTCGCTGGTTCTCGGTGATCACGTGGCGCACGCGACGGAACGTCTCGTCATCCATGAGCGAACGCGCACGCGGGAGGTCGTCCACGGAGAGGTCGCGCAGCGACGGCACTCCCATGATGGCTGCGCCCTTCTCGCAGGATGCCCGTCGCGCCGCGTACCCGCCGGTGGCATGGTCGTGCGAGACGTTGGTGTCGATGACGAGCAGTTCGAGCCCGGCCTCCACGAACCCGAGCGGCACGAGGGCGGACTCGAGTGACCGGCAGTCGAGGAACACCGCGTGGTCGGCCTGCCCGAGCAGGGAGGCCGACTGGTCCATGATGCCGGTGGGTGCACCGACTGCCTTGTTCTCGGCGAGCTGGCCCACGCGGGCCAGGGTCTGGCGGGAGAGGCCGAGCTGCCACACCTCGTTGAGTGCGACGGCGACGGCGCTCTCGATGGCGGCGGAGGACGAGAGCCCCGCCCCGACCGGGACCGTCGATTCGATGTACAGGTCGACCCCGGGCACGCCCGCGAGGTCGGCGCCGTGCTGGCCGAGCGCCCACGCGACCCCGAGCGGGTAGGCGGACCAGTCGCGCAGCCGGTCGGGCGCGAGGTCGGCGAGCGGGATCTCGGCGACCTCGTCGGCGAAGGCCGAGGCGACCCGGACGACGCCGTCGGTGCGCGCACCGAGCGCGACGACCGTGCGCCGGTTGATGGCGAACGGCAGCACGAAGCCCTCGTTGTAGTCGGTGTGCTCGCCGATCAGGTTGACCCGACCCGGCGCCGACCAGATGCCGAGGGGCGCGGTGCCGTAGATGTCCTCGAAGCCAGCTGCGACCTCGTCACGAATGTCAGGCACGTGCGATTCCCTCCCGAATGAACTCCGCGGCCTGCTCCGGGGGGATGTCGCCGATCCATGCCCCCATCGCGCTCTCCGAGCCCGCGAGGTACTTCAGTTTAGATTCCGCCCGGCGGGGCGACGTCACCTGCAGCATGAGACGGATGTCCGCGCGCGACGCCGAGACGGGTGCCTGGTGCCACGCCGCGATGTAGGGAGTGGGGGTGTCGTACAGGGCGTCGATGCCGCGCAGCAGGCGGAGGTAGAGCCCCGCGAGTTCGGCCCGCTCCTCGGAGTTCGTCGCCGCGAAGTCCGGGATGTGGCGGTGCGGCAGCATATGCACCTCGAGTGGCCAGCGCGCGGCGAACGGCACGTAGGCCGTCCAGTGCTCGCCCGAGAGCACGACCCGCTCCGACGCGCGCTCGAACTGCAGGATGTCCTCGAACAGGCTGGGGCCGTGCATCCGGATCGACTCGATGAGGCGCTGCGTGCGCGGGGTCACGTACGGGTAGCTGTAGATCTGGCCGTGCGGGTGCCGCAGCGTGACGCCGATCGCCTCGCCCCGGTTCTCGAACGGGAACACCTGCTCGACGCCGTGTAGCGACGACAGGAACTCCGTGCGGTCGGCCCACGCCTCGATCACCGTGCGGGCGCGCGACTCGGAGAGCGTGCCGAACGACCCCTCGTGCTCGGGGCTGAAGCAGACGACCTCGCAGCGGCCGTGCGAGGGTGCGGTGCGCCCGAGGCCGAGCCCGGAGAGGTCGAGCGCGCCAAGAGAGGGCCCGAACGACGGCGAGCGGTTCTCGAACACCGCGACGTCGTAGTTGCTCGGCACCTCGGAGGGGTTCGAGGGGGTCGCCGGCGCGAGCGGGTCCTGATCGGCTGGCGGCAGGAACACCCGGTTCTGGCGGGAGGAGGCGATCGAGACCCACTCGCCGGTGAGCGGGTCCTGGCGCATGGTGGCCGTCGCGGGCCGCGGGTCGAGGTGCCGCGCGTCGGCGGCACGGTCGGGCGGCAGCGCGGTGTCAGCGTCGTCGTAGTAGATGAGGTCGCGACCGTCGGCGAGCGTGGTCTCGTGCTTGGTGATCCCTGCCGTGAGCATGGGTATTACGATATCGAAAGTGACGGTTGCGAACACGAAGCAAATCGTAAGTCCGCGGCGACAGCAGCTCGCCCGGCTGGTGGCCGAGCGCGGCTTCCTCCGGGTGGCCGACGCGAGTCTCGAACTCGGCGTCAGCGAGGTCACGGTGCGCGGCGACTTCACCGCCCTCGAGAGGCTCGGACGGGTCGTCCGGGTGCACGGCGGGGCCATGCCGGTGCTGACCGCCACGGAGTCGCCCATCGAATCGACCCTCGACAGGGATGCCGCGGCGAAGGGAGCGATCGCACGCTCCGCTGCGAGGCTGGTCACCTCCGGTGAGGCGGTCTACCTCGACGCCGGCAGCACGGCCCTGGCGCTCGCCCTGGCACTGGTCGAGCGCCACGACCTGCACGACCTCACCGTCGTGACCAGCGGACTGACGATCGCCCTCGCGCTCGAGCCCGCGATCCCCAGGTTCACCGTGATCGTGACGGGCGGCACCCTCCGGCCGCTGCAGCACTCGCTCGTGAACCCGTTCGCCGCTCCCATGCTCGACGCGCTCAACCTCGACGTCGCCTTCATCGGGTGCAACGGCATCCATGTCTCCCGCGGTGTGACGAACGTGAACCTGCCCGAGGCGGAGATCAAGACGCGCGTGCTCTCCCGCTCCACGCGGAAGGTGCTGATCGCCGACGCGACGAAGCTCGGGCGGGCAGACCTCGCCGTGATCGGCGCGGTGGGCGACTTCGACGTGCTGGTCACAGCGGGCGACGTCGACTCCGAGGTGCTGGAGGGGCTGCGCGAAGCAGGGCTCCGCGTGGAGCTCGCGGCTAGGCTTGGCGCGTGACCCAGTACAGCACCGAGCCCACCGGCGTGCAGCACGTTCTCACGCGCGGCGACTCCACCGCCGTGATCACCGAGGTGGCGGCATCCCTTCGTGCGTTCACCATCGATGGCGTCGACATCGTGCAGCCGTACCCCCAGGGGGTCGTGCCGCCGTTCGCGTCGGGCATCGTGCTGATGCCGTGGCCGAACCGCGTGGCCGATGGCGTCTGGACCCTCGACGGCGAGCTGCTGCAGCTCGACATCACCGAGCCCGCCAAGCACAACGCCATTCACGGCCTGCTGCGGTTCACCGGCTACCGCGAGCTCGCGCGCACCGAGTCGAGCATCACGCTCGGCGCGACGGTGTTCCCGCAGCACGGGTACCCCTTCCACCTCGAGACGAGCGTGACCTACGAGCTCGTCCACGACGCGATCACCGTGCGTCACGAGGTGCGCAACCTGACCGGCGACAAGGCCCCGGTCGCGGTCGGCGCCCACCCCTTCCTCACCATCGGCGACGTTCCCACGGAAGACCTCGTGCTCACGGTCAATGCCTCGACCTTCTTCGACGTGGATGCCCGGCTCCTGCCGCACGCCGAGCTCCCGGTCGACGGCACCAAGTACGACCTGCGGGCCGGCGCCCCCCTCGCTGGCCTCGAGCTCGACACCGCGTTCGGCGGAGTCGCCCTCGTCGACGGTGCCGCCGCCGTGCTGACCGCACCCGACGGCCGCACCGTCAGCCTCGTGCAGGACGATCAGCACCCGTACGTGCAGGTCTTCACCACCCCGATCTACCCGAAGGCCGGAGGCCCGGGGCTGGCTGTCGCCATCGAGCCGATGACGGCCGCCCCCGACGCCCTCAACACCGGCCTCGGCATCGCGTGGGTCGAACCCGGTGCGACGTGGAGCGTCGGCTGGGGCATCCGCTACAGCCGATGACGACCGCCACGAACGCCGACCTGCGACGCTGGCGCAAGCACCTCGCCGCCGAGCGTGCCGAGGCGTCCGTCTACCGGGACCTCGCCGCGCGGCGCACGGGGGAGGAGCGGGAGATCCTGCTCGCGCTCGCCGAGGCGGAGGGGCGCCACGAGCAGCACTGGCTGACGCTGCTCGGCGACCGGGTCGGCACCCCGCGCAGGGATGCCCGCACCGCCCTCCTCGGATTCCTCGCGCGCCGCTTCGGCTCGGTGTTCGTGCTGGCCCTCGCCCAGCGCGCGGAGACGCGGTCGCCGTACGACTCCGACGCGGACGCCACGGAGACGATGGCCGCCGACGAGCGCATACATGCCGAGGTGGTCCGCGCGCTCGCGGCCCGAGGGCGGCAGCGGCTCTCGGGAACGTTCCGCGCGGCGGTGTTCGGCGCCAACGACGGCCTGGTGAGCAACCTCGCCCTCGTGCTCGGCGTGAGCGCCTCCGGTATCGACAACCGCATCGTGCTGCTCACGGGCGTCGCGGGTCTGCTTGCCGGCGCGCTCTCGATGGGAGCGGGCGAGTTCGTCTCCGTGCGGTCGCAGCGCGAGCTGCTGGATGCCACGACGCCCAACTCCGCCGGAGCCGAATCGCTCGCCGCACTCGACGTCAACGAGAACGAGCTCGCCCTCGTCTACCGGGCGCGCGGGATGTCGGCGGAGGAGGCCAAGGCCCACGCCGACGAGATCATCTCGGGCCGGCAGCTCATGCCCCAGCCGAACGCCGACGACCACGAATCGGTCGGCAGCGCGCTCGGGGCGGCGGTGTCGAGCTTCCTGTTCTTCGCCTCGGGGGCGATCATCCCGGTGCTGCCGTACCTGTTCGGTGCGCAGGGGATCACCGCCGTGATCATCGCGGCTGTCCTCGTCGGGATCGCGCTGCTCGCCACCGGCTCGGTGGTGGGCCTCCTCTCGGGAACCTCGCCGCTCACCCGGGCGCTGCGTCAGCTCGCCATCGGTTTCGGTGCGGCCGGAGCCACCTACCTGCTCGGCCTACTGTTCGGGGTGTCCGCCGGATGATGATCTCCACGGAACTCGCGCGGGCGCTGCGCGACTCGGGCCTGGTGTGGCGGCCGCGCGCGGGCGACGCGTTCCGCATCGACCTCGTCGAGGTGGACGGCGACCTGTTCGTGCTCAGCGACATGACGGTCGAGGCGCACGAGTTCAGCACCGGCACGGTGATCGGCTTCAACGGCACTACCGAGTGGGCGCTCGACTCCGTCTCGATCGACGAGGCGCTGTGGCACCCGCACGAGCACCAGCTGCGGGAGGCGCTCGGGCCGGCGTTCGTGTCGCTGACCGCAGACGAGGGGTACCGCGTCGAGGCCGTCATCGACGGCGTGACCGGCACGTTCACGGCGGACGTCGCCGCCGACGCGTACGCGCGGGCACTGCTGCACCTGCTGGACTCGCTCGTCGTCTAGGCGACGAGCGCAACTCCCGCGCGAGGCGCGGAAGGGCCCGCGCCTCCCCTCACCTAAGCGCTTGATTGACCCCCGGAGTGGGGGATATACCGGCGCGTCATAACTGCCGTAATCGGCAGTCTCTTTCTGTGCGAGGCCATCAGTGCCCCGGGGGACTCATCATCCAGAACTCATTCTGGAGGCGTAACACGACAGCTTCGGCGACCGTGAGTTGCGCTGACTCGACCCAGGAGCACTACCACTCATGAACGGACACGCACTCTCCACCAAGGCCAAGCGGCGCAGGTTCACCCCGATCGCCCTGACCACCGGTGTTCTCGCCGCCGCCCTTCTCTCGGTCAGCATGACCGGAACCCTGTCGGGCTTCGTCGCGAGCATCAACAACAACACGAACACCACCGCCACGGGCGCGCTCATCATGCAGGAGCAGAACGCGGGCGGCACGGTCACGTGTCTGAGCACCGACGGCGGCACCATCTCGAGCAACACAGCCCAGTGCGCCACGATCAACAAGCTCGGCGGCAGCACGACGATGATTCCGGGCCAGACGATCACGACCAACATCACGATCAAGAACACCGGCACCGTTGCCGCGGGATCGTTCACACTGACGCCGTCCGCGTGCGTGCAGACCAACGCCGCCCTTCCCGCGGGCTCGGCCACCGACCTGTGCACGCAGCTGCAGCTGACCATCATGCAGGGCACGACCCAGGTCTACACGGGCACCGCGGCCGGTCTCGGCACCACGGTGCGCACCATCGCCGGTCCGCCGGCGGCGGGTGTGAGTCTGCCGTTCACGTTCTCGGTGACGCTGCCGTCCTCGGCGGGCAACACCTACCAGAACCTGCAGGCGTCCATCCCGCTGCTCTGGACGTTCAACAGCTAGGTTTCGGAAATCGTCCCCACGGCGGCTGCGTTCCGCCGCCGTGGGGCGCTCTGGACGGACACCATCATGACGAACGCCGACGCGGTTCCCGCGCCGTCCCGTGAGGGCGGCAGCGTCCACGCGGGGTGGGTGGGGGCACATCGCCCCGGCCGCCGCCGCATCCGACCCACCACCCTGCTCATGTGGGCGTGGATGGCCATCGCCCTCGCCGGCGTGGTCGTCGCCCTCGCCTTCCAGGCCTCCGGCGGGCGCTGGTTCATCATCGAGACACCCTCGATGGGCCAGTCGGCCCCGGTCGGGACCCTCGTCCTCACCGAGCCCACCACCGTCTCCGACCTCGCGGTCGGCGACCTCATCTCCTTCCACCCCCCGTCGGCACCTCAGGCGGTGTACACACACCGGGTCGTCAGCAACGACGACGGCCAGGTGAGCACCAAGGGCGAGATCAACGGAGTCAAAGATCCGTGGACACTGTCCGATGACGCCTTGATCGGCAAGGCTTCCGCCGTGCTGCCGACGGTGGGGTGGTTGATCCGCTGCCTCCCCTACCTGTTCGTCGGGGGGCTGCTCGTGTGGATCGTTACCCGGTTCGCTCGCACGGCCACGCGACGGTCATCCCTGCTGATTCTCGGCTGGTCGATCGTGGCCTCGATCACGGTTTTCATCGTCCGGCCGTTCGTGGGTGTGCTCGTGCTCACCTCCAAAGCCACGGCGGACGGCGCGACCGCCAACCTTGTCTCCACGGGCATCCTGCCGATCAGGGTGCAGGCGATCGGCGGCTCGCACCTCGACCTCGTGTCCGGCCAGACCGGGATCATCAGCATCCCGACGCTCGCCGAGACCGGCACCTACCGCATGGCGACCAGCCTGCACCTCGACTTCTGGGGATGGGTGGTCATGGGCGCCATCTGCGCCCTGCCGCTGCTGTGGTGCATCATCGTCGGCCTTCCGCCCGAGGGCCCGGATGAGGCGGTCCGGGTCAACCGCAAACGCTCTCAGGCCCTCGCCCTCAGGACCGCATCGTGAAGCCGCGCACCGTACTCGTTGCCGTGAGCCTGCTCGCGGTGGTCGGACTCGCCCTCGGCGCCCAAGCCGTGCCCGCAAGCTCGGCCGCGTACCTGTCGAGCATCCGCAACACGGCGAACACGACGGCGACCGCTCCCTACTTCACCTGCGCCGGCGCGACCAACGCGACGGCCGAGCGCGCTGCGGCGTACTTCGTGTACCCGCTCAACGAGACCTTCACGCTGCTGGGCGCGAACGACCAGTCGGGCCACCTCTTCAACAACGGCGCCTACTCGGGCGGGTTCGCCACCAGCACCGCGACCCCGATCGCGTGCCCACGCGACACGGGTGGCGCCTACGTGTTGAACGGCTCCTCGAGCTTCGTGACATCCCCGTCCCAGGTCACCAACCCGCAGACGTTCTCCGTCGAGGTGTGGTTCAAGACCACCGTAGCGAGCGGCAAGCTCATCGGTCTGGGCAGCTCGCAGACGGGACTGTCGCCGAACTACGACCGGCACATCTACCTCACCACCGCGGGCAAGCTCAACTTCGGGGTCAACGGCACCGCGGGGGTGAGCGTGATCACCAGCCCGCTCTCGTACAACGACGGGCTGTGGCATCACGCGGTGGCGACGCTGTCGGGGGCGGGTGCCGTGCTCTTCGTCGATGGGCAGTCGGTCATCGCGAACCCGGCCCTGACCTCCGCGCAGGTGTTCAACGGCTACTGGCGCATCGGCTACGACCAGCAGACCGGCTGGCCGAACCCCGGCGCCAACGCCTACTTCACCGGCCAGATGCGCTGGGCCGCCGCGTACAACGTCGCGCTCACCCCGGCCCAGGTGACCGCGCACTACCTCGCCGGCAGATAGAGGCGATTCGCCCGGCGCCTCGCCCCGTCGAGTTCGCCAAAACCGACAGTCGATGGCGCCCCACACTGTCGGATTCGGCGAACTCGCCGAGCCACCGGGCGGCCCGGAGCGCCGAGCGGCGGGCGCGCGGGGTAGACCGGATCGTCCCCTCGTGTTCACTCCCGGTTCGCCGGGGTCGGGCACACTCGACCGCATGCTCGCCATGACGGGGACACTGCGGTTCGACGCCGCACGCACCCTCGGCGAGCTCGCGCGCAGGCTGTGCAGGTACCACTCGGTCCGGGTCTCCGACACGGAGCGCGTCGTGCTCGTCCCGCCGATCGGGTCGTTCCTGGTCGACTGGGATGCCCGTGGCGTGCGGTTGCACGTCGTCGCCTCCGGCCAGCGCGACCTCGACGAGATCATGGCCCAGCTCGAGGCCGAGGTGCGCAAGGTCGGCACCGGCGCGGCCATCGTCTGGAGCCCGTCCGCACGCGTACCTGTACCCCTTCGCTGAACCGGCGTCCCCCGCTACGCTGGCGGGGTGTTCACCGTCGTCGTCGCTCCGGACTCGTTCAAAGGCTCGCTGTCTGCCCTCGAAGTGGCCGAAGCGCTGGCCGAGGGGTGGCGATCGGTCCGCCCCGCGGACGAGCTGCTGCTCATGCCGCAGGCCGACGGGGGCGAGGGCACCATCGACGCGATCGAGGCATCGGTTCCCGGGGCGGTGCGCCGCGCGGCCGGGCAGGTCACGGGCCCGGACGGTCGCCGCACCCCTGGGCGCTGGCTCGAGCTCCCCGACGGCACCGCTGTCGTCGAACTCGCCCAGTCGAGCGGGCTGCCCCTCATGCGAACCCTGGACCCCCTTCGTGCGACGACGCGCGGCCTCGGGGAGGTCATCCGTGCCGCCCTCGACGAGGGAGCGACCTCGATCGTGATCGGCCTCGGCGGCTCGGCCTCCACCGACGGCGGCGCCGGAGCGCTCTCCGCTCTCGGCCTGCTGCTCATCGACGAGCAGGGCGAGCTGATCACCGACGGCGGCGCTGAGCTCACCAACATCGTCGACGTGAAGTTCGGCGACCTCCGACCCGCGCCGCCGGGCGGCGTCACCCTGCTCACGGATGTCACGTCCCCCCTCCTCGGACCGACCGGTGCTGCTGCCGTCTTCGGGCCGCAGAAGGGCGCCACACCCGAACAGGTCGAGCAGCTCGAGTCGGCTCTGTCGCACTTCGCCGACCTGCTCGGTGGAGACCCAGCCCTACCCGGATCGGGTGCCGCCGGCGGTACCGGCTACGGCTTCTCCGCGGCGTGGGGCGCGACGATCATCTCCGGGGCCGACCGGCTCGCCGAACTCAGCGGGGTGCGCGAGACTATCGCCCGGGCCGACGTGCTGCTCACCGGGGAGGGCCGTTTCGACGACCAGTCCCTCACCGGCAAGGTCGTGGGGCAGCTGCTGGGCCTCGCCCGGAAGCAGGGCGTGCGGACCGCGGTGGTCGCCGGGCAGGTCGCCATCGAGACCGAGGTGTGGACGGCATCCCTCGTCGACCTCGCCGGGTCTGTCGAGGCGGCGATGGCCGACACCGCCGACTGGCTGCGTGTCGCGGGGGCCCGCGCGGCCCGATCCATGACGAAGTATTAAGGTCCGGCGCACGCACCCCCGTCGTTCGTGGCACCCTTTCTCAATGACACTGCCAGAGCTCTCCCCGCAGCACGCCGGGTTCGCCACCCGCCAGCTGCACGCGGGTGAGCGGCCCGACTCCGGCATCACGCCGCGTGTCGCCCCCATCTACCTCACCGCCGGCTTCGTCCTCGAAGACTTCGACCAGGCCACCGACCTGTTCAGCACGGGCGATGGATACTCGTACACACGGGTGGCGAACCCGACGACCGACACCGTGGAGCACAAGGTGGCGGAGCTGGAGGGCGGCGCCGAGGCCCTGTTCGTGGGCAGTGGACAGGCGGCCGTCGCGATCACCCTTCTCGGCCTGCTCGAGGCCGGCCAGCACGTCGTCTCCGCGTCGCAGATCTACGAGGGCACGCGCGGTCTGTTCCTGGACAACCTCACCCGCTACGGCATCGAGACGGACTTCGTCGAGGACGCGAACAACCCCGCGGCGTGGGAGGCTCTCATCCGGCCCGAGACCCGCGCGCTGTTCGCGGAGTCGATACCGAACCCGCGCAACGAGGTGCTCGACATCGAGGCCGTCGCCGCGGTCGCGCACGCGCACGGCATCCCGCTCATCATCGACAGCACGCTCGCGACGCCGTACTTGGTGCGCCCTCTCGAGCACGGCGCCGACATCGTCATCCACTCCGCGAGCAAGTTCTTCGCCGGCCACGGCGCCGTGCTGGGCGGCGTCATCGTCGACAACGGGCTGTTCGACGTGAACAGCACCCTGTTCCCGCACCTCGTGAACCCGACCCGCACGGGCGGCCCGAGCTTCGCGGACCGCGTCGGGGGCCGCGCGCGCATCACCTACCTGCGCGAGGTGATGGCCCTCCGGTTCGGCCCGACCCTCTCCCCGATCAACGCCTTCCTCATCGGGCAGGGAATCGAGACGCTGTCGTTGCGCGTGGAGCGCCAGTCGGCCAACGCGCTCGGCGTGGCCCGCTGGCTCGAGCAGCAGCCCGAGGTGCACTCGGTCGACTACTCCGGGCTCGAGTCGAACGCGTACCACGAGCTAGCGAAGCGCTACCTGCCGAACGGCCAGGGCTCGGTGTTCGCCTTCACCCTCAAGGGCGGTACGGATGCCGCACGCGCGTTCATCAACGCGCTCGGCGTGATCACGCACATGACGCACCTGGGCGACGTGCGCTCCCTCGTGCTGCACCTGGCGACCACGAGCCACAACCAGCGGACTGCCGAGCAGCTCGAGGCAGCGGGCATCCTGCCGGGAAGTATCCGTCTCTCGATCGGAATCGAGGACCTGCCCGATCTCATCGCCGACCTCGACCGTGGCCTCGCGGCCGTGCGAGCCTTGACGGTATGACCAAGCAGCAGCACTTCGGGTGGTTCCTTGCTCGAGGTTTCGGGCCGCAGGGGTGGGGGCATCCGTACCTCGACTGGAACTGGCGCTGGACCGAGCCCGCTGTCTACCAGCAGGCCGTGCGCGAGCTGGAGCAGGGCGGGTTCGACCTGCTGATCATCGAGGACGCCCCGTCGATGGGCAACGCGTCGACGATCGACCTGCGGATCAGGCAGGCGTTCGGCGGCCCCAAGCACGACCCGCTGCTGCTCGCCCCGTACCTGTTCGCCGCGACCCAGCACCTGGGTATCGCGCCGACCGTGAACCCCGCGGCCTACCTTCCGTACACGGCCGCCCGCCAGTTCGCGACGCTGCAGCACCTGAGCGGCCACCGCCTCGGTCTCAATGTGGTCACCGACACCGGCAGTGCGCGGCACTTCGGCAGCGCCCCGTCGCTCGGGCACGACGCCGCGTACGATCGCGCGGAGGAGTGGCTGGGTGGCATCCGCGACCTGTGGCGCAGCTGGAACGACGGCGCGCTCATCGCGGCGGGCGACCGGTACGCCGACGGCTCCAAGCTGAACACCGTGCAGCACCGCGGCGAGTACTTCGAGTTCGACGGCCCGCTCAACGCGATCCCATTCGACGACGGCGAGCCC
>Ga0247740_1000181_pt1 | contig 34100 bp, 39 predicted proteins | sample UWRJL148409B2_FD_180942 | JGI IMG/M metagenome (GOLD analysis project Ga0247740, IMG submission 180942) | Plant litter microbial communities from Arlington Agricultural Research Station in Wisconsin, United States - UWRJ-L148-409B-2 | ecosystem: Environmental > Terrestrial > Plant litter >...
TCAGCGGAACGGTGCAGTTCAATCGAACTAGGCGACAACCTTCGGCGCGCTGGTGTCGGCCGGAAGGGCTGCCTTGGCGGCAGCGACGATCGCGGCGAACGTGGCGGGCTCGGTGACCGCGAGGTCGGCGAGCATGCGGCGGTCGACCTCGATGCCGGCCAGGTTCAGACCCTGGATGAGGCGGTTGTACGTCAGGCCGTTCGCGCGCGACGCGGCGTTGATGCGCTGGATCCACAGGCGACGGAAGTCGCCCTTGCGGGCACGGCGGTCACGGTACGCATAGACGAGGGAGTGGGTGACCTGCTCCTTGGCCTTGCGGTAGAGACGCGAGCGCTGGCCGCGGTAACCCTTGGCGCGCTCGAGAATGACGCGACGCTTCTTGTGGGCGTTGACCGCCCTCTTAACTCTTGCCATTGTTCCTAGTCCTTACTTACCGAGAAGCTTCTTGATGACCTTGGCGTCGGCCGGAGCGAGAACGCGCTCGGCGTTCAGCGAACGCTTGAGCTTGCCGCTCTTGACCTCGAGGTTGTGGCGCATGCCCGCCCCCTGCTTCATGACCTTGCCGCTACCGGTCAGCTTGAAGCGCTTCTTGGCACCGGAGTGCGTCTTCTGCTTAGGCATCCTTCTCTTCCTTTTTCGTTGTTGCTGCTTTGGCCGCCGGAGCAGGAGCTGCCTCGGCTACATCTTCTGTTTCGGCCTCGGGCTCCGGTGCGGTCTCGACCGCGGGAAGCTCCGAACCCGGTCCGCGCGACGCCTTGTTGGCTGCCTTGCGGGCCTCGGCCTCCGCCTTCGCGGTGGCCTTGTTCTTGTGGGGACCGATGACCATGACCATGTTGCGTCCGTCGATGGTCGGGGTCGACTCGACCGAGCCGAACTCCGACACGTCCTCGGCGAACCGCTGCAGCAGGCGCACACCCTGGTCGGGGCGGGACTGCTCGCGGCCGCGGAACAGGATCATGGCTTTGACCTTGTCGCCGGCCTGCAGGAAGCCCTCGGCGCGCTTGCGCTTCGTCTCGTAGTCGTGAACGTCGATCTTGAGGCGGAAACGAACCTCCTTGAGGATCGTGTTCGCCTGGTTGCGCCGAGCTTCCTTGGCCTTCTGTGCCTCTTCGTACTTGAACTTGCCGTAATCCATGATCTTGGCAACAGGAGGCTTGGAATTGGGAGCAACCTCAACCAAATCCAGGTCGGCCTCCTGGGCCAGACGCAGGGCGTCTTCGATACGGACAACACCGACCTGCTCGCCGTTGGGGCCAACAAGACGGACCTCCGGAACGCGGATTCGGTCATTGGTACGGGGATCGCTGATGCGGGTACTCCTTGCTAGTTCGTGAGTGGTGGCGAATGCCGCACGAAGCAGAAGTTATCCAAGCGGCGTATGCACGCCACAACACCCTTTGAATCGCTGCGCACGCCGGTGAAAGCGAACACGGGGTGTAACTACCCGGTAACCTTGAGAAGCGGTCGACAGGTGGGAGGAAACTCCACTTTGTGTTCAGGGTTGCCCCTGAAGCCTGTAGAAGAATAGCAGATGCCGCGCCAATACCCTAAGGAACCACCGATGAGCGACGCCACGGCGTATTCAGAAGACCGCTACGCCGACGACGAGATCCGCGATATCTCCGAGGTACCGGCCGTCGAGGTCATCAACACCGTGGCGGTGCACCTCATGAGCGCCGCGGCGGTCAAGCTCGGCCTCTCCGACACTCCGGATGCGGCATCCGACGTCGATCTCGACGAGGCGCGCAAGCTCATCACCGTGCTCGCGGGGCTCGTCACCGCCGCGGCCCCGGAGATCGGCGACCACCACGCCCGCCCCCTGCGCGACGGGCTGCGCTCCCTTCAGCTCGCGTTCCGCGAGGAGTCCAGCATTCCGGATGCCCCCGGCAAGGGTCCGGGCGAGAAGCTCACCGGGCCAGTCAACTAGGCGGTCGCGAGCACGATCCGCATAGAGTCGACGCGGTCCGCGATCAGCTCGGTGGATGCCCAGCGCTCCTGCAACCGGGACAGCACGGCGTCGAGGGCGCCCTGGTCCAGTCCGGGTGCGAGTGAGAGCTGCACGATGAGCTCCGGTCCGGCCAGACGCGAACCCGGGTCGCCCGGAGCGAGCTGAACAGCGACGATCGAGGGCTCGGGCTCTGCGGCATCCATGAAGGCCGACAGCACTTCGGTGTCGGCGTAGCTCGGGCTCCAGGGCCGGGACTGCGCGAGAGCCCACAGGGCCGGGCGGCGGAGCACGAACTCGGTGTCGCTGAGCGGGTCGAGCACGACCAGGTCGGTGTTCTCGCTCGCTGCGGCGAGGGCGACCCGGCCGGCTGTGGCGGGCACGGGGCGGGCATCCGGGTTCCAGCGCTTCATGGCGTCGACGGAGGTGAAGGCGGGCAGCACCGTGCGGCCGTCCGGGCCCGCGACGGTCACGATCGACAGTTCCTGGCTCTTGTCGTGACCGTGCTCGTTGACCCCGTCGGCGCCGAGCACCGCAACGAGCGGGATGAGGAGGCGTGACTCACGCAGGGCATCGACGACGTCGGCCTCACCGAGGTCGGCGGCATGGAAGCGCCGGATCGCCTCGACGAGCTTCTCCGGCGCCGAACCGTCGTCGTCGGAACTCTCGGTGTGCTCGAAGTGGCGGCCCTCCCAGGGCATGCCCGCGGAGTCGCTCACGGCGGCTCTACTTGGAGGCGACGTCGAGGGCTTCGGCGAGAGTGAACGCCTTCGCGTAGAGCGCCTTGCCGACGATCGCGCCCTCGACGCCGTGGGGCACGAGGTCGCGCAGGTCGGAGATGTCGTCGAGGGTGGCTACGCCGCCCGAGGCGATCACGGGGCGGTCGGTGCGATCCGCGACCTCCTTGAGCAGCTCGAGGTTCGGGCCCTTGAGGGTGCCGTCCTTGGTGACGTCGGTCACGACGTAGCGACGGCAGCCTGCATCCTCGAGGCGGTCGAGCACTGCCCAGATGTCCCCGCCCTCCTGGGTCCACCCGCGCGCGGCGAGGGTGGTACCCCGCACGTCGAGGCCGACCGCGATGGCGTCGCCGTACTCGGCGATGACGTGAGCGGCCCACTCGGGGTTCTCGAGTGCGGCGGTGCCGAGGTTGATGCGCTTGGCGCCCGTCGCGAGAGCGGCGACGAGGCTGGCGTCGTCGCGGATTCCGCCGGACAGTTCCACGTTCACGCGGCGCGGCGTGTTCTTGATCACGCGCTTGATCACCGAGTGGTTGTTGCCGCGCCCGAAAGCCGCGTCGAGGTCGACGAGGTGGATCCACTCGGCGCCCTGGTCGACCCACAGCTGGGCCGCATCGACGGGGTCCCCGTAGCTGGTCTCGCTTCCGGCCTCGCCCTGCGTCAGACGCACGGCCTTGCCGTCGGCGACATCGACGGCGGGCAGCAGTACCAGGCCGGGGGTCGTCGCGAAATCACTCATAGTGTCTGTAGCCAATTCTTCAGTAGGTGGATCCCGGCCTCGCCGGACTTCTCGGGGTGGAACTGAGTCGCCGTCAGCGGCCCGTTCTCGACGGCGGCGAGGAACCGGCTACCGTGCTGCGCCCACGTGAGCTTCGGGTGCGGGAACGGGTCGTGCACCTCGAGGGTCCACTCCTGAGCCGCGTAGCTGTGCACGAAGTAGAACCTCTCGTCCGCGATGCCCGCGAACAGGCGGGAATCGGCGGGAGCCTCGACCGTGTTCCATCCCATGTGCGGCAGCACCGGCGCATCCAGCTCGGTTATGACACCGGGCCACTCGCCCAGCCCCGGGGTGTCGTTTCCGCGCTCGACACCGTGCTCGAAGAGCACCTGCATGCCCACGCAGATGCCGAGCACGGGCCGACTGCCGGTGAGCCGTTTCTCGACGATCGCTCCCCCGCGGACGGCCGCGAGCTGCGTCGCGACGGCCTCGAACGCACCGACTCCGGGCACGAGGAGCCCGTCGGCGGCCTCGGCCGCCGAGCGGTCGGCCGTGAGAGTCACGTTCGCGCCCGCGAGCTCGAGGGCCTTCGCTGCGGAGTGCACGTTGCCCGAGCCGTAGTCGAGGATGACGACGGATGGTCTGGTCACGGTCAGAGCGCACCCTTGGTCGACGGGATACCGCGCACCCGGGCATCCGGCTCGACGGCGAAGCGGAATGCACGCGCGAACGCCTTGAACTCCGCCTCGGCGATGTGGTGGGGGTCGCGGCCGCCGAGCACGGTGATGTGCACGGTGATGCCCGCGTTGAACGCGATGGCCTCGAACACGTGGCGCAGCATCGAGCCGGTGAAGTGGCCGCCGATGAGGTGGTGCTCGAAGCCGACGGGCTCACCGGTGTGGACGAGGTACGGGCGGCCCGAGACATCCACGACCGCCTGCACGAGCGCCTCGTCGAGCGGGACGAGCGCGTCACCGAACCGCGAGATGCCAGCCTTGTCGCCGAGCGCCTGCTTGATCGCGGTGCCGAGGGTGATCCCGATGTCTTCGACGGTGTGGTGCACGTCGATGTGGGTGTCGCCGGTGGCCTTCACCGTCAGGTCGACGAGGGAGTGCTTGGAGAACGCGGTGAGCAGGTGGTCGAAGAACGGCACTGAGGTGTCGATCGACGAGGTGCCCGTGCCGTCGAGGTCGAGGCTGAGCTCGATGCTCGACTCGCTCGTGGCGCGCGACAGGGTCGCGGTGCGCTGTGCGGTCATGGTCCGATCCTACCGAGCGCCGATTCGAGCGAGCGCATCGAGGAACAGGGTGGTCTCGGCCGCGCTGCCCGCCGTGACGCGAAGGTGGTTCGGGATCCCGACGTCGCGGATGATGATGTCGTTCGCGAGCAGCTCCTCGAACACGGCGTGGGGGTCGTCCACTCCCCCGAACAGGACGAAGTTCGCCGCGCTGGGCAGCGGGGTGTAGCCGAGCTCGGGCAGGGCGCGGATCATCCGGTCGCGCTGCTGCTTGATGTCCTCGACCATCGCGAGCATGGCGGGAGCGTGCGCGAGCGCCGCGACGGCTGCCGCCTGCGTGAACGCGGAGAGGTGGTACGGCAGGCGCACGAGCCGCAGCGCGTCCACGGCCGCAGGGTCGGCGGCCAGGTAGCCGAGACGGGCGCCCGCGAACGCGAACGCCTTGCTCATGGTGCGGCTCACGAGCAGGCGCGGTCGATCCTCCAGCAGCGTCAGGGCGGTCTCGCCCTCCTGGAACTCGGCGTACGCCTCGTCGACGAGAAGGATGCCCGGTGTCGCGTCGTACGCGGCCGCGATGGTCTCGAGCGAGAGCGGCGTGCCCGTGGGGTTGTTGGGCGAGCACAGGAATACGACGTCGGGCTGCTCGCGGCGGATCGCCTCGACTACCGTCTGCGGCGTCAGCTCGTACTCCGCATCCCGCTGCGCGGCCACCCACCGCGTTCCCGTGCCGTTGGCGATGATCGAGTGCATCGAGTAGGTGGGAGGGAACCCGAGGACGCTGCGCCCGGGACCGCCGAACGCCTGCAGCACCTGCTGCAGAACCTCGTTCGAGCCGTTCGCCGCCCAGACGTTCTCCGCGGTGAGACCGTGACCGAGGTACCGCGCGAGGGACTCCCGCAATTCGGTGAACTCGCGGTCCGGGTACCGGTTGACTCCGAGAACGGCGACGGCGAGGGCCGCGACGATATCGGTGGCGACCGCCTCCGGGATGGGGTGCGTGTTCTCGTTGACATTGAGCTGCACGCGCACGTGCTCCTGAGGGGCGCCGTACGGCGTCATCCCTCGCAGGTCGTCACGGATCGGCAGGTCGGAGAGGTCAGTCACCGGCCAAGTTTACCGGCGCGCGCTGGGTCTCCCGTGCGAGTCGGCTCAGTGCGCGTACGTCGCAGGAATCGCGAGCTGCATCCCCGCGTACACGTCGGAGCCGGCGAGCTGATTGAGTTCGGCGATGTCGGCGATGACCTCGCGAGGGTCGGCCTGGGGGGCGAGATCCTCGGCGAGCTGCCACAACGACTGACCCGGCTCGACCGTGACGTACTCGAACGGCACGTCCGACCCCTCGAGCGAGGCAGTTGCGCCCCCACCGTTCAGAGCGAACAGGAAGGCCGCGATCACGAGTGGTGTGGCCGCGAGGAAGGTGAGGACCCCGCGGCCACGCTGGGTGAGGCGCAGACGAGGCGCAGCGGGGGTGGAATATCCGTGTCCCATTACTACCGTGCTCATGTCGTGCTCCTCTGGTCTTTCCGTGCCCCACCCTGCGCCGTCGGCCGGGACGGAGCGAGGGTGGAGCACGAAGCTGTTAGAACGTCTGTACCGAACATACCTTCGAACGGGCTTGTATTCAAGTGAATCTTCGAACACACCACCGACATTGTTCCAACACACTCGAAGTTATGTTTGGTTTTGGCCTGTCCGCCGGATACAGTTTCGAATGAGCCACTGACATTCATCCCGCAGCGGCCGGAATGGGGAACAGGTATGGACGAGACGACGGGCGGCACACGCCGCCGCACGAGCCTGAGCGACAAGCAACTCGCGATCCTCGACGTCATCCAGCGGTCCGTCTCCGCCCGGGGTTACCCGCCGAGTATGCGCGAGATCGGTGACGCCGTCGGGCTCTCCTCGTTGTCGAGCGTCACCCATCAGCTGGGCCAGCTCGAGCTCAGTGGCTACCTGCGCCGCGACCCGAACCGCCCGCGCGCCATGGAGGTGCTCATCGACCTGCCGGGGAGCACCGAGGAGCCGTCGGAGAACGCCCCGTCCGTGGGCGACGCCGTCATGGTCCCGCTCGTGGGTCGCATCGCCGCCGGCATCCCCATCACCGCCGAGCAGCAGATCGACGAGGTGTTCCCGCTCCCCCGCCAGCTCACCGGCAAGGGCGAGCTCTTCATGCTCAAGGTCGTCGGCGAGTCGATGATCGACGCCGCGATCTGCGACGGCGACTGGGTCGTCGTACGGCAGCAGAAGACGGCCGAGAACGGCGACATCGTCGCGGCCATGCTCGACAACGAGGCCACCGTCAAGGTGTTCCGTCAGCGCGACGGCCACACGTGGCTGCTCCCCCGCAACTCGAACTTCGAGCCGATCCTGGGCGACCACGCCGAGGTGCTCGGCAAGGTCGTCACCGTACTGCGGTCGCTCTAGTCCGTCAGTCGAGCACTTCCACGCCGAACTCTGCGACAACAGCCCGCACCTCGGCGAGGTAGCGCTGGGCCTGGTCCGTGAGCGGGATCGCCGAGTGGCCTATCCAGCCGATCTCGATGCGCTCGTCGACGTCGAGTGGAATGGCGACGATCTCGGGATCGAGGTCGTCACTGATGATTCCCGTCGAGATCGTGTAGCCGTCGAGTCCGATCATGAGGTTGAAGATGGTGGCGCGATCGGAGACCCGGATCTCCCGCTTGCTCGACAGGGTGGAGAGTATCTCTTCGGCGAGGTAGAACGAATTGTTCGCTCCTTGGTCGAACGTGAGCCGCGGAAGTTCGGCGAGATCTGAGAGAGTGACGCGATCCCGAGCAGCAAGCGGATTCTTCCGAGAGACGAAGATGTGCGGTTCGGCGAGGAAGAGCGGGCGGAACACGAGCCCCGAGTCTCGCAGAAGCTTGTCGATGACCTTCCGGTTGAAGTCGTTGCGGTAGAGAATGCCGAGCTCGCTGCGCAGCGCCCGGACGTCCTCGATGATGTCCCAGGTGCGGGTCTCCCGCAGGGAGAACTCGTATTCCGCCGAGTCGCTCGCTTTGACCATTCGCACGAAGGCGTCCACCGCGAACGAGTAGTGCTGCGTCGAGACCCCGAGTAGACGTCGCGACGGCGGTCGACCGAGGTAGCGCTGTTCCAGGAGCGCGACCTGTTCGACGACCTGCCGGGCATAGCCGAGGAACTCGGTCCCATCGGTAGTAAGCGTGACACCGCGGGGCGAACGGATCAGCAGGGCGCGCCCGATCCGCGTCTCCAGGTCCTTCATGGCCGCTGACATCGTTGGCTGCGCGACGAACAAGAGGTCCGCGGCGGCGCTGATGGAGCTCTCGGCGGCAACCTCGATGAAGTAGCGGAGTTGCTGCAGCGCGATTCCGCTTGAACCTTTGGCCATAGTTGCAAACTATAGCAAGGCATAGTTGGCGCGAGTTACCCGATGTCCTAGGCCAAGCCCCACGATGGGTTCACCGACTTCCTCGCCACCAACGGATTGCTCTCATGCCCAACGAGTTCGACTACAACATCACCACCACGCGCTTCGACGAGGACTACTCCCCGTCCGAGAGTTCCCGTATCACCACGAACTTCGCCAATCTCGCGCGTGGGGATCACCGCCAGCAGAACCTCCGGAATACCCTGACGATGATCGACCGTCGATTCAACGCGCTCGCGGACTGGGACAACCCGAAGGGAGACCGGTACACCGTCGAGCTGGAGATCGTCACCGTCGGACTTCAGTTCGCCGCCGAGGGACAGGATCGGGAGTTCCCCCTGCTCGAGGTCCTCGACCTCACTATCCTCGATTCCTCGACGGGCGAACGCACACGAGGGATCGTGGGCAACAACTTCTCGTCCTACGTGCGCGATTACGACTTCAGCGTGCTGCTGCCGTCGATCAAGGCGGCCGCGAACGCCGTCCCCGGTGATTTCGGGGGCCTGCACGGCAAGCTGTTCGATCACTTCCTCGGCTCCGATGCCTACCGCGCGCGCTTCGGCGTGACTCCTGTCATCTGTATCAGCGTCTCGACGAGCAAGACCTACCACCGAACAGGTACCCGGCACCCGATCCTCGGCGTCGAGTACGAGAACGACGATGTCTCGCTGACAGATGAGTACTTCGCGAAGATGGGGCTGAAGGTCCGCTTCTTCATGCCCACGGGCAGCGTGGCCCCGCTCGCGTTCTACTACCGTGGCGATCTGCTCAATGACTACTCGAACCTGCAGCTCATCGGCACGATCAGCACGATGGAGACCTTCCAGAAGATCTACCGACCCGAGATCTACAACGCCAACTCGGTCGCGCCGGCGGCCTACCGACCGACCCTCGAGCAGCAGGACTATTCGCAGACGAAGATCTCGTACGACCGCGAGGAGCGTAGCCAGCTCGCGACGATACAGGGCAAGTACACGGAGGAGCACTTCATGAAGCCGCACCAGGACGTCCTCGACCAGTGGGCCGCTGCCTACCCGGCTCCCGTCGCATGACCACCCCAGAATCGTCGACCGCCGCCGCGCTGCTGCCGACATCGACCGCCGGCAGCCTGCCGAAGCCGTCATGGCTCGCGGAGCCTGAGACCCTGTGGTCTCCGTGGAAGTTGGAGGGCGACGCATTGCTCGAAGGCAAGCAGGATGCCTTGCGGATAGCCGTCGAGGAGCAGCGCTACGCCGGCATCGACATCGTCAGCGACGGGGAGCAGACCCGCCAGCACTTCGTCACCACGTTCATCGAACACCTCAGCGGTGTTGATTTCGAGGATCGCGAGACGGTGCGCATCCGCAACCGCTACGACGCCAGCGTGCCGACTGTCGTGGGTGCCGTAAGCCGTGACAAGCCCGTCTTCGTGGATGACGCGAAGTTCCTCCGCCAGCAGACGGACCAGCCGATCAAGTGGGCGCTGCCGGGCCCGATGACGATGATCGACACTCTCTCCGACCGGTACTACAAGAGCCGGGAGAAGCTGGCGTGGGAGTTCGCGGCGATCCTCAACGAGGAGGCCAGGGAACTCGAGGCCGCGGGGGTCGACATCATCCAGTTCGACGAGCCCTCGTTCAACGTCTTCTTCGACGACGTGAAGGATTGGGGGGTTGCTGCGCTGGAGCGAGCGGCCGAAGGGTTGCGCGCGGAGACCGTCGTACACATCTGCTACGGCTACGGGATCAAGGCGAACACCGATTGGAAGGCGACCCTGGGGTCGGAGTGGCGCCAGTACGAGGAGACCTTCCCCCTCCTCCAGCAATCCACCATCGACACTGTCTCGCTGGAGTGCCACCACTCGCATGTTCCGATGGACCTCATCGAGCTGATCCGGGGCAAGAAGGTCATGCTCGGGGCCATCGACGTGGCCAGTGAGACGATCGAGTCTCCTGAGGAGGTCGCCGACACACTCAGGAAGGCGCTCCAGTTCGTCGACGCTGACAAGCTCATCCCGAGCACGAACTGCGGCATGGCTCCCCTGCCCCGACGCGTCGCACGGGGAAAACTCAGCGCGCTCAGCGCGGGCGCGGACATCGTCCGCCGGGAGCTCGCTTCGTAACCGCGGTCCAGGCAGTGACTGAGGCGAGGGCGGCCGGGAGACTGGCACGCCCTCGCGCAACTGTCAGCTACGCCACGAACTCCTGGAGGTCCGACACTCGCGCGGGATGCACGAGTGCTTTGACCAGCGTGCCGTCCTCGCGGTAGTCGGTGGAGATCACGCGACCCTGCACATGCAGGCGGGAGATCACCTCGCCGCGGTCGTACGGCACCAGGAGGGTCAGTTCCACCTCCGGGGCCGGGAGCACCTCGGCGATGCGCACGAGAAGCTCGTCGATCCCCTCACCGGTGCGCGCGGAGACGAAGATCCCCGTGGGCTCCAGACCGCGTATCAGCAGGCGCTGCTCGTCGTCCGCGAGGTCGCTCTTGTTGAAGACGACGATCTCGGGGATGTCACGAGCACCGAGCTCCCCGATGACATCGCGCACCGTGGCGAGCTGCGCGCCCGGGTCGGGGTGCGACGCATCCACGACGTGCACGATGACGTCGGACTGACCGACCTCCTCGAGCGTGGAGCGGAACGCCTCGACCAGTTGATGGGGCAGGTTGCGCACGAAACCGACGGTGTCGGTGTACGTGAACGGCCGTCCGTCCTCGGTGACCGACTTGCGGACCGTTGCGTCCAGCGTGGCGAACAGGGCGTTCTCCACGAGCACCCCCGCGCTGGTCAGCCGGTTCAGGAGGCTGGACTTGCCGGCGTTGGTGTATCCGGTGATCGCCACCGACGGCACCTCGAAGCGGTTGCGGTTGGCCCGTTTCGCCTCGCGCGCGGGACCGAAGCCCTTGATCTTCTTGCGGAGCAGGGCCATCCGTGTGTGGATGCGACGACGGTCCAGCTCGATCTTCGTCTCACCCGGCCCGCGGCTGCCCATACCGTTTCCGGCCCCGACCTGGCCACCGGCCTGACGTGACATCGACTCGCCCCAACCGCGGAGGCGGGGAAGCAGGTACTCGAGCTGGGCGAGCTCGACCTGGGCCTTGCCCTCCCGGCTCGTGGCGTGCTGGCTGAAGATGTCGAGGATGACCGCGGTGCGGTCGATCACCTTGACCTTCACGATGTCCTCGAGGGCACGCCGCTGGCTGGGCGCCAGCTCGGTGTCGGCGATGACTGTGTCAGCACCGGTCGCCGCGACGACCCCCGCGAGTTCCTGCGCCTTGCCCTTGCCGAAGTACGTGCTGGGGTCCGGATGGGGTCGCCGCTGGAGCAGACCGTCCAGAACCACGGCGCCCGCGGTCTCGGCGAGGGCTGCGAGCTCGCGGATCGAGTTCTCTGCCTCCCCCAGTGTGCCTTGCGTGAACACGCCGATCAGCACGACGTTCTCGATGCGCAGCTGGCGGTACTCGACCTCGGTGACGTCCTCGAGTTCAGTCGAGAGACCGGCTACGCGCCTCAGCGCCTGCCGGTCCTCGCGGTCGAACTGGTCGCCGTCGCGATCGCCGTCGTAGTGGTTGTCGGTCTGGAGGGCCTGGGCCGATCCGGGGCCGAAGAGCGTGTACCCGGAGCGTGCGCCCTCGTTCGCGAGGACGCGCTCGACGGCGGCGTCGTCGGTGCTCGCAGCTGGGGTAGTGGTGGATTCAGTCATTGTTGGTTAACCCTACTTTCGTAGTTTTCGGTAAGTTCTCTGCATGGCCAGTGAGCATTACTTCTCCTCGACTCCGGGGAGTGAGCTCAAGACCCGCACGATTCATGCGCGTCTGGCCGGTCGTGATGTGGAATTGACAACCGCTAACGGAGTGTTCAGCCCCGAGCGGGTCGACACGGGAACGCAGGTTCTTCTGTCGAGCGTGCCCGCACCGCCTCCCGGCGGGAACCTGCTGGATCTGGGCTGCGGTTGGGGCCCTGTGGCCCTCACACTCGCGCTCGAGTCACCTCATGCGACGGTGTGGGCCGTGGACGTCAACGAGCGCGCACTGGATCTGGTGCGGGCGAACGCCGAGAAGATGTCCATACCCAACATTAAGGCAGTTACGCCCGAGAATGTTCCCGATGACGTCAGATTCATGACGATCTGGTCGAACCCGCCCATCCGCGTGGGCAAGAACGAACTGCACGGGATGCTCGAGAAGTGGATACCGCGATTGGATCAGGGCTGTGACGCCTGGCTGGTCGTGCAGCGCAACCTGGGTTCGGATTCGCTCCAACGCTGGATGCAGACGACCTTCGCCGACGACTTCGCGGTCGTGCGCGCCGCGACCAACAAGGGCTACCGCGTGCTGCGGGTGCGCAAGCGCTCGGGGGCCACGGCGCCGATCGACATCATCCGCGATGCGGACTAGACCGTCAGCGTTCCCTCGAACACCAGCTCCGCCGGACCGCTGAGCGACACGTGCTCGCCGTCCTCGGTGGGGAACATGCGCACGCCGACGGTGCCGCCAGCCACGTCGACCCTCCACTGGTGGGGCGCGCCGGCACCGGCCCAGTGACGCGTCGCGAGGGCTGCCGCCACCGCACCAGTGCCGCAGCTCAGCGTCTCGCCGCTGCCGCGCTCGTGCACGCGCATCCTGATATGCCCCACCCCGTCTTTGACGAGCGGGTCAGCCGCGACGACGAACTCGACATTCGCACCGTGCTCGGGCACCGGTTCGAGCACCGGGATGTAGGCGAGGTCGGCGCCGTCGAGCTCCTCGTCGCTCGCGAGCGCAACAACGACGTGCGGATTCCCGACGTTGATGCCGAGGCCAGGACGCGCCACAGGCAGCTCCTTGGCGCGCACGAGTGGCTCGCCACCATCGAGTGACCAGCGACCCAGATCGGCCTGGAAGCCCGTGGCGTTGCGCTGCACGTCTCGCACCCCGTTGCGAGTGCCGATCGGCAAGGTGCCGCCGGGCTCGAGCTCGGCCAGGCCGTTCTCGGTCAGGTAGCGGGCGAACACACGGATGCCGTTACCGCACATCTCCGCAACCGAGCCATCGGCGTTGTGGTAATCCATGAACCACTCGGCATCGGCGTCCTCCGCCAGGGCTGCCGCGCCCTCCGGCAGGCTGCGGGACCGCACCGCGCGTAGCAGGCCGTCCGCACCCACACCGAAGTGCCGATCGCAGATCGCGGCGACCTGCGCGGGCGTGAGGTCGATCTCACCGTCGGGGTCGGCGAAGAGCACGAAGTCGTTGCCCGTGCCCTGGCCCTTGGTGAAGTGGATCGTCGCCATCCGTCAATACTCCCCTATCGCGAGCCGCAGCGCCGTCGCGTGCAGATCGGTATCGTCGAAGTCGAGCCAGTGCGCGTCGCGGTAACGCCGGAACCAGCTGACCTGGCGCCGGGCGTACCGACGCGTGAGGGCCTGAGTCTGCTCGATCGCATCGATCTCGGACAACTCGCCGGAAAGCTGGGCGATCGCCTGCGCGTATCCGATTGCCCGGCTCGCGGTCACGCCCAGACCGCCCAGCCCGCGCACCTCGTCGAGGATTCCGTCCGCCCACATGCGTCGCACGCGCTCGTCCAGGCGCGGTACGAGCTGATCGCGAGGAGCCCGGAGCGCGATAGTCGTGGACTCCCGCCACGGTGCGGCACCCTCCGGCAGACCCGACCCGAAGTCCTCCCCGGTGATCTCGATCACCTCGAGGGCGCGCACGATGCGCCGGCCATTGTGCGGGCCGATCGCCTCCGCGGCGCCCGGGTCGCGTTCCTTGAGCCGCCGGTACAGCGCCCCCGGACCCTCGGCGCCCAGCTCGGCCTCCAGTCGCGCACGGATGCCCGCGTCGGTGCCCGGGAACCGGAAGTCCTGCACGACGCTCGACACGTAGAGACCGCTGCCCCCGACGAGCACCGGGACGTGACCGCGACCCTCGATCGCCTCGACCGCGGCTCGGGCATCCACCTGGTAGTCGGCGACGCTCGCCTCCTGGCTCGGGTCGAGAACGTCGAGGAGATGGTGCGGGATGCCCCTGCGCTCGTCGACCGGCAGCTTCGCCGTGCCGATGTCCATGCCCCGGTAGAGCTGCATGGCGTCGGCGTTGACGATCTCCGCGGTCATCCCGGCGCGGGCGAGCCCTTCGACGATCGACAGCGACAGGTCGGACTTGCCGGTGCCCGTCGCCCCCACCACGACGACGAGGCGATGTCGCGGAGGTGCGTGCACGCTCAGCGCTGCCCGTCGCTCACGTCGTAGATCGGAATCGTGGCCACACGGAAGGTCGGCAGCCCGAGCGAGACACCCGCCTTGCCGCCGCTCGCCGGTGCCGCGGGAACTCCGCACGAGGCGGCCTCGGCACGATCCCAGGCGTCACCCGCACGAGTGCGACGGATGGCGAGCGGCGCGCCGTCGATCGAGTCGGCGACGAGGTGGAACGACGCGGCCTGGGTGATCTCGACGCTCACGACATCTCCGGGGCGCGGCACACCGCTGCCCTGCGGGACCTCGAAGTGCACGAGCCGGGAGTCCTCCGACCGACCCGACAGGCGGTGCGTCTCCGACTGCTTCCGACCTTCCACGGCCGTGACCAGAACCTCGACGCGGCGGCCCACGAGCTTCTCGTTCTCCTCGCGGGAGATACGGTCCTGCAGTGCCATCAGGCGCTCGTAACGCTCCTGCACGATCGCCTTCGGAACCTGGTCCGGCATCGTGGCCGCGGGAGTACCCTCGCGGATCGAGTACTGGAACGTGAAGGCGGAGGCGAAGCGAGCGGCCTCGACGACGCGGAGCGTCTCCTGGAAGTCCTCCTCGGTCTCGCCGGGGAATCCGACGATGATGTCGGTACTGATCGCCGCGTGCGGGATCTTGGCGCGCACCCTGTCGAGGATCCCCAGGAACTTCTCCGACCGGTACGACCGCCGCATGGCCTTGAGGATGCGATCCGAGCCGGACTGCAACGGCATGTGCAGCTGCGGCATGACGTTCTGGGTCTCGGCCATGGCGTCGATCACGTCGTCGCTGAAGGCCGCAGGGTGCGGGCTTGTGAACCGCACGCGTTCGAGACCCTCGATGCTTCCGGTCGCGCGCAGCAGTTTGCTGAACGCCTCACGGTCGCCGAAGTCGACCCCGTAGGAGTTCACGTTCTGACCGAGGAGGGTGACTTCAATGGCACCGTCGTCGACGATCGCCCGTACTTCGGCGAGGATGTCACCCGCCCGACGGTCCTTCTCCTTGCCGCGGAGTGCGGGGACGATGCAGAAGGTGCACGTGTTGTTGCACCCGACGGAGATCGACACCCATGCGCTGTGGGTGGACTCCCGGCGCGTGGGCAGCGTGGAGGGGAAGATGTCGAGCGACTCGAGGATCTCGATCTGCGCCTCGTCGTTGTGGCGTGCGCGCTCGAGTAGAGCGGGGAGGGCCCCCATGTTGTGGGTGCCGAAGACAACGTCGACCCAGGGAGCCTTCTCCAGGATCGTCGACTTGTCCTTCTGCGCCAAACAGCCGCCCACTGCGATCTGCATGCCCTCGTGGGTGCGCTTGGTGCCCGCGAGGATTCCCAGGTTGCCGTACAGCTTGTTGTCGGCGTTCTCGCGCACGGCGCAGGTGTTGATGACAACAACGTCCGCGTCGCCGTTCTCGGCGCGCACGTATCCGGCAGCCTCGAGGGATCCGCTGAGTCGCTCGGAGTCGTGAACATTCATCTGGCACCCGAAGGTGCGAACCTCGTACGTCCGCGGAGCGACCGGCGCAAGCGCAGCGGCGCTGTCGAGTACTGCTGTTTCGGCCGGCACAGTCGTCATGCGGACAAGCTTAAGCGCGCCGGCGCTAGCGGAACGTCGGGCCGCTCGCGGGAGCGAGCGCGCGCTGCACCGCGGTCGACACGACCGACCCCGAGTAGCCCTTGCGCTGGAGGAACGCGCCCAGCCTCCTCTTGGCGGTCTCGGCATCGTAAGAGCGCAGCTGGGCGGCCCGCTTGTGGGCGATCTCCGTCGCGCGCTCGAGTTCGTCGTCGTCCTGGGCGCCGAGGGCGATCTCGATGGCGAGAGCGTCGAGACGACGACGACGCAGCTCGGCGGTGAGTCCAGACTTGCCGAGCCCTTTCCGGTCGCGCAGGGTTCGCACGAGCGTCTCGGCGAGAGCAACGTCGTCGAGCAGCGCGACAGACTCGAGGCGATCGATCTCCCCGTCGACCTCAGCGGCCTCGAACTCCCGGCCGATGAGGTAGTCCCGCATCTCGTGTGATGACATCCCGCGACGCGCGAGGGCGTGCATGCTCACGTTGCTGATGCGTTCGAAGGAGCCTTTGCCTTTGCGAGGCTCCGCAGCCTCGGCTCGGTCGCGGGCGATGTGCTCGCGTGCCTCGGTCTCGACGTTGGCGCGGGAGCTCCGATCCGATGAGGCCCGCTGGTCGCGGAGCATCTCGACGGCCGCCCGGACCGCCGCTGCACGCGCGTCCACCACCCCGGGGTCGCCCAGATCGACGAAGACCGGAGCCCTCGTCGAACTCGACGGAGTCACCGACGGCGAGCTGCCCTCATCCTCCACCTGTTCGGACTTCGCGCTGAACAGGTAGGTGACAGGGGCGATCCGCTCGCCGTCGGTGTTGCTCACGATCGCCTACTGGCCGGAGACCTTGGCGAGCTGGGGCTCAACGGCCATCACGGGCCCACCCTTGGTCGCCTTCGCCGCCTTGGCCTCGGCGGCCATCTCCGCTACTGCGGCATCGGCGCGGTCCTTCGCGTCCTTCGCGATCTGCGCCTTGGCCTCGGCACCGACACCGAGCTTGAACATGATCTTCTGTTCGATCTCGAGTGCGATCTTGGGGTTCTCCAAGAGGAACTTGCGGGAGTTCTCCTTGCCCTGACCGAGCTGGTCGCCGTCGTAGGTGTACCAGGCGCCCGACTTGCGGACGATCTCGTGCTCGACACCGAAGTCGATGAGGCTGCCCTCGCGCGAGATGCCCGTGCCGTACAGAATGTCGAACTCGGCCTGCTTGAACGGCGGCGCCATCTTGTTCTTGACGACCTTGACACGGGTGCGGTTACCCACCGCGTCAGTGCCGTCCTTGAGGGTCTCGATACGACGGATGTCGAGACGGACCGAGGCGTAGAACTTGAGCGCCTTACCGCCGGCGGTCGTCTCGGGGCTACCGAAGAACACACCGATCTTCTCGCGGAGCTGGTTGATGAAGATCATCGTGGTGTTGGTCTGGCTGAGCCCACCGGTGAGCTTGCGGAGCGCCTGCGACATGAGGCGCGCCTGGAGACCCACGTGCGAGTCACCCATCTCACCCTCGATCTCGGCACGGGGCACGAGAGCGGCAACGGAGTCGATGACGATTAGGTCGATGGAGCCGGAGCGCACGAGCATGTCGGCGATCTCCAGCGCCTGCTCGCCCGTGTCGGGCTGCGAGACGAGGAGGGCGTCGATGTCGACGCCGAGCTTGGCTGCGTACTCGGGGTCGAGCGCGTGCTCGGCGTCGATGAACGCTGCGATACCGCCGTTGCGCTGCGCGTTGGCGATGGCGTGCAGGGTGAGGGTCGTCTTACCCGACGACTCAGGGCCGTAGATCTCCACGATGCGACCTCGCGGGAGCCCTCCGATACCGAGCGCGACATCGAGGGCGATGGACCCGGTCGGGATCACCTCGACGGGAGCCCGGTCGTCACTGCCCAGTCGCATGACCGAGCCCTTTCCGAACTGGCGGTCGATCTGCGCTAGCGCGGTCTCGAGTGATTTTTCGCGGTCTGCTGCTGAAGGCATGGCGTGCTCCCTGTCATGTGGTGATGGCTGCCCATAGGCTGTCGATCTTCTGCTGGCCGATGTTGCAAGGCCCCCAGCTTCCCGACAAAGGCTGGTGTTGCGAGTTCCACGCTACGCTCGCCGACCGACATTGCTGCGGACCGACAGGGCGATGCGTGGATAAAACCCGTCTTCGAAGGACGTTGAGGAAGAGACTAGCAACCTCCGAACACATGTTCGACGCACATCGAGCGCGTGTCGTGCGTTCCGAGCCGGGGCGTGCACGCTGTGCGGCGGCATCGAGCGGCGCAGTGCACCCCTGTAACAGCGCGCGGGGGTTTGCGCGAAACGCGGGTGCAATAACAACCGCGCCAGGCAGAAACCCCCCGCGCCGTGGAACGACCCCGAAGCTACTTCTTCGGCTCCCGCTGCCCCACGCCGTACCAGCGGTTGCGCGGCACGTCCGCCGCCTTGCAGAGGGCCAGCCAGATCTCGCGCGTGTTCGCCCCGGCCTTGATCGCCTGCTCGGCTGTCAGACCGCCCAGATCCCCCAGCACGAGGTCGTGGGTGATGACACGGCCGTAGGCCTCCCCGAACTCGTCGGAGACGGCCAGCCAGAACTCGCTGAGCTTCATCCTCCAACCCTAGGCGGAACGCACGAACGCCCCGGTCGCGAGACCGGGGCGTTCGTGGGAATGTCGTTGTACTACCTCGAAACGAGGTCACCGTCGAATTCGGCGACGAGCTCGTCGGGCAGGGTGTCGGGGATGGGGTTGAGGCCCTCGATGACGGCCAGGCGGTCACCGACCTCTCGCATGATTACCGAGATCGGAGTCTCGAGAGCATCGGCCACCGAGGCGAGGATCTCGGAGCTGGCCTCCTTCTGGCCTCGCTCCACCTCACTCAGGTAACCCAGCGCGACGCTCGCCTTGCTCGCGACCTGGCGAAGGGTGCGGCCCTTCTGTAGACGGAAGTCACGGAGAACGTCACCGATTTCTTGACGTACCAGAACCATTGGACCCTCCTTCTTTGACTGATCGTTGCGGCCGATTGTTCTACTGGGTTGCTAAGACTACCGCGTCCCTATGTCGAGAACACTAGCCACTCGTATCTGTGTGGTGCTTGTGAATTCAGTAGTTGTAACGAGATCGAAACGACCCGTATTCCCGAAGGTCATCCGAGCAGCTGCCTGAGCTCACTCAGTGATTCGTAGACGACGCGGGATCGGATCTCTTCCCGTGTGCCGGAAAGTTCCAGTCCTCGCGTCCGCACCTCGGAACCGATCGCGAACCCGAGGAAGACCGTGCCCACGGGCTGGCCGTCCTGCGGGTCCGGGCCAGCCACGCCCGTCGTCGAGATGCCGATGTGAGCGTCCTCCCCCGCCACAGCAAGAGCGGTGCGCACCCCCGCGGCCATCTGCGCGGCGACATCAGGATGAACGGGCCCGTGTGCGGCGAGCACCTCGGCGTGCACACCCAGAACGGTGTGCTTGAGCTCGGTGTTGTAAGCGACCACTCCCCCGAGCACGACTGCGGAAGCGCCAGGCGTCCGGATGAGCTCGGCTACGAGCAGCCCTCCGGTGAGCGACTCTGCGACGGCTATGGTGTGATGCCTCGCCGTCAGCAGACCGATGATGTCGGCGCTCAGGGATGCTGCGGACTCAGGCACGCGAACGGTTCTGCTTCCACGCCTGCCACAGGTACTCGACTCCGGTGACAACGGTGAGCAGCAGCGCCGCGACCATGAGGATCCAACTGACCCACCCCGCCCAAGGGCCCAGGAGCGTCCACGGCGCGACGAGGAAGAGCGAGATGGCAACGGCCTGCACGACAGTCTTGAGCTTGCCCCCGCGCGAGGCGGGTATGACGCGCTTCGACAGCGCCACGAACCGGAAGATCGTGATGCCGAACTCGCGCACCAGGATCACGATGGTGATCCACCACGGCAGGTCACCCAGGATCGACAGAGCGACCAGGGCGCCCCCGATGAGCACCTTGTCGGCGATCGGGTCGAGGATGATCCCGATGTCGGTGATGAGGTTGCGACCGCGCGCGAGGTAGCCGTCGAGGCTGTCGGTGACGATCGCGATCACGAACAGGGCGGCCGCGATGTAGCGCAGTGCCCCGAACTCGTGGTTGTCGCTCAGCAGCAACCAGATGAAGACGGGTGCCAGCAGGATGCGCACCACGGTGATGATGTTGGCGACGTTGCCCTTGCTCGCGGGAGTGTCACCCCGGGAGATGATGCGGCCCTCAAAAGGATTCGTTCGAGCCACGCGTTCACTCCCGATCGGTCAGACTCCAGGCGTCCTCGTCCGAGTCCCCGTCCACTTCATCGTACCCGGCGAGGGATTCTGCGACTGCGTCTCGACTGGGAGTTCCGCTGGCGGGCAGGGGGGCATCCCCACCTCGCAGGCGGGCCAGGACGGCGGGCAGCTGCTCGACCGTCACCAGCACGTCGCGGGCTTTGGAGCCCTCGGACGGGCCGACGATCTCGCGCGACTCGAGCAGGTCCATGAGGCGGCCGGCTTTCGCGAACCCGACGCGGAGCTTGCGCTGCAACATCGAGGTCGAGCCGAACTGGGTGCTGACGATGAGCTCGGTGGCCGCGAGCAGGAGCTCGAGGTCGTCACCGATGTCGGCATCGATGTTCTTCTTCTCCGCGACCTGCGCCACGTCCTCGCGGTACTCGGGACGGGCCTGCGCGATCACGTGCTGGACGACGGCATTGACCTCGCTCTCCGAGACCCAGGCGCCCTGCACCCTGATCGCCTTCGACGCTCCCATCGGCAGGAAGAGGGCGTCACCCTGTCCGATGAGCTTGTCCGCGCCCGGCTGGTCGAGAATGACGCGGCTGTCGGTCATGCTCGAGACCGCGAACGCCAGGCGGGAGGGCACGTTGGCCTTGATGAGGCCGGTGACGACGTCAACCGAAGGGCGCTGCGTCGCGAGCACGAGGTGGATGCCGGACGCACGGGCGAGCTGCGTGATGCGCACGATCGAGTCCTCGACGTCGCGCGGGGCGACCATCATGAGGTCAGCGAGCTCGTCGACCACGACCAGCAGGTACGGGTACGGCGAGAGCTTGCGCTCGCTCCCCACCGGCAGCACGATCTCGTTCGCCACGACGGCGCGGTTGAAATCGTCGATGTGCCGGAAGCCGAACGACGCGAGGTCGTCGTACCGCATGTCCATCTCCTTGACGACCCAGGCGAGAGCCTCGGCGGCCTTCTTGGGGTTCGTGATGATGGGCGTGATGAGGTGCGGAACCCCGGCGTAGATCGAGAGCTCGACCCGCTTCGGGTCGATGAGCACCATGCGCACCTCGGCGGGCTTGGCCCGCATGAGCACGGAGGTGATCATCGAGTTCACGAAACTCGACTTGCCGGAGCCGGTGGAGCCGGCGACGAGGAGGTGGGGCATCTTCGCGAGGTTGGCGACGACGAAGCCGCCCTCGACGTCCTTGCCGAGGCCGATGGTCATGGGATGCACGCTCTGGGTGCTCGCGCCCGACCGCAGCACATCGCCCAGCGACACGATCTCGCGGTCCTTGTTGGGGATCTCCACACCGATCGCGCTCTTGCCCGGGATCGGGGAGAGGATGTTGACCTCGTTCGAGGCCACGGCGTAGCTGATGTTCTTCGCCAAGGCCGTGACGCGCTCGACCTTGACGCCCGGCCCGAGCTCGAGCTCGTACCGCGTGACCGAGGGGCCGCGGCTGAAGCCGGTGACCGACGCATCCACCGAGAACTGCTTGAGCACCTCGGTGATGGCGGCGATCACGTCGTCGGTGTCGGAGGACCGGGCCTTCGACGGCGTGCCCGGGGTGAGCAGGGATGCCGCGGGCAGGCGGTAGTTGGTCGTCGACTGCCGCACAGCCGGAGCGGCAGCGGTGACCTCGAACTCGCCGGCCTCGCCCTTCTCGCTGGTGGTGACGGGGAAGCCCGGGAGGATACCGGGGCCGTCCTCACGGAGCGTCATAGCGGCGGGGTCGATCTCGCCGGTGAACCTCTTGACGGCGTCCTCGGCCTTCAGGAGGTCCTCGATCAGATCGACACCGTAGGCGTTGTCGGTGTGCGCGATGACCTCGGTGAGCTGGGCATCCGGAGTCTTCTTCTCGCGGGCGATGACGGGGCTGTCGAACGCCGGCGGTTCCTCGGTGCGCGAGGACTTGTTGCGGCGCCACCACGGCAGGGACGATGGGTCCTCCTCGCCGAGATCGAGGTCGGTGAGCGACCCGAACTGGGTGGAGTCGTTCTTGGCGGCCTTGAGTGCGGCGCGCTGGTCGTCGTCGAGCAGCTGGGCGCCGAACAGGTAGGCGTAGAGCTCGCGCAGGCGAGAACCGATGCGGTTCGGCGGGGTCTTCGTGATGATGAACAGCGAGAGAACGAGCAGCGCGATCACGAGCGGTGTCGCGAGGGCGGTCGTGCCGAGTCCGATCAGGGGCTGGGCGAGCACCCAGCCGAGGATGCCGCCGCCCTGGGCGAGCTTTTCGACACCGTCGGTGGGCGCGGGCATCCCGCCGAAGATGTGGCACAGGCCGCTCACCGAGACGATGAGGATGGTCGTGCCGATGCCGATGCGCCCGTTGTCGTGCACGCTCGAGGGGTGGCGGAACAGCCAGACGGCGAAGAGCAGCATGATGACGGGGAGCGCGAAGGCGACTCGGCCGAGGAGCAGGCCGAAGGTCCAGGAGTCGAGCGCCTGCGCGACCGGGTCGTTCGGGTTGAACCACTCGACCACGGCGCCGACCACGGCGAGGATGAAGATCAGGAACGGGACGCCGTCACGGCGCTCCTCCTTGGCCAGGGTCTCCTTGCCGAGCAGGCGGAAACCGGCACCGGCGGCATGGGCTAGCCCGAGCCACGCCTTGGTCAATGGGCCGTCATCCTCGATGACGACCTGCTTGCCCCGCGGGAGGCGCTTGGTGGGTTGGTTTCCGCGCGCCGTGGACGTGCGGGCGCGCGACGTCGACCTGGTGCTCGTAGCCATGCAGCCACGGTACCCGCGGGGTCCGCCAGGGCCCCGGAGCGACACCCGAGCAGATGTGTCAGTACCTGATCGCGTCGATGACCTTGACCCGTACCGCGACCAGGGCGGGCAGGAGCCCCGCGAGGGCACCGACGACCGTTGCCGCACCGAGTCCGAGGAGCGCGGCCTCGAGGGGGAACGCGGGGATGTCGGAGATGCCCGGCGCGATGAATCCGACGATCATGGGGTTCTTGACCACGACCACCGCGATGAAGACCCCGACGATGCCCGCCGCGCCGGCTGCCACGACGCTCTCCATCATGACCGCGAAGAACACCCGGCCGGCGGTCGCGCCGAAGCTGCGCCGGATGCCGATCTCGCGGATGCGCTGGCGCACGGTCACGAGCGAGATGTTCACCAGGCCGAGGGCCCCGAGCAGGAGCACCAGCACGGCGACGCCGCCGACGAGGAGCTTGATCGACATGAGCGGATCCTCGCCCTGGTACACGAGGTAGTCCTGTCGGCTGACGTCCACCTGCCAGCCCTCCCCGAGTTCGCCGGCGATGTCCCGTTGGATCAGAACGGTCAGGTCCTCCGCGATGTCCGTCGGCACCCACGCCTCGAACTGCGGGTACAGCCCCTGCACCTGCTGCGGGCTCGCGACGCTCATGTAGGAGTCGTAGAGCATGTACATCATCGGGTAGCCCACGTTGTACGGCTGGTCCGGTACCACCCCGACGACGACTGCGGTGACGGGGTCCTCCCCGCCGAGGGTGACAGTCGGGTGGGTGCGCAGGTCGGGCGCGCCCAGGCGCTGCCACACGGCGTCGTTGACGATGAGCGCGGGAGCGAGCCGCTCGGCGTCGCCCTGCGCGAACCAGCTCCCCTGCGTGAGTTGCACCCGGTGCATGGTGCCGTAGTCGGGGTCGACGACCATGGTGTCGACGGGCGTGAAACCCTCCACGAAGTCGAGCGGAACCTGCGTGTAGGTCGACCGGGTGACCCAGTCGACCGAGTAGCGCTCGGTGACGGTGAGGAACGCGGTCGAGAAGGCACGGGCATCCGGGGTCTCGCCCGTCGCGAGGTCGTACGCGCTCACGAAGAGCGTGGCGGGACGACCCGACTGGCGCTCGTAGCTCTCGGTGGTCGCCTGCTGGGTGATCGCGCCGAGGCCCACCACCGAGGTCAGGGCCGCGACAGCGACGGCCACGCCGATGAGGCTGAGCAGCACGCGGGTCTTGTGGATCCGCAGCTCGGCCCACGCCTCGACGAACGCGCCGACGATGCCGGTCACAGCGTCACCTCGGGCTGTGCGAGTGCCAGCACCCGGTTGACGTCGACGGGAGAGAGGACGCCACGGTCGAGGCGGTAGTGCCGGCGGGCGAGCGCCGCGATGTTCGCGTCGTGGGTGATCGTGATGAGCGCAGCGCCAGACTTCTCCGCCACATCGTCGAGCAGTGCCATCACGGATGCCCCGGTCTCGACGTCGAGCGCTCCGGTCGGTTCATCGGCCAGGATCAACCGAGGCCCGCGTACGAGCGCACGGGCGATCGCGACCCGCTGCTGCTCGCCACCGGAGAGCTTCTCGGGCATGCTCTGCGCGCGGTGCGCGAGCCCGACGCGGTCGAGCATCTCGAGCGCGATGCTCTCCCGACGCCAGAACTGGCGGCCGGACGCGTACATCAGCGGGGTCATGGCGTTCTCGAGGGCCGTGCGGCCGCCCAGCAGGTTGAACTGCTGGAAGATGAAGCCGACGTCGCGGCCCCGCGCCCTGTCGCGCTGGTTGGCCGACATATCGGAGATGAGCTTTCCGTCGAAGCGGATCTCGCCCTTCGTCGGGTTGTCGAGAAGCCCGAGCAGATTGAGCAGCGTCGACTTGCCCGAGCCCGAGCGGCCCACGATGCTCACGTGGTCGCCCACGTCGACCGTGAGGTCCACGCCGCGGAGGATGTGCAGTGGCTCGTCATCGGGCAGTTCGACCGTGCGGGTCACGCCCGCGAGCTCGAGGAGCGTCATCAGCAGTTCGAGCCGACGGCACCCGGCCCCACGACGATTCCTCCGCCGCCGCAGTCGGGCAGGGCGTTGGCGCCGGGGACGAACTGGAGGATCATGTCGCCCTCCGCGAGCCCCTCGACGACCTGCACGTTGATGCCGTCGTTCAGGCCCAGGGTGACCGGCCGGACCTCGGTACTCCCGTCCGGTAGTACGAAGTAGACGTTGCCGGTCTGCGCCGATCCCTCGACAGCGGTGATCGGCACGACGAGCACGTTATCGGCGACTCCGCCCGAGAGCACGAGGGATGCCGAGAGCCCGGCGAAGACCGTCACCTCGGGCGGCACGGCGCAGCGGACGGTGGTCGTAGTCGACGAGCCCTCGGTGCCGGTGCCCGAACCCGCCGCAGCGGTGATGCTGAGACCGGTGCAGGTGAACGGGGCGGGGCCGCCGGTGATGGTCACCTGGGCGTCCGTGGGGCGGTTCAGGAGCCGGTACTGCTGCTCGGGCGCGATCGTGCCGCTCACGTTGAACGTAGTGGGCGACACCTTTCCCACGTCGTCACCTACGGAGAAGGTCTGGCCCTCGAGGGCCGTGAACGTCGAGAGCGTCCCAGAGGCCGGCGAGACCACGGTCTCGTAGTCGACGTACGAAGTGCCATCCGGGTTCATCACCTCGGCACGCAGGCGCAGGATCTCGGTGCCCGGGTCGACATTCTGCCCGACGCCGACGTACACGTCGTAGACAACGCCGGTGAGGGTCGCCTTGATCGAAACGGGGGCGTCGTTCGTGACCGTGCCGGTGAGGGTCACATCGTTCTGGATAGTGCCCATCGCGACTGCGACCTGGGGTTCGACGATCTCCCCCGTGGGCTTCGCTGCGTCATCCACGACCGGGTCGGCGAAGAACGCGATCTTCACCAGAGCTGCGGCAATCGCCACGAAGACCAGTATCCGGATGATCGGGAAAACCCATTTGCGCGCAATACTCACGTGATTCGTCTCCCCAGAGTGTGTGGTGCAAGTGCCTCCGCCACACTAACCGGGGCGTCGGGTCAAGCGAATCATCCTCGAGGGTGAGATCGCCAGCCCAACGTTCCGCACAGCTCGAACGTCGGGAGCTACAGGCAGCTGGGCCCGGGCGGGTGGCCGCCTGCGGCAGAGGTCGGATCACCGAGCGTGATGCCAATGGCGAAGATCTCTCCGCGGGGGCGCAAGTCGTAGTCGGTGGTCACCACGTCGAAGAATAGGTTTGCGGGTGCGCCATACAGGGCATACCTTTCCCTCTCAAATCCCGCGGCGCCCACGTACTGCGTCGCAGGGTAAGCGCCCGTCAGTTCGTCGAAGGTGCTGCCCACCCGGATTCCTTCCGCCGTGTGGGGGCCACCGTGGAAGACGAGAACGTACTCGAGGGGCCCGGTAGTGGTCTCAACCTCGAACGCGCGCACACCGTTGCCGAGCGGTCGGTCCGGGTAGCTGGCCTCCCAGCTGTCCATGGGCCCGGCGCCGCAGTCCACCGGTTCGTTCACGAAGATGGACACTGCAGGGTCGAGGGTGTAGAGGTCGGTGCCCATCGGCACCGGACCCAGGCCGTCCGCACTTATCACCAGCTCGCTGAGCTCTGGCTTTGTCGGCGTCGCTGAGGGGGTGGGGGTCGGCGATGCCGCGGGTGAACTCGCCACCGTGGGTTGAACCACGACGGTCGCGGGCGTGCATCCTGCGAGCGCAAGGACGAGGACCAGCACCGCACCCGGGAGTCTCATGCGATCAGTAGACCGCACGACGACTCCCGGAGCAATGCTCAGCTGATCACGCTTCGATAACCACCGGGATGATCATCGGGCGACGGCGGTGCGAGGTGTTGACCCAGCGGCCGACGGTGCGGCGGATGACCTGGGCGAACGCGTGGGTGTCGCGCGTGCCGTTCTGCGCGGCATCCGTCAGTGCCTTGAGGATCTGCGGGATGACGACGTCGAAGACCTTCTCGTCCTCCGCGAAACCCCGCGCCTGGATCTCCGGGCCGACGATCACCTTGCCGGTCTGGGGGTCGATCGCGACGAAGATCGAGATGAACCCCTCCTCGGCGAGGATGCGGCGGTCCTTGAGGTCGGCGTCCGTGATCTCGCCCACGCTGGAGCCGTCGACGTACACGTAGCCGAGATCGAGCTGGCCGACCACCTTCGCGACACCGTCGCGGAGGTCGATGACGGTGCCGTCCTCGGCGATGATCGTGTTCTCCTCCGGCACGCCCGTCTGGATGGCGAGGTTCGCGTTGGCCACGAGGTGGCGCTGCTCGCCGTGCACCGGAAGCACGTTCTTCGGCTTGAGGATGTTGTAGACGTACAGCAGCTCGCCCGCGGCCGCGTGGCCGGAGACGTGCACCTTGGCGTTGCCCTTGTGCACGACGGTCGCGCCGAGCTTCATCAGGCCGTTGATCACGCGGTAGACGGCGTTCTCGTTGCCGGGGATGAGAGACGAGGCGAGGATGACCGTGTCGCCCTTGCCGACCTCGATCTGGTGCTCCATGTTGGCCATGCGGGCAAGCACTGCCATGGGCTCGCCCTGGCTGCCGGTCGACATGTAGACGAGGCGGTTGTCGGGGAGGTCCGCGGCCTTCTTGGCATCCATGAGCACGCCATCCGGCACCTTGAGGAAACCGAGGTCTGCGGCGATGCCCATGTTGCGGACCATCGACCGGCCCATCAGCACGACCTTGCGGTTGTTGGCGACCGCGGCGTCGAGCACCTGCTGCACGCGGTGCACGTGGCTCGAGAAGCTCGCGACGATCACGCGGCGGGGTGCCTTCGCGATGACGGCCTCGATCACGGGGCCGATGTCGCGCTCGTTGGGGGTGAACCCGGGCACGTCGGCGTTGGTCGAGTCCGGCAGGAACAGGTCGACACCGGCTTCGCCGAGACGGGCGAACGCGCGCAGGTCGGTGATCCGGTCGTCCAGCGGCAACTGGTCCATCTTGAAGTCACCGGTGTGGAGCACGACGCCGGCCTTGGTCTTGATGGCAACGGCCAATGCATCCGGGATGGAGTGGTTCACCGCGATGAACTCGAGGTCGAACGGGCCGAGCTGTTCGCTCTGACCCTCGCGAACCGTGAGCGTGTACGGCTGGATGCGGTGCTCCTTCAACTTCGCCTCGATGAGGGCGAGCGTGAGCGTCGAGCCGATGAGCGGGATGTCCTGGCGGAGCTTGAGGAGGTACGGGACGGCGCCGATGTGGTCCTCGTGGCCATGTGTGAGCACGATGCCGAGCACGTCATCGAGGCGGTCTCGGATCGGGCTGAAGTCGGGGAGGATCAGATCCACCCCGGGCTGGTTCTCCTCGGGGAACAGCACACCGCAGTCGACGATCAGCAGCTTGCCGTTGATCTCGTACGTGGTCATGTTGCGCCCGATCTCGCCGAGTCCGCCGATGGGCGTGACGCGGAGGGTTCCGGGAGCGAGGGCGGGCGGGTCGTAAACGGAGACTGGCATCTGAACCTTGCGTGGTGATGGTGGGGCCATGAGCCCCCGGTGTAGACCTAACGGGTGGTGCCGGCCACCTTGGGCAGCGCACCGCCGGCCGCGGCGTTGCGATCAGGACGGAAGTTGTCGAAGCTGACGCCGGGGATGTCCTTCACGAGAGCGAGGTCGTCCTCGATGATCGCCGCCTCGTTCTCCTCGGGCCCGACGAGGGGCAGGCGCACGCGCGGGCTCTCGATGCGGCCGAGACCGTGCAGGATGTACTTCGCCGCGACGGTGCCGGGCACGTGGGTCATGACAGCCCGCACGAGCGGCTCGAGGGCCTTGTGCGCTGCGGTCGCGGTTGTGAGGTCGCCCTTGTTGACCGCATCGACGATCTGGCGGTACGGGGTCGCCGTGATGTTCGCGGTGACGCCGATCAGCCCGGTCGCACCGATCGCGAGGTGCGGGAGCACGTTGGCATCGTCGCCGGAGAAGTACAGCAGGTCGGTGTTGTTGAGCACGCGGCTCACTTCGCTGAAGTCGCCCTTGGCGTCTTTGACGGCGAGGATGTTCGGGTGCTTCGACGCGCGAAGCAGAGTCTCGTACTTGATCGGGATGCCAGTGCGCCCGGGGATGTCGTAGAGGATGACCGGCAGCTCGGTCGCATCCGCGATGAGGCGGAAGTGGGTGAGAACGCCGGCCTGGGTGGGCTTGTTGTAGTAAGGAGTCACGATCATGGCGGCGTCGGCCCCCGCGGTCACGGCGGCCTTGTGCAGCTCGATCGCGTGGGCGGTCTCGTTCGAGCCGCCGGCCATGATGATCTTCGCGCGTCCGTTGGCGACCTTCTTGGCGACCTCGACGAGCCGGAGCTTCTCGGGGTCCGTCAGCGTGGAGGTCTCGCCCGTGGTGCCGCTGATGACGATGCCGTCGCAGCCCGCGATGATGACGTCGTCCACGTGCTTCTCGACGCCGGCCCAGTCGACTTCGCCACTTGCGGTGAACGGAGTGATGAGTGCGACGAGCACCTGGCCGAAAGGATTGTCAGTAGACACGCTCTACAGGGTATCGCGAGACAGCGCACGACAGCTCGCGGCCTGCCGACGCGCCTCCTCGACGGACACTGCGAGCCGGTCCCCCGCCGGCCGGCGTCGGCTCCAGTGGATCACGGTCTTCTCAGGCGTGCGGCCGCGCTCCCCCGTGTCCGGATCCCGCAACCGGGGCGTGTTCCCCGGCACCGCGACGTGCAGCTTCGCGGGGCGCGGCGCGACCCCGTGGTAGGCGAGTGCGCTCACGCATCCGAGCCGGCCACCCACCCTCAGTGCGCGAATCGCCTCCGCGTCGAGGTTGGGAAGACAGTAGATGCCCTCGCGAACTCGAAGGAGCGTCCCGTACCGCACACTCCAGAACAGAATCGACTGCGTGTCGCCCGACCGGTACAGCTCCTCGGTCGTCACGACGCCGCCATACCGACCCACGATGCCGTCGAACCACCCCATGCTGCCATCCTGCGATCGGCTGCGACGACACGGAACCGGCATCACCAGCTCGGTGAACCCAACGGCTTGCGTTCCGCTGTGGAGGAGGAGTGGACGATAGCACTGGCAGCGGGTGAGAAGCGGGAGACTCGGGTTCTTCGTTGCGCCGTTCACCGTTTGTAGGACGCACAAAGGACGGGAATTGCGTCCTACAAACGGTGAACGAAAAGAGCGATGTGGTTTTCCAAGTGAGCGCACGCGTGCTGACGAACGAGGAGTGACCGCAGGCGGAGGTGGGCCGAGAGCGGACTACAGGGGCTACCGGACGACGGGGATTACGGGGCGACGCGGCCGTTGTCGTTGAAGGCGGCGTGGGTGAGGGGCATGAGTCCCGCCCAGAGGTCTTCCATCTTCTCCGCCGCCATCTCGATCTCACGCTGCGGGAAGGACGGGAAGTGCGAACCCTCGCGCTTGGTGCGGAGGGAGATGAAGTTCATGAGCGAGCGCGCGTTCACGGTCACGTACATCGACGAGTAGATGCTGAGCGGGAGGACGATGCGCGCGACCTCGCGGGCGATGCCGGCGTCGAGCATCCTCTGGTACGACTCGTAGGCGTCCGTGGCGACGCGCTTGGCCTCGGAGACGGCCAGCTCGGTCTGCTCGGGGCTGCCGGGCAGGAAGTCGTAGGCGCCCGCCTTGCCGACCTGCACGAGGTTGCGCTGCGGTCCGGGAACGTAGAAGACCGGCTTCAGCTCGCGGTAGCGCCCGCTCTCCTCGTTGTAGGAGGCGATGCGGTGTCGCATGAACTCGCGGAACACGAAGATCGGCGCCTGCACGTAGAAGGTCATCGAGTTGTGCTCGAACGGCGAACCGTGGCGGTCGCGCATCAGGTAGTTGATGAGGCCCTTGGAGCGGGACGCGTCGAGCTCGAGATCCTGGGCGCCCTCCAGGGTCTGCTCTCCCTGAGTCGACACCCGCGCGGCGAACAGCACGTCGGAATCGTGGGCGCTGGAGCGGACGAGCTCCACGGTCACATCGGAACGGAACTCGGGCACGGGGGTCTCGGTCTCAGGCACGGGCCTCACCGTAACAGACGGCAACACTCCCCCACGGGAGACACCGCCGCCCTACCGTTAGCCCATCATGAACCCGGTTCTCGTGCTGGTGGCGCTCGGCGGACTCGTCGCGGTCTCCACGGCGCTCGGGCTGGTGTGGAAGCACACCCAGGGCCGCATCCGGCGCACGGACGGGCTCACCGTCGTGCGCATCACCGACCTCCCGGGTGTGACCAGGCTGGCGCGCGGGGCGACGCTGCTCCAGTTCTCGACGGAGGTCTGCGCCCCGTGTCGTGCCGCACGCGTCGTGCTCGGGGATGTCGCGTCGACCCGCACCGACATCGACCACGTCGACCTCGACCTCACCCATCGGCCCGATCTCGCCAGCCGGTACAACATCCTGCAGACGCCGACCACGTTCATCCTCGACCGCAAGGGCGTCGTGCGTGCGCGCATCGGCGGCGCCCCGCGCAGGGATGCCCTGACTCTCGAACTCGAAAGGATCCTGGCCGCGTGACAACGTCACAGGGACTCGACCCCCGGGGTCCGCGCTTCAGCGCAGGAATCACCGCAGTGCTGCTGCTCGTCGTGATCGGCCTGGGGCTCTCCCGGGCGAACCTCGCCGCGGGCATCCTCTTCGCCGTTCTGGCCGCCCTGTTCGCGTGGGGAGCGTTCGCCGGGGTGCAGCGCCACCCGTACGGCGCGCTGTACCGCAGGTTCGTGCGCCCTCGGCTCGCTCCCCCGACCGAGCTCGAGGATCCGGTGCCGCCGACCTTCGCCCAGGGGGTCGGCTTCGTCATCACACTCGTCGGCCTGGTCCTGCACGTCGCGGGCGTGCCGTACGCGCTGGTGATCGCCGCGAGTGCCGCCTTCGTGGCCGCGTTCCTCAACTCGGTGTTCGCGTTCTGCCTCGGCTGCCAGATCTACCTGCTGCTCGTCCGCGCTGGTGTGCTCGGGAGGGCTACGGCCTAGTCTGGAAGTGACGAAAGGGGCACCACCATGCCAGTCACCAGCGAAGCAACCACCCTGTGGTTCGGGGATCTCCTGAGCGGCACCGGGACCACCTCCCTCGACTCCTCCGACGCGGCGGAGTTCCCTGTCAGCTGGGCCGCGCGCGCCACCGGGGTCTCCGGCAAGACCAACCCCGAAGAGCTCCTCGGTGCCGCCCACTCCGCGTGCTACTCGATGGCCTTCGCCAATGCGCTCGCCACCAACGGCACCCCTCCCGAGAGCCTCCAGGTGACGGCCGCCGTCACGTTCGACCCCGCCGAGGGCATCACCGGCAGCCATCTGCTCGTCAGTGCGAAGGTCGCCGGGCTCACCGACGAGGACTTCCAGCGCCTCGCCGAGGACGCCAAGAAGAACTGCCCCGTCTCACGCGCCCTCACGGGCATCCCGATCACCCTCGAAGCGAGCCTGGCCTAGCCGTGCGGATTCTCGTCGCGGGGGCGTCCGGATTCATCGGCTCGGAGCTCACACGCCAGCTCGAGGCCGACGGGCACACGGTGCTCAAGGTCGGCCGTAGCGCCCCCACCAGCGAGAACGAGTTCCTCTGGCTGCCGTCGACGCTCACGATCGACCCGCGGGCCATCGAGGGCACCGACGCGGTCATCAACCTCGCCGGCGCGAGTACCGGCCGCATCCCCTGGACCCGCGGCTACAAGCGCGAGATCCTCTACTCCCGCGTACTCGGCACGCAGACGATCGCCGAGGCGATGGGCCGCGCGCTGAACCCGCCGAAGATCCTGCTCAACGGCTCCGCGGTCGGCTACTACGGCGACCGCCCGGGCGAGGTGCTCACCGAGACGTCGTCGAAGGGCGACGGGTTTCTGAGCGACGTCGTCGAGGCGTGGGAGAAGTCCGCGCAACTGACGCCCGAGGGCACTCGCGTCGTGACGTTCCGCACCGGACTGGTCGTGGGCGAGGGCGGCGCGTTCACCCCTCTCATCCCCTTGACGCGCTTCGGACTCGGAGCGAGCTTCGGCAGCGGCGAGCAGTCCTGGCCGTGGATTGCGCTCTACGACGAGGCCGCCGCGATCCGTCACCTGCTCACGTCGTCCCTCGAGGGTGTCGTGAACATCTCAGGTCCGACGCCGGCGACCTCGAAGCTCATCACGGATGCCCTCGCCGACGCCCTCGGGCGCTGGCACCCCTGGGTCGTGCCCGAGTTCGCGCTGAACCTGCTCGGCGACGCCGGCCGCGACCTGCTGCTCGCGAGCCAGGACGTCGTGCCCGAGCGCCTGCTCGCCGACGGCTTCGAGTTCCGCTACGGGACCGCGCAGTCGGCTATCGCTGAGCTCGCTCGAACGCTATAGCCTGCCGGGTCGCCCATCGGGCGCGCCGGCGGTCGCCGCTCGCGTCGTAGGCGAGCCCCAGGCGCAACCACGCCCGCCACGACTCTGGTTCGGCCTCCACCTCGGCCTGGTACTTCGGGAACTCGAGGTCGGCTGCGACCGGATCCGGACGCCCGCTCGGCAACCGCGGCAGGTCGTCGACCGGCAGCCCGCCCTCGGTGCCGAGCCTGGCGACGAGTCGCTCGCCCCGGATCACGAACACCAGGTCAGCGACGAGCACGCCGGCACCCAGCACCGGCAGCACGATGAGCGCGAACCCGAGAGCCTTCGCGAGCGGCTGGCTGTCGTTGATGAGCACGAGTGCGTAGTTGGTGACGAAGACCAGGTACAGCACCAGGAGGGCCGTCATCACGAGGGTCGCGATGCGCGCCCACTGGATGCGACGGGTCACGGTGCTACTGCTTCTCAGTGCCGAGGTCGATGAGCTTGTCGAGGCCGACGGTCACGCCGCGCGAGGTGCGGGCGGCGCGCAGCGCGAGAAGGATGCCGGCCTCGTAGGCGTTCGGAGCGAGGGTCTCATGGCTCAGGGTGAGAACCTCCCCGTTGCCGCCGAAGATCACGTCCTGCTTGGCCACGACGCCCTGCATCCGCAGGCTGTGGATGGGGATGCTCGACACCTGCTGACCGCGGGCGCGCTGGTCGACGTGGGGGGCGACCACGGGACCGAGCAGTCCGCGCGCCGCGCCCATCAGCTCTGCGGTGCGCACGGCGGTGCCCGACGGGGAGTCGATCTTCGACGAGTGGTGCGCCTCGATGATCTCGATGGAATCGTAGAAGCGCGCCGCCATGGCCGCGAACGACGTGGCGAGCACGGAGCCGATCGAGAAGTTGGGGACGATGATGACGCCGACCGCGAGGTTGCCGGCGATGGTGCGCTCGAGGGTCGCGATCCGCTCGTTCGACCAGCCCGAGGTGCCGACCAGCACGTTGATGCCGTGGGCGACCGCGTACTCGACGACGCCCTGTGACACGGCGGGAAGGGTGACATCCACCGCGATGTCGGCGCCGAGCATGTCGCTCAGTTCGCCCTTGGAGTCGATCTGCGCCACGAGCTCGAA
>Ga0247740_1000182_pt1 | contig 34013 bp, 22 predicted proteins | sample UWRJL148409B2_FD_180942 | JGI IMG/M metagenome (GOLD analysis project Ga0247740, IMG submission 180942) | Plant litter microbial communities from Arlington Agricultural Research Station in Wisconsin, United States - UWRJ-L148-409B-2 | ecosystem: Environmental > Terrestrial > Plant litter >...
TCTTAACTTCTTCGACAACCGAAGCACTAACGCTTCTGCTGAGTCTTTCAACGCCAAGATCAAAGCCTTCAGAGCCACTTCAAGAGGTGTCAGAGACACGACCTTCTTCCTTTTTAGATTAGCTAATATCTATGCTTAACAACCCAATCCCTCAACTTTTCGGTCCCCTCCCTATTTACCTTAAAATAACCGTGGATGGCACGGCAAAAGAACTGTCTACCAAAAGAAAATGCGAGCCAAAGCTGTAGAGTCCGAAAGCGGGAAGGGCATTGGGAGCCAAGGAATCTATACGATAAAACGCCGTTCTTTTGGAAAGAAACGGCGTTTAAACAACCAATAGTATGAGGAGGGAAAGTGCTTAATAAGAGTTAATAATATTGCTGCGAATTCTTATGGGCTATTGCATCACGCCAAATCAATACTTTTGTATTATCAATATGATTAGCTTTACATTGCATTATCCTAAATTTCATTTGCAGCGTTCAGGAATATTTAAAAGTAGATTCACATTCGATAATATTCTTAAACGTTTAATTAGCTTTGACGCTGACTGTCCAGATCGAATCCAAATCCCAAACATTCAGTGTTTCTAAAACAGCGTTTTTCCCCTGGGTAAAAAACTCGACGCCCGTTTGGCCAGGTGCCGGAAAGGTCAACGCGCTGATAACCGACTCACCGTCATTGTTAAAAATTTCGATGGAGGACTGATCAACAAAAATGCGCAATCGGAGTTTGCCGCCAGACATATTTACAGGCGACTTGATCGTTTTTGCAAATAACCGTGTAAATTCCTTATCGCTCAGAAAATCCGTACAGTTAGAGCGGTCCAATGTAAGTAGAGCTATTTCAGGGTCATAGCTGAGTGTCAATTTTCTTCCCGCGCCGGCAAGCAAATTCATACCGAACACACCGTCGCCTGGCGCCACTTCCACTTCTATTTCATAAACATTTTTCTTTGGCTGAAATTTCTTCCAGATTTTGTTCTTCTCCAACTTTATTGCATTGCCGCTGAAAAGGCTTTTACGTAAGCTGCTTAAGGCAGCAACCGGCAGCTGCATCAACCTGTAACCGTAATCCGTTTCGCGCAGTGCCAGGGTGCGTGGCAAGGACTCAAATCCTTTTCCCCAACCCGTAGGCACTTTATTGGCATAATCCCAGTTTCCCATCCAACCGATGCTGAACACAGTATCTGCGAATAAACGTTTGGTGTCATAATTTCGCCAGGTCCGGGTTGCATAATAATCCGGCCCGTAATCCAGCCATAAAGCGTGTTCCAGGTTTTGGTCATACAACTTATCCCCAAAAAGAATATGGTCAACAGCAATAAATCCCAATTTTTTTGTCGTGTCCCGGTCGGCTATCTCAATATACGCCTCCTGTCCCCTAAGATCGCGTACATCCCAGCCCCGCCATTTAAAAACTTTGGAATTATCGCCTGTTGTTGTCCTTACTACTTTCCCGTTTACCACCAATTTGATACAGGTGGTGTCCGGATGCATCCCGCCGGCAATCAAAAAATTGATTGCGTTGTGCTCAATCCTGAATGTTTGGGACCTCATGATCCCGGTGCTGGAATGGTCCGGGGCAGTGCCTACGAAGCTGTTACCGATATAATCACTTACATCACGGGAACTAAGTCCAAAAAATACTGAATTTTTAATTGTCCATTTACTTGTGCCTGTCTCAAAATCATCAAACACGATGCCATCCAAGCCTTTTCCATAACGGAGATAATCTGAAAATTCCTTATCTACAGTAAATTTCTTACCGTCAAACTCCCCTATAAAATATTGAACGCGGTTTGGGCCCCTGCCAATGATCATTGCCCATTTCTTTTTGTTGGTGCCGGTAACCGGTAATTCGAAAAGATCAGGGCATTCCCAAAAGGAATTCTTTGCGCCAAGCCCTTCAAATGAGCTGCAGTACTCCCACTTCTTAAGATCCGGAGATTGAAATATCTGTATTTGTTGTACATCGGGAACGGTTACCACCATTTTCCATAGGGATGAAGGCGCATGCCAAAATACCTGTGGATCGCGAAAATAAACCTTGTTGATATCCAGTACTGGGTTACCCTCAAAGAAATGGTAAGACTTCCCGGTGTCTTGACTTACAGATAAGATCTGCGTTTCCGGCAGTGAGTCACCTCTGAAATGCCGCGTGAAAACAGCGATAAAACTTTCCTTGCCAAACCCTGAGGCATTATGGTTGTCAACAGCTACAGATCCGCTAAAGAAGGAAAACGATGTATTGTCACCCTTCATAGGCCTTGGTTCTTCTTTCCAATGGACAAGGTCCGGAGAGGTGGCATGGCCCCACCAGTATAGATGAAAAAGGCCATTTTTAAAAACCAGTCCATCGGGATCGCCGATCCAGCCCTTTGCGGGACTAAAATGATATTGAGGCCGGTATTTCTGTGATAAATAGCTGGTATCCTGCCCCGTCGCATTTGCAGCCATAAGGATTAATACCGCTAAGTTGACTACTGCTTTCATTATAAATTATTGGTGTGTAGCCACTTTTAGATTGTTTACAGTAGCACTTAGTCCATCTGTGCCTATGGTCCATAAACTATTGGTCATATTATATACACGGTTGCTCAGCGCTACCTTATCATCCATATACAATACCGCTACGGAATTTTCCATAACCAGTTGGAAATTGTATGCTTTGCCGGCCGTAAAATTGAAAGGGACGCGGGTCACCTCCTGGCCGTCACTGTAGGCAGCAATCCGGTTGTTCTTTGGTTCTAACTTAATAATATAGGTACCGGTACTATTTTCGGTCGCGTTAAAGCCGATATTGAATGAACCATCTAATTGCGAAAGACTGACATTCCCTTTTACCATCACTGTTTTGTCAACTGCTGTAAACCGTACTAAAGCACCCATGTTCGTTAATGTAAAATTTGTACCCGCCTGCGTAGCTCCGCCTGCAACATTTTTAACCTTTACATCGGTTTCATTATTAAAGTATTTGGCAACAGAAGCCGGTATCTTTACCGCAAGATCGCCGTTGCTAAGGGGATACATTTCGTGTGTAACTAAATTACCGCCCCACGTAAGGTTGCCTGCATTAGTTTCGGGGTTGCGGCGATGGGCCCATCCCATTGTATATCGGCTTAAACCGTTTGATACCGAGCGCCCGGCATAAAACTGGTGGCCGTCAAACATATCGTTCCCTCCGGCAGGCATTTCCCATGGCCCTGCAGTCGAGTTGGAAACACGGTATCTTGTACCCGGTGAATTGCTCCAGTCTTCAGCAAATAACAAGTAATATTTGCTTCCGGCTTTAAAGATTTCAGCACATTCCATCATCAGGTAGTTACTGTTATCAATGCCTAGCGTTCCCCGTACAGCCCAATCGTCTGCTGCGACGTCCTTCGTTGTAAAAACAAGCAGCACGGCTCTACCAGACTTTTGCGTACTTACCATCATCCAATATTCATTGAACTCCTCATTATAAAACACGCTGGGGTCCCTGAAATCGGTGCCGCTGTACCCTGCAGGCGCGGTTAATTTAAACGCGCTTTTTTTGGTCCAGGTTTTAAGATCAGTACTGGTTGCATACATTTTACTGGTTTGCTTGACCTGATCAGTCGCATCATGTAAAAAAAAGATTTGAAACTGGTCGTTAAAATAATACGGCATCACATCGCCCACCCACCCGGTGTAACCGGTTTCACTGCTTGATTTTGCCGGAGTGGGTTTTGGATATATTGCAGATTGCTCAGGCTGAAGTGGTTCAGTTGTTCCCCCCGGCGATTTATTATCCTTACCGCAACCGGCCATTAACGCAATACCGGCCACTATCACACTGTACTTCAGATACTTCATACTTTTATCTCCTTATTATTTTATAAATTCCTGCTGCGGCACAAATGTGCCGCAGCAGGATAAACCCTTAAAAATTCCTTAAATAATCAATTGAATTTTTGGTTATTGTTTTGATATTCTTCAGGAATCCATTAGTTGGGCTTCCTCCTTTTTTTGTTTCTGTAAACCAGTCATAGGCACCGAATGTGATAACAACTACGTCGGCATTTCCTCCCGTCTGCCATTCTGCAATGCCTACTCTGCCATTTAGCTCATTATCCCAGGACTCAGATGCCAGGTTAATACCGCCGGTGGCATCCCGCCAGCCTTGACCATTACCATAGCCACCCCACTCCGGTAAAAACCACCATGCTGTGTGATTGGTCCTGTACGTGCCTTTTTGTAACAGATTGGCTTTGCCGGGCTCATAAGTTTCCACACCTGTGAATATTGGATGATCTTCATGTCCTTTGAAAGAAATCCCCCAATCATTGTTCGCCTCTACAAAACCGTTGGCATCACTTGCATCCACGTCAATGTCACCAAATACATTATTCGGACCTTTACCCGAAGGTACAACGTTAAGTGCTTCTAAGTACCGCCCTGCAAAAGTGGTTAGCAGCAAACTGCCACCGCTTGCCCTGTATGCTTTTAGGGCAGAAACAACCGCAGGTGCCAATGCCGCCTCGGGCAAGCTTTGCGCGGTATCATAGTGCCACCACATCACTTTATAACCCGTGAGGATTCGCCCATTGGCAATACTTTGAAAAGACACATAATCAGCCGTCGGATAGGTCGCGAAAAACCAGTCCGCAGCGGCCTTTTCATCGGCATTGGTGATGGCTGATCTTGAGGCGGCTACACCAATAAACGCATATTCACTTTTTGAATTAAGAATTACGCGGACTTTGTATACAGCTACTTTACTCCCTTTAGTCACGGTGTAGCTTACTTCGTTGGTGAAATCCTTTGCTACTCCAGTACCAGGCGAAACGGTGGCGCCTGATGCCATAACGATTTCGGGCGAAAGATTATTTAATGTTGCGCCTTCCTCCAAAACAACGGTAATCGTTTTTTCTTCATCATTAATAGTACCGGTTACATTATTGATCTTGAAAGACGTAAACGGTGAGCTTATAGTCACCTTTACCAGGTAATCTCTGAATTTGTTCTTATTTGTGATCCTGAACTTTACTTCGTTATTAAAATTGACTGCGGCGCCCGCGGCCGGGCTGATTGTTGCACCTTCCGGCAAATTAATTGCGGGAACAAGTGCGGCGAGGTCCGCACCGAAAGGGATGTCTACTTTTACGCTGCCAGCGTTTTGGTCAATAATAGCGTTTACACCATTGATGGTGAAATTAGAAAGCGTCACATCGCCCGTCAGATCAAGATCGGGATCTTTATCTTTTTTGCAGCCGGCTAATATTGCCAAACACAATACTACAAGGCCGAAGCTCTTTAGCAGATTTACATATTTGTTCATTTCGTCTGATTTTTAATGGTTGCTTAATAGCCGGGGTTTTGTTTGTACCGGTTTTCACTAAAGAATATCTGGTTTTGAGGGATCGGCAAATATTCGTCGCGACCTTTCGTAAAACGCGCCGTCTGGTAAATGGATCTGTCCGTTTTTTCCTTATTAAAGAAGCCATTTATCTCTTGTTCGGCCGTTCCCCAACGCATCAGATCGAAGAAACGCTCACCCTCCAATGCCATTTCCAAACGACGTTCAAACCGAAGCGCCTTCCGTGCATTAGCCTGCGTCCAATCTATGTTTACACCGGGATTATACGTGGAAACAGCGTAAAGGGATGTAGGCTGGCCGTTAGCCTTTTTTAACTTGACAGTGCTGTTTGCCGCCCTTGTGCGGATCTGGTTGATGATTGGCAAGGCCTCAGTTTGCCTTCCCAGTTCAATAAGCGCCTCTGCTTTAAAAAGCATTACATCAGCCACACGGATAAGGATTCGTGTTTTTGAATTGCCATAAAACGGGGCCAGGTTTATAAAACAATCACAATCAGGAGATACGTTTTCCTTCATTGAATTGTAATAGCCATAAAGCGCGGGGCTTCTTGACCAGCTTTCGGTTACCACTCTCGCCGGCTCATATTTCCAGGGTGCGCCCGGGCGCGAAACCGTGTGATCAAGTCTGGGATCTACCGTGTTGGTAACAAAATTAACATTCTGGTTATTGTAAGTATCAAATAACGGCACGCCCGCATCCGTTCTGAAAGAATTTACAAGCGATTGCGACGGCTTTTTGAAATCGCAGCAGCCTATGCCTTGTGGTACGGTCAGCATGTCGCCAAAATTTACGCGTCCTAGTCCCGCACCGTCATTGATAGAGAATTGCGCAGACATAAAAGCTTCCTGCCCGTTTTCAAAACTACCAGGCAGAAAGTTATTGGCAAAATCAGGTTCAAGCTTATAACTTGAATTGAGCGCATTATCAGCCGCGGCGACCACCTGCTGCAAAACAGCAGGGTCAATGCCGGTAACTGCATTCATGTCATCCTGTTTATAGGCCTGAAATAATCTCGTTTTGGCAAGGAATGCGTAGGCGGCGTATTTATTGGCCCTGCCAATCTGCGGCTGCGTACCGGGCAGCGTATTGGCAGCAAATTCAAAATCCTGTGCTATCTTTTTCAGGATATCTTCTCTTGACAAAGCATTATTAGGCACATTTTTGTACTCTTCTGCTGCTACCGTTTCATCAATATACGGTATCTTTTTGAAAAGATTTTCCAGCATAAGGTACCAGTAGCCGCGTAGAAAACGCAGTTCGGCTTTACGGGTCTCTAATAACGGATATTCTGCCACGGTAAATTTGTTCAAGATTCGCAGGCCTTCGTTTGCCCTTCTGATGCCAACATAAATATTAAACCACATGCCATCATAGTTCCACTGATCGGGCCGGGAAGTAACGAATGTTTCCATTCGGTGAAATACATCGCCGTCATTAATACCGCCGCCGCCTTTATAGGCATCGTCGGAGCGAATATCTCCGTATTGGTACATACTGAAGGCTCTGTTAATTTCGTCATTGCCCAATTGCGAGTAGGCGGCTATAACAAAGCCATCCGCCTGAGCCGGTGTGGCTATCTGCGCCTCGTTTAACGAGCCCTTTGGCCCTACATCTAACGATTTATTGCAGGAACCGCAAATGATCACGGCACAAACTGAGGCCGCGTACAAATATTTTTTATTTAAAAATTTCATGATCAGGATATTTTAAAATTTCAGATTTAAACCGCCTGTGAATACCGTAGGATTTGGATAACCAAAACCGGAGTTCTCAGGATCTAACCCGGTAAACGATTTCGATTTCCATAGAATGGCCAGGTTATCTCCGCCAATGTAGAATCTAAGTGATTTTATTTTCAGTTTGGATAGTTGATTGCCACCGACGGTGTAGCCAATCTGCAAATTTCGCAGTTTCAAATAAGAGCCGTTTTCCACATAGTAGGTCGAACTCCTGTTCTCTGAATTTCCGTCTGTAAGGGTAAGTGCCGGGATAGTTGAATTGGAGTTGGTTGGTGTCCAGGCATCCAATACCCTCGATCCTTTATTAGAAGATGATTCGATGGCGCTCCAAAAGTCTGTATACATCTTCGCGCTGTTGTAAATATCAACCGATCCAAGACCTTGCAACAGGAAAGACAGATCAAAATCCTTGTACCTGATGTTGGCATTAAAGCCATAGGTGAATTTGGGAACAGGGTTTCCTATCCATGTCTGATCATTAACATCAACTACATTATCATTATTTAAATCTTTGTAACGGATACGACCCAGCCCTTTTCCCGGCTGATTCACATGCGCATTAACTTCTGCCTCCGTTTTAAACAATCCGTCGGCAACATAGCCAAAGAAGGAACCGAATGTACGCCCCAGAATATTCAGATCTCTTCCGTTGCCACCATAAGCATTGATTACTGCCGGCGGCAATTTGGTTACCTTGTTTCTGATGATATCAAAATTACCGCTCAAATCGATGCTGAGATCTTTTGTGGGCCTGCTTCTGTGACCGATTTGAAACTCGAAACCACGATTCTCCATTGAAGCGCCATTCACCCATTGGTTACCGCCTTCGCCAAGCACGCCTGCGTAAGGGGGTAAAATCAGTATATCAGACGTTTTCTTGATAAAATAACCAACACTACCATATATTTTCTGGTTCAGTATAGAGTAATCAATCCCGAGGTCGGTCTGCATGGTCTGCTCCCATTTTAAGTTGGGATTAGCGTTTTGCGAGAGATAGTAACCGGATGGCAAGGTGCCTGATTTATTGCCATTAATGTCGTACGCGGTAATATTGTAATTGGGCAGGTAAAGATTAAAAATAGCGTTGTTGGCTATCTCCTGGTTACCATTCAATCCCCAACTGGCCCTCAGTTTCAATTCATCGAATATAGAAGTGGTTTTTTTGAAGAAAGGCTCTTCGCTTATACGCCATCCTGCTGAAACTGCCGGAAACGTGCCGAATTGATTATTCTTCCCGAACCTGGATGACCCGTCACGTCTTACGGTTGCCGATAGCAGGTATCTGTCAAGATAACTGTAATTAGCCTTGGCGATATAGGAGAACAATACGTTTCTGGCACCCGAACCACTATTGTCTTTTGTGCCTACCCCTGCATCTAAATAAAAGTAATCCGGATCTTCCACAACGAAATTGGTTCTGGATGCACCAAATGAATTAACGTCTTCAGACACATACTCTGTGCCCGCAAAAACGTCTAAACGATGCTGACTGGTCTCCAGTTTGTAGTTGATGGTGTTTGTCCAAACCTGTTTAACATTGTGTGTCTGTGAATTGGTTAGCCTGTTGATATCATTTACCAAATAACCGCTCACATATTTTTTGGCATAGTTACGTGCGGTGTAGTCACTGTAGTCAATACCGTAATTAGTTTTCAATGATAAGCCGTGTCCCAATTTGGCTTCGGCAAAGAAGTTGCCAAACAGGCGGAAAAAGTTGTAATGATTTTGTTTATTATCTTCTAAAACACGCACAGGGTTTTGCCTGTCATTCATGCCTGCTACCGGGCCACCCCAGCCTATACCGTCTACTGTATGAACCGGTATAATTGGCAATGCCTGTAAAGCGGAATTGATAATGTCGGCCTGAACTTCTTTTGTTTTTGTAAGGCTCAGGTTTTGCCCTACCAAAAGCGCGCCGCCAAACAGTTTATAATCAGTGTTCAGGCGAACAGAGATCCTGTTAAAACCGGTGGTTTTAACAATGCCTTTATTATCGTAATAGCCTACTGAAAAAAGTTGATTACCATTTGGCCCGGCATTTGAAACCTGCGCGTCATAGTTTTGAACGACGCCTAATTGCGAGATCTCATCGAACCAGTTGGTGGTTGCCGACTTGATGGTATGTTGCGGGTTCAAATATTCCGGAACTGTTATGCGGTCAAGAACCGGTTGATTACTGGTTGGGTTGACATGCCAGTCGTAAGCATATTGAATGGAGTTAGTATTGGGGTCCCTCCCATCATTTACGTGTGCTTGCCACAGGGCCCTGCCGTAACCTTCAGCATTCAACATTTCCATTTTATTGAGATAAGAAGACAGGGCAGTATAAGCGTTTGCACTCACTTGGGTGCCGCTTCCTTTGGCATGTTTTGTAGTAATTACAACAACGCCATTTGCCGCCCTTGAGCCATATATACTCGCGGAAGCAGCATCCTTTAAAATCTGCATCGATTCAATATCAGCCTGGTTAAGCTCGTGCAGTCCTGCTTTCGTAGGAACGCCGTCAATAACATACAGCGGATCATTATTATTCAACGTACCGATTCCGCGAATTCTGACGGTAGTAGGTGAACTCGGCGCCCCGTTTCCGGTTATGTAGACACCGGCTACCTGGCCTTGTACGGCTTTCATGGCGTTAGCAACGGTCTTCTTTTTCATGTCGTTTGCGTTTACGATGGCTACAGATCCCGTAATATCTTTCTTTCGCTCACTCTGATAGCCGGTAACAACTACTTCGTTCAAAGCACTAACACTTGTTTCTAATGTAATATTCAACGTGGTACTTCCGTTTACGGCCACATCCTGTGTCTGAAAACCTAAATAACTGATCGTCAGCACTTGGTTGCCATCCGGTAATGACAAGGTAAAACTACCGCTAGCATCAGTTGACGTGGCTAAATTGCCACCTTTTAATGTGACACTTACTCCGGGTAGTGTCAACCCCTTGGTATCGGATATTTTTCCGCTTACCTTAAATTGGCTTTGCGCATCAGCAATGCTTAAGATGCAGGCCATAGAAAGAAATAGTAGAAAGTATTTCAATTTCATCTCCTTTGTTTGTAAATAAAAAAGTTAAACTGGGCTACAGGCAAATCCGTGTAGCCATTGATAGGCGGGAAATCAGGCCGCAATCAGGTCGGGAAAGGATACTCGATTTTTCTCATAATTTTTGGTTTAAATCTTAGTTTATTTTGGTTTAAGTTCAGCGGCCTGATGTTATCTGCCTTGACTTTTCATTCATCATTTTCTTTCTCCAGATAAATCCATCCAGGTCGCTTTTCACATATGAAGGACAGGCACCAGACCGGGATGTGATGAATGCGCCCATCGCGACAGCATAATCCAACGTATCTTCAAGTGGCCTGTTCTTTAGTTTCATTGCCAGAAACGCCGCCAAAAAGGCATCTCCACTTCCAATGGTATCAGCAACTTCTATGGAGTAAGCGGGGTAATCAAATCTAAACCCCTTACCATAGTAGGAGGCTCCCTTAACACCTTTAGTTACCAGCACTTCGCTGATTGGAAAGGTGCTTAGCAGCGTTTCCACGGCTTCTGTCTCGGTGACTCTGCCGGGATTATACCAACCCGAAAGCAACAGGAGTTCTGCCACGTTAAGTTTGACAATATTGGCCCGTTCCAGTAACCGGGTGATCAGCTCTTTGCTGTAATGCGGCTCTCTCAAATTAACATCAAAGACCCTATAATCAGCCAAATCAAGCATTTTGAATAACGCTTCCCTGCTTACGGCGTCCCGGGAAGCCAGGCTTCCATATACAAACGCACCGGAATTTTCTACCAGAGACTGATGGACGGGTTGTGTTGTTATTTTATCCCAGGCCACAGGATACACAATCTCGTACGACACTTCATGATTATCGCTCACCGTGGCTAACACCTGGCTCGTCTTCTCATTTTCACTTACCTGAATATAATCTGTGGAAAGTTGAATACTTTTTAGAAAATCTATCAAAGCTTTTCCGGCTTCATCATCACCTAAAGCACTAACCAACGAACAGGGTATACCCAGTTTGTGCAAATGGTAGGCAACATTCATTGGCGCGCCTCCTGGCTTTCGCTCCGTCGGCAAAACATCCCAAAGAATTTCGCCAAAACATACCACTGATTGGTTTAAATTTTTTCTTTCCATTCTGTTAGTGCATTATTAGTTTGGAGCCTATTTGTTCCAGTGAGCGTCCCTTTGTTTCCGGCATGAATTTCCAGACGAAAATGAGTTGCAAAACCATCATGCCGCTAAAAAAGAAAAAGGTGGTAGCGCCGCCCAGCTTTTCAGCAAAATAAGGAAAGCAGAAAGCCACAAGTGCTGCCATTACCCAATGCGTAGAACTGCCGAGCGTTTGCCCTTTTGCCCTTACCTGGTTAGGAAATATCTCCGAAATAAAAACCCATATGACAGCCCCTTGTGAAAATGCGAAGAAAGCGATGAAGACCATTATAAAGATGGGTATGGCTAAACCGCTGAAACTTTGATTGTAAAAGGTGATAGCGACAAGCAGCAGCGAACCGATCAGTCCGATAGATCCGATCAGCATTAACAGGCGCCTGCCTACCTTATCTATAATATTGATGGCAATAAGCGTGAAAACAAAATTAATGACACCGATGCCGACAGTAGACAACAGCGAAGAATGGGCACCTAGACCAGCCATTTCGAATATGCGCGGTGCATAGTAAATAATGGCATTGATGCCTGACACCTGATTAAAGAAGGCAAATGCGACGGCCAGAAATACCGGCGTACGGTACTGCCGGTTGAAGAGATTGCCGCTTCCTGCATTGGCCGATTCGCTTTCTTTCTGACTGGCTTTTATAGCTTTCAGCTCATCATCGCAATTCAAGGGGTTGATAATGCGCAGGATAGCAAGGGCCCTAGCATCCTCCCCTCGTTTTAAAACTAACCACCTCGGGCTTTCCGGAATAAATTTGATCAGGATAAGAAATATCAGAGAAGGTACAGCCTGTACCCCAAGCATCCAACGCCACGCATCTGTATCCACCTGGCTGATCAAATAATTTGACAGATAAGAGATCAGGATACCCAATACCACGTTAAACTGAAACAACCCAACCAGGCTTCCCCGTTTTTCGGCGGGTGAAACTTCTGATATATATATGGGTGCTGTTACCGACGATGTGCCGACCCCCAGACCACCCAAGAAACGGAACATGAGGAAGAGTGTCCAGTCATTTGACAGGGCCGTTCCTAATGACGAAATAAGGTAAGCAATAGCAACAAAATAAAGGGTATTCTTCCTTCCGAATTTGTCGGATGGCCGCGACCCAACCAAGGAGCCAATCACCGTACCTATAAGGGCAATCGAAATGGTCAGCCCGTGTTCAAAAACGGAAAGATGCCAGAATTGTTGAATTGATTTTTCTGCTCCGGAGATTACTGCGGTATCAAAACCAAACAGAAAGCCTCCCAGGGCAACGACCATAGACCAGGCCAGTACAGAGTTCTTCGTCATAAAATATTTGGTATATATTGGTTATAAATCGGAAGCAAGCTAGGGGAAAGGAAAAGCGCGTGTTATAATTTTTGTACCAAAATGGTATAGATTTTACACAATCTCAATCAATTGAAAATCAGACAATTAAAAATATAAATTAAAAGAAGATAGGAATACATTCAAAATTATTACACAAAATCTACGTTTTTGATACTTTGCAGTTTTGATCTTGCCCATGGCCATTCCTTCATTTTTTGGTAGCGATGGTGAAATTTCCTAAGTTTATTCACAATTCGGCTGAACCACCGGATAGATCACCGTTATTAACCTGTTAAACTTATGCGCTGCGCGTCTTCTTCTGCTTCCGGAAAGCTGATTTTTCTGCTTGCCTATATCACGTGCCTATTGGCCGTTGGTTGTGGGGAAAACAAAAAAACTAAAGTATATACAATTGGTTTTTCGCAATGTGTAGGGGACGATCTTTGGCGGAAAACGATGTTGGACGAGATGAAAATGGAATTATCGCTTCATCCCGACGTAAAGTTTGTTTACGCAGATGCTAACGGCAACAGTAAGCAACAAGTGGAACAGGTAAGACAAATGGTACGGAAAGGACTGGACCTGCTCATCATATCGCCCAATGAAGCCCAGCCTTTGAATATTGTGGTTAAAGAAACCCTGAAAAAGGGTATACCTGTAATTGTTATTGATCGCAAAACATCATCAAACAATTTTACTGCCTATATAGGTGCTGATAACTACCAGATAGGTAAAATGGCCGGAAATTACTTTCTGTCGAAAAACAAAGGCGAGGTAAAGGCATTGGAAATTACAGGCTTACCCAGTTCCTCACCTGCCATTGAGCGCGCAAAAGGTTTTACCGATGCCATACAATCGGCAAAACGAATCCAGGTGATCAGCAAGTTAAACGGGAACTGGAATTACGGCAGCGCCAACAGTGAATTAGCGAAAAACCGCGAGCTTCTGAGTTCAGTGGATGCCATCTTTGCGCATAATGATGTGATGGCTGTAGCAGCGCGGCGCGCGCTAGACGGCCTGCATTTAAACAAAAAGATCTTTATACTTGGTGTTGACGGCTTGCCCGGGGCCGGCGGCGGACTGGAGATGATCGCCAATAAAACAATCCAGGGCAGCGTTCTCTATCCAACGGGGGGCAAGGAAGCGGTGCAAACGGCATTCCGGATACTTAACAAAGAGCCGTTTGTAAAGGTGAACATATTGCGGTCATTGGTTATAGACTCTACCAATGTACAGTTAATGCAATTGCAGTGGGAGCGTATCAACAGCCAGCAGAAAGATATTGAACGGCAACAATATTTACTAGAGGAGCAACGCGAAATCTACAAAAGCCAGGCAACGGTATTAAACATTGTGATCATTATGCTGGTGCTGGTTGTGGTTACGGGGGGACTAGCGTTTTACTTCCTGATGGAAAACCGCAAGATCAACCGCAGTCTGGAAACCAAGAACGAACACATTCTACAGCAGCGAAATGAGTTGATGGAAATGTCGGCAAAAGCGGAGATGGCTACTGAAGCCAAACTTAACTTCTTTACAAATATATCCCACGAGTTTCGTACCCCGCTAACGCTGATGCTCGGGCCTATTGAGGACCTTATCCAAACGGCTAAACTCAATAGTGAGCAGCTTGGATTTCTGAAACTGGCACATAAAAACATATTTATTTTGATGAAGCTGGTTAATCAGCTCATCGATTATCGTAAAATAGAGTATGACAACCAAAGCATTCATGCCTCGCAAAACAATATTATTGGGCTGATTAACGAGGTGATTGGCAACTTCAGGCATATAGCACGTAAACGCAATATCGATTTGCGGCTGTTGAGCCAGGAGAAAGAGTGCAACGTTTGGTTTGATATCAATATGATGGACAAGGTATTTTTTAACCTGATATCCAATGCCTTCAAATTTGTTAGTGATGGCGGGCACATTTTTATCCACCTTCATGTTTACAACGATACTTTACAAATTGATGTAGAAGACAATGGCACCGGCATGACCAGCGAACAGGCAACCCACATATTTGAGCATTTTTACCAGGCAGACAACGGCCTCTCCAAAGGTTCGGGACTCGGGCTGGCGCTTACGCGCGAGATCATCCGGCTGCATCAGGGATCGATCACCGTAAAAAGTGTTAAGTGGCAGTCAACGGTATTTACCATCAAGCTTCCATTGGGCGACAGGCACCTCAAGCCTGATGAAAAGTTTGACCAGGTCATCGATCCGAAGGGCATTTCAGAACAGGCTGCCCAATATTTTGCAGAACTTGACACGCTTTCTCCTACTGCCGGAACAGTCGATGCTTTTAAGAATCCCAAAGAATATTCCATTCTAGTTGTTGAAGACAACAACGATCTGTTGCACCTGCTCTCTACTAAACTGGGCGAGCATTATGAAATTTATACGGCCATGAATGGTAGCGCCGGTATCAACGAAGCCTTTGAGAGCGTACCGGATCTGATCATATCCGATGTGGTGCTACCCGAACTATCAGGCAGGGAACTCACCGAGCGGCTGAAATCAGATATAAGAACATCACATATTCCCATCATCCTGCTAACGGCCCAGATAAGTTTAGAGCATCAGATAGCAGGCATGAAGGCTATGGCAGATGCGTACATGACCAAGCCATTTAATTTTCCGTTCTTGCTGGAAACCATAACCAACCTGCTAAAGAACCGGCGCATTTTAAAGGAACATTATACCAGCGAGATCAAAGTAAACGACCGCCTCCCTGTTTCCAAAACGCTTGACAAAAAATTCATTAATGACTTCGCCGGATACATTGAACAGAACCTGTCAAACGAACACCTTAATGTAGAGGATATATCAAAAGCCATCGGCGTATCCCGTATACAACTGTACCGTAAAGTTAAGGCCTTGCTTGGCTATAACATTACGGATTACATCATGACCAGGAGATTGAAAAAAGCCCAGTATTTGTTAACGAATGAGGACCATACCATCTCGATGATCACTTATATGGTAGGTTTTTCTACGCCCAATTATTTCTCAACTGTTTTCAAAGCCAAATATGGCTGCACGCCAACCGAATACAAAAAACAACAACGTGCTTAATGAAATTTCAAACAGCGTGCAACCATTTTAACCGGTATTATTGATGCGTTCGCGTAATAACCTTCACAAATGCAAGAAAAGGACATTGTTAATTAAACACCTACTTTAATTACCAGATACTTTTGAGCGGTGTGTATTTGAATTCTTTTAACTTAAACGCAGCCGGCGAATTGATACTGATCAGACCGAGTGGTTGCTCAGGGAAAAACACATCCGTCATTACACTCAAACCGTCATCCGCAAATAATTCTACAGATGCCACGTCCACGTAAACCGTTAGGTTGATCGTTTTACTTTTGCTGATACGTGGGGCATAATGCACTTTGGCGAACTCTTTATTAAATGCATTGTCTCCTGCTGCCCTCCTGTCGATGTAAAATCGATCGCTTGCTTTATCGTACCCGACTATCAGCTTATTTAGCGCATTGTTCGAGAGCGTAAGCGCGAAAGATGACATGCGATCTGTTTGTAACTGCAATTTATAAGGGCCGGTTAGAGGCGTTTTATTTAAAATTTTAACTGAACCAGTGACATGCTTCGGCAGGTTAACTGTGGTTTTTTCAAGTAGCGCCAACTCCTTTGCAGGCTCAGTTCTAAGTGAGATTCCGTTTTTATCGCTATACAATTTTAATTCACGCGGCAGCGTAGTAGCGCCGCGCCATGCCTCGGTAGGCACCTGGTTAGCGTAGATCCAGTTGTTCATCCAGCCGATAAACAGCTTCCGGCTGCCTGTATTGGACCATGTGACCCCTGCATAATTATCTGTACCGTAATCAATCCAGCGCGTTTCTTTTTGAAGCGGCGTAAATTTGTTGCCGTCAAAACTACCGATAAAATACTGCGTGCCTGAGCCACCGTTTGGTGCGCCTGGGTTAATACTGATAAGGAGCACATAATATTGCTTGCCATTTAACGACAGCGGGAAAAGATCCGGACATTCCCAGACGCCGCCATGTGCGCCAAGCGCCTCGCCGAACTCACTTTCCTTTCTCCATTCCTTAAGATTAAGTGATGAATAAAAAGTGATACGGTCCTTAGTCGCCAGCGTCATGATCCATTTCTTCTGCTCTGGGAACCAACTCACCTTTGGGTCTCTAAAATCTACGATGCCCGGATTTTTCAGTACCGGATTACCTGAATACTTTGTCCAGGTATTACCTTCATCCAGGCTATAAGCAATACTTTGATTCTGAAAATCAATTCGCTTCGCCTGCTCACCCTTCATATTATGATGTGTGAATATGGCGACCAACGGCGATTTTCCGTCTTTTCCAAAACCGGAGGTATTGAGCGAGTCGACGACCGCGCTCCCGGAAAAGATCAGGCCGAGGCTGTCTGGATACAAAGCAACCGGTAGCCTGTCCCAATGAACCAGATCTTTACTAGTGGCGTGGGCCCAGTGCATTGGGCCCCATATGGTTCCGTCGGGATAATATTGATAGAAAAGGTGATATTTACCTTTATAGTAGACCATGCCGTTGGGGTCATTCATCCATTTGCTTTCAGGAGTAAAATGGATCTCCGGGCGGTATTTTTCTTTGTTTTGAGATGGGCTTTGCTGAGCGGAGCCAAATAAGGGCAACAAGCCAAGCATGGCAATGCAGCTGTATACTTTTAACATAGGTTTGCTTATAATTTGGATTTAAAACGCTGCAAGATATCGTCTCCGGCAATTTCTGACGTTTAAAATTCAGTCAAAAACATTCAAAATTATAACTAAAGGCTTACTGAAGTTCGCAGATTCGAAGCTTTTCTTCTTTATAAGTGTTTAGCTTAAGTATGCTTACATCTGAGGATAGTCGGTCAGATGCACTTTTCTAATCGCTATAAAACGCATTAGTTTAGTAACTATTCTAACGCAGACTTCGCTTCGTTTGATGCCTCATCAAAGGATGAAAACTGTTGGTCATTAATCATGAACCGCAACTATTTGCACAATATTTATATTAAAATATGATAAACATAAAGGACGTTTATACAATCTGCCTTCGATGTTTAGGTGTATTGGTGAATTGCAGGTAAATGCGTATTGCTGCGCTTAGGGCTTTTTGAAAGAGATCAATAAAAAATGCAAACATTAAGTACCTTTTCAATACGGTTTTGATTTTGAGACGAAACATGCTCCCGATGTCTATTACATACCATCGGGTGGATGTTTCGTCTATTTACTGACAAGTATACCCGCCATCTGCGGCAATTAATGCTCCTGTTATAAAAGAGCTATCATCTGAGAAAAGAAAGCGAACGGTGTTGGCAATTTCTTCTGGTCTACCTATTCGTCCAAGGGGTTGAGCACTATCCAGTGCAGCATATACTGCAGATACTTCCTGTCCTGAATGGTTAACAAACTGTGTTACTGCATTATCAAGTAATGGTGTCTGAATTGTTCCCGGGCAAACACAGTTAACTCTTATGTTAAACGGGGCATAGTCTATAGCAGTACTTTTAGTTAGTTGACCTATGGCTCCCTTAGTCATTCCGTATACACTACTGCTGGCTTTACCAACAAAACACTGGTCAGAACCCATCAGCACAATACTGCCTTTTTGCTGTTGCTTCATAAGTGGCATCACCGTTTTTAACAGATAAAAAGTGCCTAGTAAATTAATGCCCACCAATGTTTCCAGTTGCTCATAACTGGTGTCTTCGATATTGGCGAAAAGATGCCGCCCGGCATTTGAAAAAAGAAAGTCTATTCTTTTTTCTTTATCATAAATGCTGTTGATAGCCTGTTCAACATTCAACCGGTTGCTTACATCACAATCAATAAAGTAAGGGTCAAGTTGCGCGGATGGCGTATTGTCAAGGTTGTACACCAAACTACCCTCACTTCTTAAGAGTTGCAGCGTGGCCCGGCCAATTCCGGTGGTGGCACCGGTAATCACAGTAACAGTATTTTTCCAATTCATAGATCTGATTTTATTTACGCCATTCGGAGGATTGCAGGCAACACCCCGGAGCTTGGCATTGTTGGTTAAAGACCAATACGTATGCAATATAGTCGGTTGAAATGAGTTTTCGATTGATTTGCAAAGGTTTGCTAGATGTGTTGCTTATTCAATTGGATAATTTCGCACATCTAATCGCCGCATATTGTAAATTGCATTAAAAACACCAGCATGCCCTTTTTATCTAAAATATCGCTTCCGCCCCTACCCGGCGGTTACCTGCAAAATATTGTGAGCTTAAATAAGGGTTTAGATCTCCGTTTAAAAACCAATGTGTCGTTTTTTGTGGGCGAGAACGGCTCGGGTAAATCAACGCTGCTGGAGGGCATTGCCGAACAGTGCGGTTTTAGCCTTCGGGGCGGCAACCGCAATCATAACTTAAACACCGGCTGGCGCTTTAACGGCTACGAAACGCCTTTAGCGCGTGAAATGCAGTTGCTATGGTCGCCCCGCAGAATAACCGAAGGGTTTTTTATGCGGGCCGAAAGCTTTTTTAATTTCGCTTCGTATATTGATGAGCTGGCCGTTGATGATCCGCGGATTCTGCGCGCTTACGGCGGCCGGTCACTGCATGAGCAATCGCACGGCGAGTCTTTCCTTGCATTATTTAATAATCAGTTCGAATCGGGCATTTATTTACTGGACGAGCCCGAGGCCGCGCTTTCGCCGGCACGTATATTGGCTTTTATGTCCATTATCAATCAATTAGACAAAAGCGGAAGGGCGCAGTTCATCATCGCCACCCACTCCCCCATGCTCATTTGCTATCCCGGTGCCATCATTTACCAGTTTGGTGAAGATGGTGTGCACGAAACTACCTACCAGGACACCGAGCATTTCTATCTCACTAAGTCAATTTTAAATAATCCGGACTTGTATTTGCATCATTTGAATGCGGAATAGGTTAAGCTGATCAACTGACGGCCAGGTCAGTACTACTTAAAAGTCTCCGTATATAACTCTTCCACCTTAGTGCGTGCCCATTGTGTTTTGCGCAAAAATTTGAGGCTTGATTTGATAGAGGGATCAGACAGGAAACAATTTATGCGGATGCGATAACCCAACTCGGCCCAGCCATATTGTGCCACCAGGTCGGTCAATATCATTTCGAGGGTTTTGCCGTGGAGTGGATTGTTTGGCTGTTGCATGGTGGTAAAAATACAAATTTATGTAAACCTTGGTGTCAAACAATAACGCATATGGCGATATCTACTTTGGAATTTAGGGACACTTGAAATAGCCGCTTGCAGGTTATTTTCTTATCTTCTATTTGAATTAGCAATTTTCGTATAACTTCACTAAATAAACAATCGAAACCTTTCATGGAAAAATTAGCATCCCCGCCTATAGAAGACAGAACCAGAGAATTATGGTTACAGCATGCAGCCGGCTACATTATTTTTAGGGATATGAAAGGCTACGCGGTTAATAACATTCCAGCAGATACAGACGACGACACCAGAAAAAAAATCATCGACGGTATAGAAGATACTATATATGGGATGATGATGATGATGGATGGAGTGGTAGGCACGCTTAAAAACGATGACTATACCATAAAAATAGAAAGCAATATACTGTTAGAGAGAGATGGTCTAACGATTCGAAATATCAACACTTTTTATGGTGATGGCATGTGCATGGGTTTTCATGATTGGAAAGAAGGTGATTTTGGTGAAGATAAGATTGTACAACAGTAACATCCGATACGAGAAATGCTTTCCCGTCGATGCGTTTCAGCTTAAAGAATACCGAACTGTTTAGATATAAACGGGCTAATCAGGGAAAGGCGTTAAAGTGATATTGTAAGGTGAACGCTTACTTACTTTTAATCTAATCTACTTTCCTACCTTTGCCCAAAAACAACTATGAACTGGATCTTCGTCATCATCGCCGGCCTATTTGAAGTAGCCTTTGCATCCTGCCTGGGTAAGGTTAAAGAAACATCGGGTGCAGAAATGTATTGGTGGTTCGCCGGTTTTTTAGTTACGCTAAGCATCAGCATGACGCTGTTGGTCAAAGCAACCCAAACCCTACCCATTGGCACCGCTTATGCTGTGTGGACGGGCATTGGTGCCGTAGGCACTGTAATTATGGGTATTGTTGTATTTAAAGACCCGGCTACCTTTTGGCGTTTGTTTTTTATAACCACGCTCATCGGCTCAATAATTGGCTTAAAAGCTGTTTCGCACTAATTGGTCTAATGTCAGAACGCCGTTAAGGCATTAAGAAGAAATTATATTCGTCCTGATCTGTAAACGGCACCAGCTTTTTACCATCAAACACCTGTATGCTGTAGCCTAGCTCATTTCTTATAAAGTTAAAGGTTGTATCGCGCTTTTCGTTATTCCAGATCTCGCATAAAATCATTGGCCTGTGTTTCAAAATCAATTGCTTCCCGCCCGTGAAAGCTTCGAACTCAAAGTTTTCAACATCTATCTTTATGGCACCAATTGGCCTGGCGTCCTTTAACTCTGCAATGTCATCCAAACGCTTTATCGGTACCGTAAAAAATTCACCTTCGTGGGTATTATCTTCAGTAACTATATGGCTTAGACCATGTATTTTAGTATTGTCAATCAGCGGCAGCACCATTTTTATTTCGCCTGCTTCACTGCCAATAGCACATTCAAAAAGCTTTACGTTGTTCAGCTTGTAGTGCTTTACCAGGCGTTTTAACGCTCGTGCATTTTCAGGAATGGGTTCAAAAGAATAAACCTGTCCGTTTACTGCCTTTCTAGCCATCGAAACCGTCATGATACCAAAGTTGGCACCAATGTCAAGTATCAACTTGTCGGTAGGTATCATGGTTAAAAAATGAACAAAATCTGCCTCAACTTTAATTTTGTGTAACCATTTAACTGTAAACCTTGAAAAATAGAATCGAAAATTGTCAAATCCTAATATACTTTGCAGAACAACTCTGATACTACTTCTAATGGAATTACTGGCAGACATATGTTAAATGTGATTATTTTATTATTGGCTAAAGTACATTAATTATTTAAAAACTTACGGTATCAAATGCCTTGAAACTCCCCTTTAATACAATCAAAAGCGGTAAAAGTTCTTAATAATAAATACTTATATGCACACGCCAAAACAATGTCGTCGTCAAGAGCCGGAGCGCAGTGTCAGTTTGGGTTGCACGTCAAAGCAAAAGAGGTATCTATACCCCGCAAGTAACCTACTTGTTTCGGTATAGATACCTCTTATTTTGCCTGTTGGTCTTTACCTTATTTTACAGGAATCCCGTCTGTGTCCAGTTCGGTTATAGGATAGCCCAATTTTTCCAAGCCCGGCTTAATAGCGGCTTTATCTCCTACCACAACAATTACCATGTTATCAATTGGCAGGTATTTTTTAGCTAGCGCATTGATCTGATCTTTGGTGATGGTTTTAAGTATTTCGTCCTGTGTTTTAATATAGTTGGCGTCCAGTTTATATCTGGCTATATCGTCTAAAAAATACGCTTTCTGTAAGGCTGTTTCATATTCAAGTGCTTTGCTCTGCCCTATCGCTTTTTTAACAAAGCTAAGCTCCTGGTCGGTTACGCCCTCATCCCTAAAACGGCGCAATTCGGTCATAAATTCATACACAGAACTATCGGTTACGTTTCCTCTAACAGCTGAATAGGCCATAAATTGACCGGTAGATTCCGTGCCGCTAAAATACGATCCCGCGCCGTAGGTATAACCTTTATCTTCACGCAGTTTAAGGTTCAGTCTGCTGTTAAAGGCGGCGCCCAGCACATAGTTCATTAAATTAGCTTTGTAATAATCGCCGGTTGCATCAAAGGGTAGCGCCAGGTAACCAATGCGGATCTCTGATTGCGGAGCTTTGTCCTTGTTAACCAAAAATATTTGCGTTTTGGCTATAGGCGTGCTTGCTGGTACTTTTGGCACTGTAACATCTGCCCCTTTCCACTTTTTAAGGAAACTTAATTTAGGTGTAATTGCGGCCTGGTCAATATCGCCTACCACTACCAGATTGGTAGCCAGTGGCGAATAATTAGTTTTGTAATAGGCCTTTACGTCATCAAGCGTTATGGCCGATATAGTTGCCGCGGTACCTGCGGTTGGCACAGCCATGATATTGCCCTCGCCGTATAAAGTTTTATAATATGCTATATTAGCTAATGCAGAGGCATCGGTTTGCTGATTTTTAATCTGCTCCAGGCGTAGTTTTTTCAGTCGGTCAAAATCGGCCTGGTCAAAACGTGGATGAAGCAAACGTTCTTCCAGCAGGGCCAGTGTTGAGTCTAAATTACGGGTAAAGCTATAAACACTTATGTATGCGCGCGTGGCGTTGCTGCTAAAACTAATGGTAGAACCTAATTTGCCCAAGCGGGTACTTAGCTCTTCGGCGGTGTAACGCTCAGAAGCTTCGTTCAACATCTGCGATGTAAGCGTTGCCAAACCTGATTTTGCTGCAGGCTCCAACAGATGCCCGCCCTTTGTTGAAAACAACAAGGTAACCGAAGGGATCTCATCGCTTTTGGCACCCATAACGGCGATACCGTTACTGGTTTTTTCTTGCCAAAAAGCAGGCACTTTTACAACTGGGTTTGGGCCCGAAGCGGGTTGTTTTTTGCGATCAAAGCTATCCTTAGCCTTAACATATTTTAAGCCGGAGTATTCGTCTTTAGGTGCTTTATAATTTGATGCATCTACTTTAAAGTTGTCAGCATGTGCTATTTCTTCGGGCTTGCCTTTTGGGTAAACACTTAAAATTACGGCATACTTGCCTTTAATGTACTTATTAAATACACGCATAACATCAGCTTTGCTAACTGTTTGGTAGCGTTTTAAATCCTTCGGATAATAGTTGGCAGTACCAGTAATAGTTTGGTAATTGGCCAGGTTTGAAACCTTTCCGGATACGCTGGCCAATTGATTGATAATACGTGCTTGTTGAGTGGCAATTACACGTTGGGCAACTTCATCGCTCACACCGGTTTTTTCAAACTCGTCAAAAGCGGCCCGCACTATTTTTTCCATATCAGCCAATGTTTGTCCTGGTGCAGGCACCACATCTATAGAAAACTCACCCGCCAGCTCTGTACAGGGGTGACTTGCATTAGCTAACAATGATTTTTGAGGCTTTGTTAGATTTTTGTAAAGGATAGAGTTTTTGCCCTGGCCCAGTATTTCGGCAAGCATATCAAGCGGTACCTCATCCGGGTGATACGCAGGAACTGTTGGGAACGTCATTAACAGGCGCGGAAAACGCACATTATCCTCGTAAGAGATATAACGATCAGCAGTTAATACGGGTGCCGGTAATTTCATCGTAGTTACGGCAGGGCCGCGTTTTATAGGGCCAAAGTATTTTTCGGCCAGTTTTACTACCTGCAAAGGCTTTACATCACCACCCACAGTAAGCACAGCATTATTGGGGCCGTACCAACGCAAAAAGAAATTCTTCAGGTCGTTAACGTTACCCCTGTTCAGGTCCTCCAGGTAACCAATGGTCATCCACGAGTAAGGGTGTCCGTATGGATACAGTGCAGCAGAGGTTTTTTCAGACATTAAACCATACTGGCGGTTATCATAACTTTGTCCGCGCTCATTTTTTACGGTAGCGCGCTGGTTCTCAAATTTTTGTTGCGTAACGGCATCAAGCAAAAATCCCATGCGGTCGGCTTCCAGCCAAAGCATTTTCTCCAATTGGTTATTGGGTACGGTTTCGTAATAGTTGGTACGATCGCGGTTGGTAGAACCATTGTTGGTACCCCCTGCTTCAGAGATGATCTTGAACAATTCCTCATCGGCAACATTATCTGAGCCCTGGAACATCATGTGCTCAAAAAAATGCGCGAAGCCCGATTTACCTATCTGCTCGCGTGCCGAACCCACGTGGTAGGTTACATCAACATGTACCAGCGGATCTGAATGATCTTCGTGCACAATAACTGTTAAGCCGTTGGGCAGCACATATTTTTCATACGGAATTACAAGTTCGCCAGGTTTACGGGTAACTTTCTCCACCAATTTGGCTTGCGCGTGGGCATTAAGTGTAGTAAAGTACAGTGCGGCGATACAACATAGCAATTGTCTTGTTCTAAACATTGTGATAGTAGTAAGATTAATAAAATGAACAGTTAATGTATTTGATAAAATTATAAAAATTGAGGCAAATAATACGGAATAAAGCGTTAAAAATTGTTAACGCTGATTGATAAAGATATGTATGTATTGCATTTTTCGGCATCAAAATCAAAGAAAATAAAAAAAGACAAATAATTACTTTGAATTACAAAGTACTTTTATATATCTTTGTTTTGAAGTATAATTTAGTAAAATGAAAGAAGAGATATTTACTCACATAGACAATCCGGCCCAATTGGAAAAAACGTACCGCGCCAATAAACCAGGCTTTAAACGGGCTTTTGATGTGATCTATCCTGAGCTAAAGGGTAACGCCCTGGCTGATTTTTGGCACGAAAGGCTTAATTACGAAAGTGATGAGATTAACTGGGGAGCGCGGGGTGAATTATTATTGGTTATAGGTATTGCGCTGTTAGCGGGCTTGGTTGCAAAAATTCCGCACTTTTTTGGCATAAACGAAGATTTCTTTTATCCGCGCAATATTGGTTTTATAGTGTTCCCTTTTGTGGTGGCTTATTTTGCCCGTAGAAATAAATTGTCTACCGGCAAAATAGCAATTAGCGCCTTGGTGATGCTTGCAGGCTTGATATTTATTAATTTATTGCCCAATGTTAAAACAAGCGATACGCTAATACTGTCATGCATCCACATGGCATTGCTGTTATGGTGCATTACGGGTTTTGTTTATGTTAGCAATGCTGCAAATAATGTACAAAAGCGCCTCAGCTTTTTAAAATACAACGGCGACCTGGTTGTAATGACTGCGCTTATTCTGATTGCAGGCGGCATAATGAGCGCCATAACCGTTGGCCTGTTCTCGCTTATCGGCTTAAACATCAACGAGTTTTATTTTAAAAACGTAGCCATATTTGGTTTGGCGGCTGCACCAATTGTGGGCACGTTCCTTACGCAAACCAACCCGCAGTTGGTTGGCAAAGTATCACCGGTAATTGCCCGCTTGTTTAGTCCGCTGGTTTTGGTAATGCTTGTTGTTTATCTTACAGCCATAGTGTATTCCGGCAAAAACCCATATATAGACCGCGAATTTCTGCTCATTTTTAACGCGTTAATGGTGGGTGTTTTGGCTATTGTATTTTTCTCTCTCGCCGAAACATCAAAAGCTGTTAAAACCAATTTAGAGGTATGGGTGCTGTTACTGCTATCTGCATTAACTATAATAGTAAGCGGGGTGGCGCTTTCTGCCATTGTGTACCGTATAGTTAATTTCGGTATAACACCCAACAGGCTGGCGGTAATGGGTAGCAATGTATTGATCCTTATCAACCTGCTGTTAGTTACGGTAAGCCTGTATCGCACGCTTACAAAACGCACTGAAATAAACGAGGTTGGTAAAGTGATCTCATCCTACTTGCCGGTTTACTTTGTTTGGACAATTATTGTCACTTTTATATTTCCGCTGGTGTTCGGTTTTAATTAGACAAAATATTGAACTAAAAAGAGTTGCTACTGTAGCGAATTGCAGTATTAAAACGTTATTATAGATAAATTGAACGCTATAGCTATGAAAAAATTTATACTGGCATCCTTGATATTGTTTATAGCTGGTGTAGGATGCAAAAGAGTGAACCCGCTTTGCGGATGTTCGCCTATGCAACCGCCGGAACTGATGTTAGCTATTAAAAATGCTGCCGGTAATGATCTGCTGGATAATAAAACGGTGGATGCTTTTTCGCAAGACAAGATAAAACTGTTTAAAAAAGATGCCAATGGCAATGAAACTCAGATAGCGTTTTACATAAGACCTCCGTTTGCTTACGGAAATGACAATTTTAGTTATTATAGTTTGTACAGCATCGGCTTTCCATATTCAAGTTCAGGGCAGGGCACTTTTTACTTAAAACTGGGTGACGCACCCGCTTATGAACTTAATGCGCAATTAAATAGTAGTAAAAACAGGCTTGAAAAATTATTAATAGATAGCAAAGAAGCCGAAAAAGACAATGGTGCGATAGCAAAATACACCACTATATTTTATTTGACCAAGTAGTTTTAAACGATAAAAAAGGTTTATAACGTTTAAAACATTTAATTTATTTTTTGCATTATTACGGCACATATCTGCATATGAGCCAGCAAAAAACTGTAGCCGTAATGGACCTCGGCACCAACACTTTTCATTTATTGATAGCGCGTGGCACAGCAGCTTCCTACGAAGAGATTGTACATAAAAGTTTGCCAGCCAAACTGGGCGAAGGTGGGATAAATAAAGGCCTTATTATTCCCGCTGCTTTTGAACGTGGCCTGGATGCCATGCAGCAGTACGAGCAGGATATAGTAAACAGCAGTGTTGATAGTGTGCGGGCAGTAGCAACCTCGGCGCTGCGAAACGCTGCTAACGGGCAGGAATTTATTGAAAAAGTTAAGGAATTAACCGGCATCAGCATTGAGTTGATAAACGGCGAACAGGAAGCAGGATATATTTACAAAGGCGTAAAACTGACCGGCGGTTTGAGCGCTCAAACATCGCTGATAATGGATATTGGCGGCGGTAGTGTTGAGTTTATTTTATGCAATGCCGACGAGATCTTTTGGAAACAAAGTTTTGAGATAGGTGCCGCACGGCTGATGGATAAGTTTCATCAGGCTGATCCTATTCCCGCATCATCTGTAAATGATCTGCACAGTTATCTTGATGAAAAACTGACGCCGCTTTTTGAAGCCTGCAAGCAAAATAGCGTTGATACCATCATCGGTTCCTCTGGCTCTTTTGAAACCTTTGCCGAAATAATTGAATTGGACAAGCGCAAACCCTTCGACCTGAAGAATATCAAGAACTATGCTTTTAAAACCGAAGAATTGGTTGCTGTTACAGATAAGCTTATTGCTTCATCGCATCAGCAGCGCAAAACTATGGAAGGTATTGTCTCAATCCGTGTGGATATGATAGTAGTGGCATCCCTGCTTACCCGTTTTGTTATGGAGCGGCTTAACACAATCAATGTTCAACTTTGCACCAACTCATTAAAAGAAGGTATTTTGGCAGACATGCTGTGATGGCGTAATGTGCTTTTTTGTATATTGCTGTCCTTAACTGATACGCATGAAACTTAAACTCTTAGCTGTTGTGGCTTTAGCCTGTTGTATTTCTGTAGCACAGGCTCAACGTAAACCCCGCAATACATCAAACGATACCATTCGTTCTAACTACAACCCTTCGGCGCTGTTTTCGCCGCCGTTTTATAGCGAAAAAGGCAACGAGTTTCATTCTGCCAACGGCGAGCCCGGCCCAAAATACTGGCAAAACCGCGCAGATTATGTTTTAAAAGCTAAAATTGATACCGTCAGTAAACTACTCAGCGGTATCGAAAATATAACTTACACCAACAACAGCCCCGATGCTTTAGGTTACCTGTGGCTGCAAATGGACCAGAACACTTATAAAAAAGATGCACGGTCCAACTTTGTTACCGGCAACCAGCCTGCTGCAGACCAGCATACCGACGGGTATATAATTGAGTCGGTTAATATATCTGTTAATGGTAAAGTGCAGAAGGCCAACTACGTTATTACCGATACCCGCATGCAAATTAGATTGCCATCGGCATTGGCAGCAAAGGGTGGCAAGATCAACCTGTTGATCAACTATCACTATACAATTCCCGGTGCTTTTGGCGGGCGAACCGATTATACCCAAACTAAAAATGGCACCATCTTCGAGATAGCGCAGTGGTTTCCGCGGATGTGCGTTTATGACGACCTGAATGGCTGGGACACTTTGCCTTTTCTGGGCAGCGGTGAGTTTTATTGCGAGTACGGCGATATTGACTACCGCGTAACCGTTCCCTGGGACATGATAGTAGCAGGCAGCGGCGAGTTGGTTAACCCTACCGAGGTACTGACCGCTAAACAGGTAAGCCGCCTGGCGGCGGCCCGCAACAGCGATAAAACCATAATGATCCGCACAGCAGCAGAGGTTACCGACCCGGCTTCGCGGCCGGTTAATAAGGGTACGCTTACCTGGCACTTTAAGATGCAAAACACCCGCGACGTTGCCTTTGGGGCATCGCGTGCTTTTATTTGGGATGCAGCAAGGATCAATTTGCCTAAGGGCAAAAAGTCTATTTCCATGTCTGTTTACCCTGTGGAGAGTGCCGGCAACGATGCCTGGGGACGCTCAACCGAGTACCTTAAAGGTGCTGTGGAGTACTTTTCGGCCAAATGGTTCCCCTACCCTTACCCTGCCGCCATTAATGAAGCCGGTTTGGCCGGTGGCATGGAGTACCCCGGCATTCTATTCGACGGCATTAATGATAAAGGCAAGGAGTTGTTCTGGGTTACCGCCCACGAGATCGGCCACAACTGGTTCCCGATGATAGTAGGATCAAACGAGCGGCGCTTTGCCTGGATGGATGAGGGCTTTAACACCTTTATTGATGTTTATGCCTCCGACGTAATAAACAAGGGCGAGTATGCCCCAAAGCGCGACGGCGAATATGCCCCCGGCGGCGGCAACCCGGCGGATGAGATCATCCCTGATATTGTTGATCCGGCATCGCCTGCCATTAACACTTACCCGGATGCTATACCCGAGAAGTATCGCCACCCCCTCACCTACTTTAAGCCCGCCTTTGGCTTGATATTGCTGCGCGAGCAGGTATTGGGTAAAGACCGTTTTGACTACGCCTTTAGCAACTACATTACCAAATGGGCCTATAAACACCCCCAACCCGATGACTTTTACCGGGCCATGGAAAATGCTGCCGGCGAGGACCTTGCCTGGTTTTGGAGAGGCTGGTTCCTGAACAATTACAAGCTTGACCTGGCCCTCATAAGCGCAAAATACGTTGATGGCGATGCTAAAAAAGGCATTGAGGTAGTGGTAGCCAACAAAGAAGCCTGGGCCATGCCGTTTAGCATAGAAGCTAAACTAAAGGACGGTACCAAATTACGCATGAAACTGCCTGTTGAAACCTGGCTGCAAAACAAGGCCACTACTTTTGTTATCCCTACCACCGGCGCGGTGGAGAGCGTTAGTATTGACCCTGACGCGGCACTGCCGGATGTGAACAGGGGGAATAATAGTTTGGTGGTAAAATAAACGGAGTGTTGCAGAAAATATAGGCAACAGGAGCAACGCTTAGCAACAACATTTTTTTGCAAGTGTTTGACTTACTGTATTTTGTACTTATCACATGTTTAAACAAGCAACACTTTACAACAGACTTTCTTCACCAAAACAGGGAGTAGATTTTGACTAAATAGACTGTACTTCAAAAACTTAAAAAAGCTAATCGCTGTCCATTAGTCGCGATTTTCCATTAGGACCAACGGATCGATTATAAAGAATTCGTATTGATATATTTAGAGATTTCATTTTTAAATACACGATCCGAGCTAAGGCTATACCAAATTGTTGATAATTCATTAAGATATTGGCTTGGCAATCTTTGAGATAGGTATCTTAGCAATAATTCACATAAATTAGCTTTAAAGTCATGCCATTGACTATTATAAATAAAATCGGTCCTCGAAGTATTCAGATTTAATTTGTCCTTAATGTCAATATTTAAGAATATGGGAAATGGCTATATAATTTTTTGAGAAAACTCCACATGATTATATGAATTTTCAAAAATATTGGTGGGAACTTCAATGCCTTTATAGGCTACGTTTGCATAAGATTGCGCAAGAGTTGATTTGATCAACTTTGTTTTTATATTATAAGTAGAGTCTAAGTGAACCGAGTCTGCATTCAGTTTGATCTCGTTGTTATAATATTTAATGGAAGAGCTTAATCTGTACTCCCGGTCATTGATTTGAACATCTTTTTTTGATAAGTTCACTTCCTTCAAGGGCTTCCCTTGGTCCTCAATTATCCCAATAATTGCATTTCCCTGAAATCCTAATTTATTATCATCAAAATAAAAATAAATCCATTTTATATTATTGTTCTTCTGCCAGGTAAAATTCTTATCCCTTATAGGGTTCAAGGTCCTAATATTATCACAAAGTACTTTATCATGGACATTGTCCGTTTTAATACTTATAATAAAGGGTGGGTGTGGGATAATTTTTTTTATATAATTTACTACCGAAGTATCGGATAGATCCTTCCATGGATTAAAAACATTCAAGAATATCTGGGTTGTTGTACCAGGTTCCTGCTTTGTTCCTCTTTTGACGATAAAAAGCCCCTCGTGCCCTTCAATGAGTAGGTCAATAGGCTCTTTAATATTATACTTCTCCACTTTTCTTAAGCTTTGGACTACTAGTTTTTTTGAGATCATAAAAACTGATAGTATGCCAATACCGAATTCAGAAATAGCATTAAAATGAATATTGTTTTTGGATTTTAATTCTTTGAACTCTCTCGAAGTGTAATACGAGTTTCCTACTTTTGAATAGTAGTTGTCAATGGTCTTGAAATCCATTCCAATTCCATTGTCATCCACTTTAATATAATATACTCCATCCTCATTTCTCAGATAGCTAATTGTTATTGTGGGTTTATAACCATTGTTATTCCCCCAGGATTCTTCGAGTTTTTTTCGAACAACACATGCATCGATCGAATTTTGGATAAGTTCTCTAAGTGTAAGCCTGGGGTCATTATAAAGCTTTGTTCCCATTAGCATATCAATTATCTGATTCTTATTCAAAGTGAACCGTGTCTCATGAAATACATAAAGTGGCTCCCCATCCAAATCCCTTTGTGGTTTTACTTCAGTTGTATCAACCGTTAATGGTAAAGTAATACGATAATGACTTAACTGGATATGATCCCTTTTGCCTCCATCAGAGTTAATTTCTCTCAATACTCGGTTAGTCTCTCTCAACTCATCTTGTATAATCTGACTAAAAGCTTTTATTGAGGATTCGATTGCCGGGTGACTACATTCGGCTGAAATAAAAATTCCATTTTTTTTTATAGATGCTACATTGATAGATCGATGTTTATTCCATTCTTGTACTGAAATCGGATTTTGTATAGTTAGCGATTCAAATAATATTTCCGGTGCTCTTTTCGAATCAAAATCAAGAATATCAGCAATTCGAAGAATCGCCCCCAAAAATGGCAGGCAAACATATTGGTTATTATCGCAAATTATACCGGCATCTTTTTTATTTAATTCGCTTGCGTTTTCATTGTGACTCTCACATAATTCGATTAAAATCTCTTTTAAATTCTTATTCTTATACAGTAAAGATCTATTTATTTCTTTATTAAGAATCTCTCTGGCTCTGTGGGCATGAGTTTGCCTTATATATTCTGCTTTTAAATTATTTTGAAGTCTGTCGATTCTATCTTTATTATCTCCGGGTAGTTCTGTTAACTGATTAATTTCAGAGTTAATGTCATATTTACTATCACAAAATATCTGAAATCTGTGATATTTCTCTTTGTCGGAATCTGAACTAATATTTTTTCCGTCCCATGCAACTATTTCTTTTTGCGAAGGGGCCATTCCAATGTCATGATAAAAAGCTGATAAAATAAGCAACATCAACTCGGGAATAGACATCTTTTTTACAGTTTCATCAGGAATTAAAGCTCCCATGATATTTAAAACTCTAAACAAATGATCGCCATCATGTAGAGTATATTCATTCATATGTTTGACGATGATCTTTGTTCGTTGGTATGCAATATGAACTAAGTCGTCAACTACAGCAATTGCATTACTTCCATCGCTATCGATCAAGCATTTTTGAACAAAAGAATTATAAATTGGATATAATTTAAGTTGTTTTTTGGTTTCAATTTGAAAGTCATCAATTAATTCCATCGTCCGAGATTTATTCCTGTGATAAAAATTTATTATCGAACAAAATATATAATAAAAATCGCATTTTATGAGTTGCGAAATATATTTTAAATAAAAGAAGCGCTTTACGAAACGGCAGAAGGGAAGCGAAGAATCGTATTAACTGAGAAGTATTTGGATGTTACTAGCCACTTTCAAAAGCGTAATATAATAATAAATTACATTTTGTAAAGAGTAAAAGCTGCGCAATGCCTACGCCACGCGACATATATAAGTTAACAACAAAGCCCCTTTCGGGGCTTTTACTATTTCAAACTGTCAATCGCTTCCTGTTCTTTCAGCGCGGTGATGTTGTTCTTATCGCTGAACTTGTCGGTTTGCTCGGCAAAATCTTCCATTAATCCTGCTATGGCATCCAGGTTGTCGGCTATGCGCTGGTGCATATCCGGCAGTACTTTCTCTAATCTTTTATCGCCGAGTTCAATATTGTCTACCTCTATTTTACCCAGCTTTTGCATAATTGCCTGCTGACTGTTTTTCAAATCTTCCAACTCGTGGACTATTTTCTCCATCAATCCAAATTTCTTTAACGTATCCATAAGTATGTATTTTAAGTTTTAATTATAGATGTAACTCCATAAAAGGTTTTTTGTTTATTATTTGCATTTCCCATTTTTAACTAATATTTTAGTTAAATGAAATTAACGCTTGCATCCCTTCTGCTAATTATAGTGTTTCACACAACCGCTCAGGCGCAGCAAACCCGCAAAACAGACGACGCGCTGCTGCTGGAATATTATCAGAATAACCGCTTTGCCGAAGCGTTTAACTATTTAAAAACGGTTTATACAGAGCCTGTTGCCGATGTTAAAGAACTATCGCGCATGGCTTATACAGCATCAATGGCCGGCAAACTGCCCGAAGCAGAAGGTTTTTATCAGCGGATGTATGACAGGGATACCACGGATAAAACATCATTGTATAATATGGCTATGATTAACCAGCGGCGGGGCAATGTGGGCAAGGCAGAGCGTTATCTTAAAAAATACACGCTGATTGACAGTACCAATTTTTCGGTTTATAAACAGCTGGCCGGTTTTATGGTGGCCAAGGCCGACATCATCTCGCAACTAATTTACCTGCAAAAAGCCAATAAGCTTGATTCTACCGAATTTGATGTAGCATCAGATTTAAGCGACCTGTACGTGAAAATGAAGCTTTTAAATCAAGCAGAAAAAGTGTTATCTGTCGCCATAGCCGCCGACCCTGAAAATATTGTATTGCTGCAAAGCCTGCTTCGGCTTACATCGGCACAATCTAAATGGCCCTTGGCAGTAAAAACCGGGGAACAACTGATTGCGGCAGGCGACGAGTCGCCGTTTACTATAATTAAACTTGGAGTTGCCTACTACCACACCAAAAATTATCGCTGCGGAATTGACGTGCTGGCGGGTATGCCCGAAGCATCTCAAACAGAAGTGGCTGCCTATTTTATTGCAGCCTGCTATAAGCAGCTAAAAGATCAAAAGAATGCTATCCCCTATTTTGATAAGGCCATTAA
>Ga0247740_1000183_pt1 | contig 33976 bp, 25 predicted proteins | sample UWRJL148409B2_FD_180942 | JGI IMG/M metagenome (GOLD analysis project Ga0247740, IMG submission 180942) | Plant litter microbial communities from Arlington Agricultural Research Station in Wisconsin, United States - UWRJ-L148-409B-2 | ecosystem: Environmental > Terrestrial > Plant litter >...
CGTTTAATGGATTTCAGAAAACTCGAAAACCATCAGGTTACGCTTGAATCTGCCGAAGGAAATATTGTAAAATTTACCAGAGAAATCTTTTTATCTTTTATCGAATATGCTAAAGATGGCGGCTACAACTATACTTTCGAATCCTCTGAAGAAGAAATTCTCGTGTATTTTGATCGCTATAAACTCGAACGGGTTTTTTATAATTTGATTTCGAATGCATTCAGATATACTCCAAAAGGTGGAAATATTCACCTGAAAATTTCACACGACAACGAAAATCTTTTTATTGCTATAGAAGATTCCGGAGTGGGAATTGCGCCTGAACATATTGACAAAATTTTTGATTTGTTTTTTGAAGTTCCAATGCACAACAATGTTCAGAAAAACTATAATAAAGGAACCGGAATTGGGCTTTCGATTGTAAAAAATATTGTAAAACTTCATAAGGGAGATATAGAAGTGACCAATAAAGAAACTCAGGGTGTGGTTTTTAAAGTTACACTTCCGTTAGGCAGAACGCATCTTTTAGACAACGAAATTATTACCGATTTTAGAATTAGTGATGACATTGACCAATACACCGCTCAATTAGAAAAAGCCGAAATAACAGAGCCTGAAGACATTGATGATTTTGTAGTAAACGACGAAAAACAAACTATTTTGATTGTCGAAGATCACAAGGTTTTACGATCGTTCATGAAAAATTTACTAAAGGAAGATTATAATATTATTGAAGCCGAAAACGGAAAAGTAGCTTTTGAGAAAGCATTGCAGCACGTTCCGAATTTGATTATCAGCGATGTTATTATGCCCGAAATGGTAGGAACGGAACTTTGTTCGAAAATCAAAGAAAATCTAAAAACAAGCCATATTCCGGTTATTCTGCTGACATCGAGAACTTCATTAGTCTATAAATTTGAAGGTTTAGAAAGTGGCGCTGACGATTACATCAGCAAACCTTTTAATTTAATTGAATTTAAACTTCGCGTTAAAAATCTGTTGAATTCGACTGAACGATTGAAAAACAAATTCTCAAGTGATGATAATTTTATTCCTTCAGAAATAACGGTTTCTTCTCTGGATGAGGATTTGTTGAAAAAAGCTTTCAAAATTGTCGAGGAAAATATTTCGAACGAACAATTTGATATTCCGTTTTTCTGTACTGAATTGGGTGTAAGCCGTACCATGTTATTTTTAAAAATAAAAGCCTGGACGAATTTTACGCCAAACGAATTCATTCATGAAATACGATTAAAACGTGCCGCTCAATTATTAGAACAAAATAAATTAAACGTTTCCGAAATTAGTTATAAAGTCGGATTCAACAATCCAAAATACTTTAGCAAATGTTTCCAAAAAAAGTATGGGGAAACGCCAACTCAGTTTGCTGACAAATTTTTTAAATCTTCAGAAATTTTTTAGGGAATTCGTTATTTTAAAAGGACAAAAAAAGGGTATCTGAATTTTTAGATACCCTTTTTTGTATTTCTATATCGTTTTCGGCTACTACATTTGTCCTATGAAAATCAAGAAAACAAAATTCTTATTACTGCAATTTCTATTTGTGATAATCATAATCGGAATGAGTTTACTGATTTTCTACTTTATCTAACATTAACCTAAAAAACCAAAATGAATGTTCACAAACCAAAATTTCAAATCGCTTAAATGGTATTTGCTGGTAGCTTTTTTACTGGTAAATATTGTTGGAATTGCACAGGAGAGAAAAGTCACCGGAAAAGTTACTTCCAGCGAAGACTTACTTGGGCTTCCTGGTGCTAATGTATATGTAAAAGGTTCTTCGGTTGGAGGATCTGCAGACATGGATGGAAACTATAGTGTTTTCGTTTCGGAGAAAAATGCGGTATTAGTTTTTAATTATGTGGGATATCAAACTGTTGAAGTTCCTGTGGGCAATAAAACGGTCATCAATATCAGTTTAAAACCAGATACTAAAAATCTTGATGAAGTTATTGTGGTAGGTTACGGAACCCGTAAAAAGAGCGACATTACAGGATCAGTTTCTTCTGTAACCGCAAAAGAATTAACCGCCTACCCTACTCTAAATGCAGAACAGGCTTTACAAGGCCGTGCAGCGGGGGTTTCGGTACAATCTAATAATGGTGGTGAACCTGGTGCTCCGGTAAAAATCAGGGTTCGTGGAGGAACATCAATCAATGCAAGTGGAGATGCTCTTATTGTTGTCGATGGTTTTGCAGGAGTTTCTATGCCGGCACCTCAGGATATTGCTTCTATTGAGGTGCTAAAAGATGCATCGGCTACAGCCATATACGGATCCAGAGGTTCAAACGGGGTTATTATGGTAACCACCAAAAAAGGAAAACCAGGAAAACCGGTAATCGAATTCAGTAATTCAACATCAGTACAATCTGTCAACAATAAACTAGATTTATTAGATGGGCCACAGTTTGTAGCGTACAGAAAAAGTTTTACCACGCATACAGATGGCGGTGCAAATACTGACTGGCAGGATGTAATTTATCGCGAAGGAATGATTTCGAACACCTCATTATCTTTTTCAGGAGGTTCTGATAAAATCAGGTATTATGTTTCAGGAAACTATTTCAATCAAAACGGAGTGGTCATTAATTCCGGAATCGACAAATACACCATTGTAAGTAATGTTGAAGCAGATTTAACTGACAAGTTTAAAGTAGGTTTGAATATGTTTCAAAGCAAACAAAACAAACAAGGAATTATTAGCCAGACTGGCGCTGGAGGAACTGGTGCAGCGGGTGTAATTGCAGCCGCTTACAGATTCATGCCGGATAAAGGAATTTATAATGCCGACGGAACGTATACTACAACGGCTCCAATTGGGGACGATATTGATAATCCGTATGCAACTGCAATGGATAATATTCTGGAGACACTTTCGACCGTAAACAGAAGTAACTTTTTCGCTTCTTATCAAATTACCAAAGATTTAAATTTTAAAACCACTTTAGGTTTAACCGACAATAATTCTCAAACCGGACGATATATTCCGTCGACTTTGATTGCAGGAAAAAATGTAAAAGGAGAAGCTTCTATAAACAATACCAAGTTTTCTTCTTTCCTTACAGAGAATTATTTAACGTTTAAACGTGAGATTATTGACAAAGGAATCCTGACGGTTCTTGGAGGATATTCGTATCAAAAAAATAAAAATGACCGTGCGTATGCCGCATCAAGAGGATTTTTGACGAATTCTAATTCTTACCATAATTTAGGTGCAGGAACAGTGTATTTAAAACCGGAATCAAGTTTGTCTGAAACAGAATTAATATCGGCTTTTGGGAGGTTGAATTTTGATTATGATGATAAATATTTATTCACCTTTACAGCACGTCGTGACGGTTCTTCAAGCTTTAGTGAAAACTACAAATACGGGACTTTTCCGTCCGGAGCAATTGGCTGGAATGTTAGTAAAGAAAACTTTTTAAAAGATAGCAAAACGGTTTCTAATCTTAAATTAAGAGCGAGTTATGGTGCCACCGGAAACCCGTCTATCGATGCCTACTCTACGCTTTCTAAATTTTCTGAAGTATATGATGTAAGTGGTGACGTGATTGTAAATGCGGTTCAGCTTACGGCAATCAATAATCCTAATTTAAAATGGGAAACATCTTATCAACAAGATTACGGAATTGATTTGGGTTTATTCGATAACAGAATCAGCGTTACAGCCGATTATTATAAAACAATTACCAAAGATTTATTGTTCAACAGACCTTTACCGGGAATTTCAGGAATTGCTTCTCAGCTTCAAAATGTGGGAGAATTAGAAAACAAAGGTTGGGAATTGGGCATTAATACCAAAAACTTTATTGGAGCAGATTTTACCTGGTCAACCAATTTTAATATTTCTTCGAACAAGAATAAAATCCTGAAACTGGCTGACAACAAAGATCTTTTAATCAACTCTGCGCCTGGACATTTTCTTGCAACAGAGTCTCAGATTTTAAGAGTTGGTCAACCGGTTGGTTCTTTCTTTGGGTTTGTGTATGATGGCGTAATTCAGCAAGGAGAAGCGGTTCTTCCCGGGAATTTTGAAACTATTGCCGGAGGAGAAAAATTCAAAGATGTAAATGGTGACGGAAAACTGGATTCTAACGATAAAACGATTATCGGAAACCCAAATCCAGATTTCATTTTTGGTTTAAATAATGATTTCACTTATAAAAATATTGATTTAAACATCTTCTTCCAGGGTTCAGAGGGCAATCAGATTTTAAATTATACTTTGATGGAATTAGCTTCAGGAAATAATAATGCCACCACAGAAGTTTTGGATGCCTGGACGCCAACAAATACCGATACCAATGTGCCAGTAAATGCGGCAAGAACGAAAAGAATTACTTCAAGATTTGTGTATGATGCAAGTTACATTCGTTTAAAAAACGTGTCTATAGGATATAGTTTAGATGATAATGTGGTTTCAAAAATTGGATTAAGCAAAGTTCGTTTCTACATCAGTGCACAAAACTTATGGACTATTACCAAATATCCCGGTTCTGATCCTGAGGTAAATTACCTGAACGATAACAATTCAAGAAGCAATACCAATTTAGGATTGGATTACGGAAGTTACCCAAATGTAAGAACTTTCACTTTTGGTTTCAATTTAAAATTCTAGTTAAAAAAATAGTATTAAACACATAGTTATAGGCAAAATGCTATGATTATTGATGCAAGTGAAACGCCTTATTTAGCGTTCTAAAAAGCTATGTTTCTATGTGTTAAATTATACACCTAATACCTAAAAAATTGTATTATGAAAAAATATATAGCTTTTCTTTTCTTGGGAATATTCGCTTTTGGATGTTCAGATCTGGAAGAACATCCTGTAGGAACTATTCGTCCTGAGAACTTCTTTAATAACACAGATGATCTGCAAGCTGCTGTAAACGGAGCTTTTGCCAACATTGCACACAATAATTATTGGGGAAGAGAATTTACCATCGCCCTAATGTTGCGCGATGATATGGCCGATATTGGCGACAGAACCACTCAGGCGGCACGTATCGATGTAAATGATATGAACATGAATGATACAAATGCGCTTGTAGCCAACTTTTGGCCACAATCGTATATCATTATCGCAGCAGCAAATCAGGCGATTGCAGGCGCTAAAAAAACTCCGGGAGATCCGGCAAAAGTAAACGCAATTGTAGCGCAGGCTTATTTTGCAAGAGCTTTTACTTACTACCATTTGGTGCGTATTTTTGGCGATGTTCCTTATATTGATTTTCCCGTAAACGAAGTTTCTCAGGTTGATAAACTTACCCGAACAAAAGAGGCTGAAATTTATCCAAAAATCATTGCTGATCTTGAATTTGCAAAACAATGGCTTGAGGATAAACCAAAAGTAAAAGCCGTTCCCGGAAAAGGTACAGCAGCAGGATATTTGGCATCAGTTTATCTGACTTTAGGAAATTACCAAAAAGCTTATGACGAATCTAAATATGTAATTACCAACGAAGCAAAATTTGGTTTAGGTTTAGATGCTGATTTTCAGGATTTGTTTAATGCTACAAAAGCAGCAGCTCTAAAAGAACCTTTGTTTACAATTGACTTTAACAATTTAGTTTCAGGAAACTACGGTCAGGATTATACGGCATTTTTTACAGGATCATTAAAAGATGATAGTTATAGTTACGGACAAGGATTCTCGGTAGCAGTTCCGTCGCTAAAAGTATTTAATACCTGGGATCAAAGAGATTACAGAAGAGCGGTAAGTTTTGATACGATTATTAGAAAAAAAACTGGTCCGGGTGGTGCGTTGCAAATTTATCCTTCAAGCGATAACGAAAAAGCGCCACGTCCGCATATTGCAAAATATTACCGCTTTCCGGGAAAAGCAGGTGCCAACGGAAGAACTTCTCAACACAATTATATCACCATGCGTTTTGCCGAAGTATTGCTAACAGCTGCCGAAGCTTTAAACGAAATTACTCCGGGAACTACAGAAGCTGATGGTTATGTAAACCGAGTACGCGCCAGAGCCCGAAACAAAGCCGGAAAACTGGTTTCTTTTCCTGCAAATGTTACACCGGGATTATCTCAGGCCGATTTTAGAAAAATGGTTATTGACGAAAGAAGATTAGAATTCGCTTTTGAATATATCAGATGGTACGACATCAAAAGGTTGAAAAACGGTCCGGAAGTTTTTGGTCCAAGTGGTTTAGAGCCTCACACCAATTTTAATCCCGCAAAAGATTATTTATTCCCGTTACCGGGAACTGAGTTAGCGATTAATCCTAATTTAAAACCGAATAATCCTGGTTACTAAAGCATAAGAATGAAAATTAAAAATTTAGAATTAAAAATTAAAAATCTTTGGAATTACAATTATCGTGAGTTTAGTTTTTCATACCCATTTTAAACAAAACTCTAACCAATTTTTAATTTTTAATTCTCCATTTTTAATTAAATAAACAATAATAAGTATGAGTAAAGTTAGTAATTTTGCTTTAATCCTGGGGTTTGCATTGCTGGTAACAGCGTGCAAATCAGGGATTAATTCTACAACAAAAAACACCTCTGCAGCAGCAGATAATCTTCTGGAAACCCGATACAAAATGTTACTTGCTTATCCGGTTGATTCGATGTCGATGCCACGAAGTATGAACATCAAAACCAATGAGATTAAAAAAGTTCCCTCAAGAGACTGGACAAGCGGATTCTTTGCTGGAAACCTTTGGCAATTGTACCGATTGACAGGCAACTCTGAATATAAAAACCAAGCCGAAAAATGGACGCCTTTCAGCAAAAAAGAAAGCGTAAACAGAAATTCTCATGACGTAGGTTTCAAAGTATATTGTGCTTACGGAGAAGCTTTAAAAGTAGAAAACAAACAAGAATACAAAGACGTCATTATCAAGGGAGCTGAAACTTTATGTACTCGTTTTGACGCAAAAGTTGGCGCCATCCGTTCTTGGGATTTCAATAAGGAAATTTGGGATTATCCTGTAATTATCGATAACATGATGAATCTCGAATTGCTTTTTGAAGCCACAAAACTATCCGGTAATAAAAAGTATCAGGATATTGCGATTCAGCACGCCAATACCACGCTTAAAAATCAGTTTAGAGATGATAATAGCTGCTACCATGTTATTGATTACAATCCAACAACAGGAGCCGTAAGAAAGAAAACTACACTTCAGGGATATAATGACGATTCGGTTTGGGCACGCGGTCAGGGCTGGGCAGTTTACGGATTTACCATGTCATACCGATATACCAAAGATCCCGCCTATTTAAAACAAGCCGAAGCAACAGCACAATTTTTTATGACCGATAAAAATCTGCCCGAAGACGGAATTCCGTATTGGGATTTTAGAGATCCTGCTATTCCAAATTCGGCGCGTGATGTTTCTGCTGCAACTGTTATGGCTTCTGCTTTGTATGAGTTATACGACTATACTAAAAATAAAACTTATTTGGCTTTCGCCGATAAAATAATCGCGAGTTTACATTCGGATAAATACATTTTAGATCCAAAAATAAACGCGCCTTTTATATTCGACCACAGCACCGGAAACTGGCCAAAACACGACGAAATCGACGAACCAATAATCTATGCCGACTATTATTTTCTAGAAGCATTGTTGAGGAAAAAGTGAGAAAGATAGAAAGGTTCTGAGGTTCTAAGGGACTGAGATTCTAAGATTTTAAAGGTAGAAAAGCTTTAAAACTTTGTCCCTCTGAACCTTTTTACTCAGAACCTCAGTCCCTCAGAACCTTAGAACCTAAAAAAAAAGCTTTACAATCTATGAATACCTCACCGTACCAAAATAATACATTTTATACTTTTGCACTTTTTGTTTTTTTTCAAATTTGTCTGAGCAGCAGTTTTGCTCAGACAAAAATGAATATCAATGAAAATTGGCAATATCTGGAAAATCACACTCCAAGTCTTGGCGAATCACAAAAAGCCACTAATTGGATTTCATTAAACTTACCTCATACCTGGAATGCCGAAGACGCAACCGATCTTAATCCGGGTTACAGACGCGATGCAAGCTGGTATCAAAAAAAGCTGAACATTCCCTCTATCGATAAAAATCAGCTTTATTATTTATATTTTGAAGGATCGAATGTAACGACAAAAGTATATGTAAACGGTAAAGAAGCCGGCGGCCATATTGGCGGTTATATTGGTTTTACTATTGATATTACCAATTTTATTAAAGAAGGAAACAACGACATTTTTGTTCGTGTGGATAACAGTTATGATATTGAAGTGATCCCGTCTCAAAAAAGTGATTTCTATATTTATGGCGGAATAACCCGCGATGTCTGGTTATTGTCTAAATATAAAAATCATATCGAGAATTTAAAAATTACAACTCCGGAAGTTTCGGCTAAAAAAGCTTCTTTAAACATCGTTGCTTCAACTTTAAATTCTGATAGTGCTGCTTTATCCTTAACAATAATTCTTAAAAATCCAAAAGGAAAAAAGATTGCCAGTAAAACTGTTCCGGTTTCAGATAAAACGGCCACTATTCAATTCGAAAATCTAAAAAATCCTGAATTATGGGATACCGAAAAGCCGAATCTCTATAAAGTCACTGCTTTTTTATCAGAGAAAAATCAAATCAGAGACAGCATAAATGAAAAAGTGGGTTTCAGGTGGTTTGAATTTAAAGATCACGGTCCGTTTTACCTTAACGGAAAACGATTACTCATTCGCGGTACACATCGTCATGAGGAACAAGCCGGAGTTGGTGCTGCAATGAGCAACGAACAACATCACGCTGATATGGAATCGATTAAAAAAATGGGCGCTAATTTTGTTCGTCTGGCGCATTATCCGCAGGATCCTGAAATCTATAAAGCCTGTGATGAACTGGGATTATTGGTTTGGGATGAATTGCCATGGTGTCGCGGCGGAATTGGCGGTGAACTTTGGCAAACGAATACCAAAAATATGCTGGCCGAAATCATCAATCAAAACTACAATCATCCAAGTATTATTATTTGGTCGTTGGGTAATGAAATGAACTGGCTTCCTGATTTTCCTGACGGAGATAATACCGAAAAAACCAATGTGTTTTTAACTGAATTAAACGACATCGCACATAAAATGGATCCAACGCGAAAAACCGCGATTAGAAAATATTATGAAGGTTCACAAATTGTTGATGTCTTCTCCCCTTCGATCTGGTCGGGCTGGTATTCCGGAAGTTACAAAAGTTACCAAAAAGCAATTGACGTTTATAAAAAAGAATACAAACATTTTATTCACGCTGAATATGGCGGAGATAGTCATGTGGGCCGTCATAGCGAAAACCCGATTACAGGCGAAAACATCATAAAAGCCGAGGGTTGGGAAGAAGCTATTGTACAAACCAAAGTGGCGAATATTGCCCAAATTGGCGATTGGAGCGAGAATTATATCGTTGATTTATTCGACTGGCACTTGCATATATCCGAGAATGATCCAACGTTCGTGGGTAATGTTCAATGGGCATTTAAGGATTTTGCAACGCCGTTAAGACCGGAAGATGATATTCCGTACATGAACCAAAAAGGATTGGTGGATCGTAACGGAAATCCAAAAGATGCTTATTATGTTTTTAAAAGTTACTGGAGCAATGAACCTTTTACCTACATCGAATCGCATACCTGGACAGAACGTCAAGGTCCTGAAAATACGCCAAGAACGCTGAGTGTTTTTAGTAATTGCGAAAAGGTTACTTTATTTCATCAGGGGAAATCATTGGGTCAAAAACAAAGAAACCTTTCGCTTTATCCCGCAAATGGCTTAACTTGGGATGTGAATTTCCTTAAAGGTGAAAATATTTTAATCGCTGTTGGAGAAACAAAAGACGGAAAAAAAGTTTCGGACACGATCAAAGTAAATTATCGCTTTAATAAAAATGATACAGCAACTTCTTTACAATTATCATCAGAGAAATTAAAAAACGGCAATTATTTGGTAACGGCAATTGCAATTGACAACAACAATTTACGTTGTTTAGATTATGAGGAAAGTGTTTATTTTCAATGTTTAAAAGGTGGGAAAACGATGAAAAGCCAAGGAACTCCAACCGGAAGTGAATCCATAAAAATGGCCAACGGAAAGGCATCTATAGAAGTGGTTCCTGATGGACCTGGAATTCCTATAGAAATGACGGCTTTGAATCAGAGTTTTAAAGGTGAATATTTGAAGATTGAGAATTGAATTATTTAACCGCAAAGTTCGCAAGGGTTTACGCAAGGAACGCAAAGTTTTTTATTTTATCCTGGGGACGGGATTAATCGCGCAAAGACGCAGAGACGCAAAGTTTACACACAATCTTGTCATCCTGAGGAACGAAGGATCACACTAGAAACTCCGTCTGCAAATTCATCAATCTTTGTCGATTTACGCGTGCGATTCTTCGTTCCTCAGAATGACAAAAATGAAGGTAAACGCTTAAGAAACTGAATTCGGAAATCCTTCGTTCAGAAAGACAAGTCAGACTTCGAAGTATAATAATAAAAAATCTGCTGAATCTGCAAAATCCGCGTGAAATAATAAAGATCATAAACCATGAAAAATACAATCTTCTACGGAATTGCTTTAGCAATGACCACTTTTATAACCAATGCACAAGTAACCCTAAATGCCGATGGCCCAGATGGACTCGGCACTTATGAATTAATTACAAAAGCATTGGCGCCTGGAACTAAAAACGGCGCCGTAGAAGCTCCAGACGCTATTCATCCCAGTTTTGGAAGGCATATTACAGAAGTTTATGATGATGATTTGAAGAAATATGTTTTTGAATTTTATTTACATGTTACAAACACGCCTCCGGACAATGAACCTGTAAAAGGTAAAACGGACAGGCAGCGTGTCGAAATAAAGTCATTCGAACCTTCTCCTGATAATTTAAAAGGAACAACTGGTGAAACTGTTCAGTACAAATGGCGTTTTAAAATACCCGCAGGATTTCAACCTACTAAAGATTTTACCCATATTCATCAGATTAAAGCGGTTGATGGCGATGCAGGAAATCCTTTGTTTACTTTAACTTTAAGAAAAATAACAAACGGTTCTAACCAACTCGAACTCATTTATGTTAAAGCTGAAGCTTCAAAAATGATAAAATACCAGACAGTAAATATGTCTTTGTTTGAAGGAACCTGGGTGGAAGCAACAGAAACTATTAAAGTGGGCTTAAAAGGAACTTATGCCATAACTATAAAAAAAGTAAGTGACGGAACTATTTTAATGAATTATAGCAATTCAAATATTCAAACGATTCGCGCTGATAATTCTTTCATTAGACCTAAATGGGGAATGTATCGCAGTTTGAAAGATATTGCTAATATGAAAGATGAAACAATGCGATTCTCTGATTTTAGTATAAAAGAATTAACTACTTTATCTGGAAAAGATAAGTAGTCATCGAATATAAAATGATCAAAATAAATATAAGAATGAAAAAACTAATTACCTTATTACTATTAACAACTGCTTTTATCGGGCAGGCACAAAATTTAATCTCGAATGTTCCAAACAGAACCACAACTTCTTTAAACGGGGTTTGGAACTATATTATTGATCCTTATCAAACGGGATTTTATAGCTTTCATTTGGATCAATACGATAAACAGGCAAAACCATCTAATGGTGCTTTTTTTAATAATTATCATGCTGCAAACAAACAGGAACTGGTAGAATATGATTTTGATAAATCGGCAAGAATCAATATTCCGGGAGATTGGAATTCGCAGGTTGCGGAACTTAAATATTATGAAGGAAATGTTTGGTTCAAAAAATCATTCGATTATGAATTAAAGGATAAAAAACGTCTTTTTGTTTATTTTGGAGCGATTAATTATAAAGCGGATGTTTATTTGAACGGAAAAAAACTAGGAACTCACGAAGGTGGTTTTACGCCTTTTAATTATGAAGTAACTTCGATTGTAAAACCTAAAGACAATTATTTGGTAGTGAAAGTTGATAATACACGTCATAAAGAAGATGTGCCGACTGTGAATACCGATTGGTGGAATTATGGAGGAATCACGCGCGATGTTACTTTAATCGAAGAGAATGAATCGTTTGTAGAAGATTATAACATTCAGCTTAAAAAAGGAAATGCGGCTTTGATTTCAGGTTTTATCAAAATCAACAATTTCAATCCGGCGCAAAATCAAGTGGCGATTTCGATTCCTGAATTGAAAATTAACTATAAGGGAAAAGTAGGCGCTGACGGAATTGTAAATTTTGAAATTCCTGCTAAGAAAATCTCCTATTGGTCGCCTGAAAATCCAAAATTATATGATGTTGTAATTGATTTTAACGGGCAAAAATTAAAAGACAATATTGGTTTTAGAACCATCGAAACTCAGGAAGACAAAATTTTACTAAACGGAAAACAGATCTTCTTGCGCGGAATCTCTATTCACGAAGAAAATGCAAAAGGCGGACGTGCGAATTCTGAAGAAGATGCTTTGCGTTTATTAAACTGGGCTCAGGAATTGGGCTGCAACTATGTTCGCCTGGCACATTATCCGCATAATGAAAACATTATCAGACTTGCAGATAAATTAGGATTAATGGTTTGGGAAGAAATTCCGGTTTACTGGACAGTGGAATTCACCAACGAAAAAACATATAAAAATGCCCAAGATCAATTGACAGCGGCTATTACAAGAGATAAAAACAGAGCCAGTATTATTATTTGGTCGATGGCGAATGAAACGCCAATTTCTGATGCAAGAAATACGTTTCTGAAAAATTTGGTGGTACATACAAAATCACTGGACAATACAAGATTAATAAGCGCTGCATTATTGACTCATAACGTAAAAGGCGTTGGAATGATTGATGATGAAATTGGCAAATCGCTTGACATCATTGCTTTCAACCAATATTTGGGTTGGTATGGCGGAAATTTAGAAAACGCTGAGAAAACGTTTTGGGACACACCATACAACAAACCTGTAATTGTTTCTGAATTTGGCGGAGATGCCAAAGCGGGCTTTCACGGAGAAAAAAACGAACGCTGGACAGAGGAATATCAGGAATATTTATACATCCAGAACCTAAAAATGATCGAAAAAATACCTCATCTTAGCGGTTTAAGCCCCTGGATTCTGGTAGATTTCAGATCTCCAAAAAGATTGCTTCCAGGAATTCAGGACGGTTACAATCGTAAAGGTTTAATTTCGAATGATGGCGAAAAGAAAAAAGCTTTTTATATTATGCAGGATTGGTATGCTAAAAAGAAAAAAGAATATTAAAACTAAGCACTATTATCAATTCATTAACAAAAAACAAACTGTAATGATATGATTTTTATTCATTATTAACTTACTTTGTAGTTATTCTAAAAATTGTATTCCTATGAAAAAATTAAGTTTATTGGCAGTTACTTTGTTTGCTGTCTTTACAGTTCAAGCTCAGGAAGTAGTAAAGTTTGCTCCGCTTGATGCTAGTCCGGTTGATATTTCTTATTTCCCGAACAAAGCAGTTAAATTCAAAAAAACTGACACTCCAAATCCTGTTGTCAAAGTTACTTACGCAAGACCTTCTGTAAAAGGGCGTACCATTTTTGGTGATATTGTAAAGTTTGGTGAAGTTTGGAGAGTAGGTGCAAACGAAAACACAGAAATCAAATTCTACAAAGCAGTAACAATTGATGGTAAAAAAATTGCGGCTGGTACTTATAGCTTATTTGCTATTCCTGAAAAAGATAAATGGACAATCATCCTTAATAAAGAACTTGATTTATGGGGAGGTTATGCTTATGACGAAAGTAAAGATGTTGTAAGAGTTTCAGTTCCTGTAAAACCGGTTTCTACAGTAATCGAAGCATTATCAATCGCTTTTACAACTCAGGGTTCTGTAGCCAATTTGGTTATTGGCTGGGATAAAACAACTGTTGAAGTTCCTATTACGATTAAATAATTAAATTATTTTTTGATATGAAAAAGGGAGACATTTTTAATGTCTCCCTTTTTTTGTAGATAATTTTCAATACTATATAAACTTTGCCCGTGGTTTCAACCACGGGGACGTGGGATTGGATACGGATTGTTTTTTGATTGTGTTCCCGTTGTTGAAACCACGGGCTATGTTTGAAATAGATACAAAAAAAGCTCCTGAGGAGCGATATATTTATAGAACCAAAATGTACAATTTGAAAACGAAGCTCCAGCGGAGTGACATATATTTCACCCCTACGGGGCTTTTTTGCATATCATAAAATATTATCTATAAATATTTCGTCCCGCCGGGACTTGGTTGAAAATTTTGAAATCTCAAATAATATAGCCTCTGGTTTCAACCACGGGAACGTGGGATTGGATACGGATTGTTTTCTTTTGATTCCTTCCCCGTGGTTGAAACCACGGGCTATGTTTAAAATAGATAAAAAAAACGAGACATTGAATGTCTCGTTTTTTATTTTAAACCTTTACGGTTTCTAATATTTTATCTAATGTAATGGGTAAATCTCTCACACGTATTCCTGTTGCATTAAAAACTGCATTGGCAATTGCAGGTGCCATTCCGACCAGGGCCGTTTCACCAAGTCCTTTTGTTCCCATTGGATTACTGATAGGATCTTTTTTATTGACAAAAAATACTTCCTGCTTCTCAATATCAGCGTTTACGGGAACATGATAATCGGCAAAATTATTATTTATAGGGCGACCAAATCTGTGATCGATTTCTAAAGATTCCATCAATCCCATTCCTATTCCTCCCACTGCTCCGCCATACATTTGCCCTGCCGAAGTTTTTTGGTTGATTACAGTTCCTATATCAGCGCAGGAAACCACATGTGCCAATCTGATTTTTCCAAGATTTTGATTAATCAACACTTTTACAAAATGTACAGAGAAAGAATAAATCGAATATTTCTTTGCCTCCTCTGCAGCTTTTGATTCATTTTCTACTACTAATTCTTCTAATTTATTTGCGTTTAATACTGCGGCTAAAGAAACACTTTTTGAACTGTCTTTTTTTGAAGTTACTGAACCATTCACAAAAGCCAAATCTGCAATTGGTATATTTTTCAAGGCATCTGATTTACTAGCCAGTTCAATAGCTTTTGTTATTAATAACTGGCAGGAATCGTTTACTGCTGACCCTACAGATGAAGTGGTTGCTGAACCTCCTTGGGTTGGTCCTTTGGCAAGACCGCTTTTTCCCATTTCGATGATCACATTTTCGCTTGGTATTCCGGTTACATCTGCGCCAATTGCGGTCATCATAGTGGCTGTTCCGGGTCCCATATCGTTTACGCTACATTGCAAAACCAAAGTACCATTGGTTAGAAATTTTGCTTTTACAGAAGTTGGACTTCTATAGCAGCCAAAAGTTCCGGTTCCCATTCCGTAACCTACAAGCCATTCACCTTCACGAACAGATCCGGGTTTGTTTTTACGGTTTTTCCAGCCAATGCGTTCCATACCACCTTCATAGCATTCCAGAAGATATTTGCTGCTCCAGGGTTTGTTTTGTTCGAGATCTTTCTCGGCATAATTCAGTTTACGAAATTCAATTGGGTCCATATTTAGTTTATGAGCCAATTCATCCATAGCGCTTTCTAAAGCAAAAGATCCTGTTGCTTCTCCCGGACCACGCATCCAGATTGGCGTACAAGTGTCAAGAGGAACAATACGATATCGGGTTGAAACATTGGCACAATCATAAATAAATCGGGACATGTTTACGGTACCTTCCATAAAATCTTCATAACTCGAAGTCATCGCTATGGCTTCATGCGTTAATCCTGTTAGCTTGCCTTCTTTGGTGGCACCAAGACCCATTTTCTGAATCGTATAAGGTCGAAACCCAACATTGGTAAACATTTGTTCTCTATGCAATACCAGCTTTACAGGGCGGTTTATTTTTTTAGCACCAATAAGAGCTGCAATTTCATAAGGCCAGGTGTGTAATCCCATCCCAAAAGCACCTCCAAGATATTCTGAATTTACAGCAACATCTGCGGCAGGAATTCCAAATACATCTCCCACACTTTTGCGGGTTCCTTCCACACCCTGACTTTTGGTATAAAGTGTAGGCTTATTTCCGTCCCATTTGGCAATGATATTCGCCAGTTCCATTGGGTTATGCACTTCGGTTGGTATGGTATATTCTTCTTCAAGAATTACTGCTGCATTTTTATATCCATCTTCAACTCCGCGGTGATAATCTTTTGCGCGTTCCGGAGTTTTTCCTTTATCTTTTACTTTTTCAAGTTCTGTCGAATGGTCTTCTTTTAAATAATCTGCTTTAATAAGACTGGCAGCATATTGCATACGCTCAAAAGTATCTGCAATTACCAAAGCTATGGGCTGATCATAATAACGAACCGAATCATCTTTAAAAATCTGAAGTGGCTGACCCAAGTTATCGCGTTTTTTGGGTTGCTCGTATCCAGCAGGTTTATCTACATTAAGATGCGTGATTACTGCTAAAACTCCTGGCGCCCATTCGGCTTTTTTAGTATCGATGGTTTTAATTCTTCCTTTGGCAATTGTACTTCCTACCAGGCATGCATAAGCAACGCCCGGAGTTTTATACTCGGCTGAATATGTTGCTGAACCTGTTACTTTAGCAAATCCGTCAACTCTATTTATATTACTTGTCTTGCTCATAATTCAAATTATTTAGATGCTGCTATCGTTAATGCTTCAGTAATGGCATTTGGTCCCAGTGTTAATTTAAAATCATTATCACCATAACTTCTTGCACCATGCATGGCTAAATCAGCTGCTTTCCGGAATGTGGTTTCAGAAACTGTTTTTCCTTTCAAAAATTCTTCTGCTTCTGTCAGTCTCCATGGTTTATGTGCCACGCCGCCCATTGCCAGCCTTGCATCCTTAATGGTATTATTTTGGATATCCAAACCAACCGCTACAGAAATTAATGCAAAAGCATAACTGCTGCGATCCCTAACTTTGAGATAATGAATATTTTTAGTGAAATTATTATTTGAAATCTCTATTGAAGTAATGATTTCTTTATTTTCAAGTGTATTGTCTTTTTCGGGCATATTGCCTGGAAGCCTATGAAAATCAGTAAACTTAATTTCTCTTTTTCCTTTAGGACCTTCGACAAAAACGGTGGCATCTAAAGCGGCAAGTGCCACACACATATCACTCGGATGCACAGCTATACAACTGTCTGAAGCACCAAAGATGGCATGCATTCTGTTAGATCCGCCAATGGCTCCGCAACCACTTTTGGGCGTACGTTTATTGCAGGGCATATCAGTATTATAAAAATAAGAACAACGGGTACGCTGCAACATATTTCCTCCTACGCTGGCCATATGCCTAATTTGCTGCGATGCACCGGCAGCTAATGCCAATGCCAGCAAAGGATATTTTTCTTGTATTGTTTTATCTTCGGCAACCTGACTGTTTTTGGCCATTGCACCAATTGAAACTTTTCCTGTCAGGAATTCTATTTTTTTAAAATCGACCCCGTTGATATCAATAAGTTTATCAGGAGCGACAACATTTTTTTTCATCAAATCGACAAGATTGGTTCCTCCGGCAATAAACATGGCCGAGTTTTCTTTGGCAATAGTAGTTACTGCAGATTTTGATGATAATGCTCTTATTATTTGAAAGTTTTTCATAATGGCATTCCTCCTTCCTTAACTTCTGTAATGGCATCAACAATATTATGATAAGCTCCGCATCTGCAGATATTTCCGCTCATATATTCGCGAATTTCCTCTCTGCTGTTGGCGTGACCTTCTTTGATACAGGCTATGCCAGACATAATTTGTCCGGGCGTACAATAACCACATTGAAAACCGTCATTTTTAATGAAAGCTTCCTGCATGGGATGCAGTTTTTTTCCTTTTGAAAGTCCCTCGATAGTGGTTACCTGAGCGTTTTGCTGCATGGATGCCAATGATAGGCAGGATAATATTCTGGTACCATTTACATGAACTGTACAAGCGCCGCATTGCCCGTGATCGCAGCCTTTTTTGGTTCCGGTAAGCAACAATTGTTCTCTTAATAAATCAAGCAGCGTGGTTCTGGGCTCTATATTTAGATTGTGTTTCACGCCGTTTACTTCAAGCGATAACGGAACGGTCTCTAAATATTCTGCAATTTTTTCATCCCATTTATTATCAGAAGCCATCACCAATGAAGGCGGGGTCAAAGCAAGTGCAGTGAATAAACCGGATTTTTTTATAAAATCACGACGTGAAGAATTCGCTTCTTCTTCTACTGCTTTGTTTCTAATTGTTCGTTTGGCAGCCATGCATACTGTTTTAAATTAATAAAAATCTTATGTTACTCCTAACAAATTTAGGAATCCTATGCGACAAAAAATTACAAAATTCACATAAACACCATTTTAAATGCAATTTAGAATGATTAAAAAAATTAGATTTAAATAACAAAATTGTATTTTTACTTTATTAAGAATTTAAAAATGTCCCTACAGCAAACCATTTACCTCGATAACAACGCTACTACCCAACTTGATCAACGTGTACTGGATGTTATGCTTCCCTATTTTACCACTGCTTATGCAAATGCGAGCAGCAGTCATTTAGCAGGTTTAACCATACATGAAGCTGTCGAAAATGCTGCCTGGGAAACTGCGAACCTAATTGGGGCAACTCCGGAAGAAATCATTTTTACCTCAGGCGCAACAGAATCAATCAACTTAGCGATAAAAGGGTTCTCAAATCAAAATAAAAAACATATTGTTACGGTTAGTACAGAACATAAAGCTGTTTTGGATACCTGTCAATTTATGGAAAGTATTGATTTTGAGGTTACGTATTTACCCGTGAATTCTGATGGTATTTTAGATCTTCAGCTTTTAAACGACTCTATTACTGATCAAACCTTAATGGTTATTGTAATGATGGTCAATAATGAAATTGGTGTAATTCAGGACATTGATACTATAGCAGCAATAGTTCATGCAAAAAAGGCTCTTTTTATGTGTGATGCCACTCAGGCTGTTGGTAAAATGGCTGTTGATGTACAAAAATCAGGCATTGATCTTCTGGCTCTTTCGGCACATAAATTTTACGGACCAAAAGGTGTAGGTGCTTTGTATCTTTCCGCGAAAGCGAAAATAAAATTAACTCCACAAATACACGGCGGCGGACAACAACGCAAATTACGCAGCGGGACGTTAAATGTTCCCGGGATTATTGGTTTGGGAAAAGCCTGCGAAATTGCGAAAGCTGAAATGAAAACAGATCAGGAAAGAATACAAAAACTTAGAGATCATCTTGAAAAATCTTTACTACAAATTGAAGGATCGTTTGTAAACGGAAACACTACAAACCGAATATACAATACGTCGAATATTTGCTTTCCCGGAGTGAATTCTGAAAGTCTTATTCTGGCTTTGCAAAATATTTCGGTTTCTAACGGTTCGTCCTGTTCTGCTGTTACATCCGAACCTTCGCACGTATTAAAGGCTTTGGGTTTATCTGATGAAAATGCTTTGAGTTCGATTCGTTTTAGTTTAGGGAAATTTACAACTGAAGAAGAAATTTTGTTGACGATTGAGAGGGTTTGTGCTTTGGTAAGAGAGCTTTAGTTTTTTGTTTTTTGCCACGAAGGCGCTAGGGCGCAAAGTTTTTTTTATTTGCTTAATGATTTCTGAGAAAGTCGCTTTTTTATGTTTAATAATTTCTCGCAAAGACGCGAAGTCGCAAAGTTTTTTATTTCTTTAGCTTATGATTTCTTACTAAGTAGCAACGTTTCTTTTTTTTAAGCTTCGGAGAAGCGATATATTTATAGCTAATAATGTGACTATGAAAAAAAGCTCCAGCGGAGCGACATGTTTTTTTGGTCACAAAGGCGTGAAGACACTAAGATTCTTTTATGTTTAATAATTTCTCGCAAAGACGCAAAGGCGCAAAGTTTTTATTTTGAATGCTTATGATTTCTTGTTAAGCTGCTAAGTTTCTTTTTTAAGAAGCTTCGGAGAAGCGATATATTTATAGCTAATAATTCGGCAATTGGAAAAAGCTCCAGCGGAGCGACATGTTTTTTTGGCCACAAAGGCTCGAAGACACTAATTTTTTTTTAATACTTAATAATTTCTCGCCAAGTCGAGAAGATTTGAAGAGCTTAAATCAAAGAATTTCTATTAAAAATCTTGCCTTCCAATAATGGTAATAATCTCTATTCTTTTATCTATGATTTGATAGTAGATCGTATCAACTCCACAAACACAATAACGATATCCTTTTTTGATATAGTCGGCTGATGGAAATAAAAAAGGATTTTCCTCTATTCTATCAAAACAATCATAGAACATATTAAAATATTTATCCGCCTGATTAACACCAAACTTACCAACTCCATAATAATAAATTCTTCGTAAATCTTCTTTGGCTTCGTTACTTAAAAAATAACTATACATTAGGCAGACCTTCTTTGAATTCTGCTAACATTTCTTCTCTTGTTTGTTTTTTTGTAAAACCGCTTTTTTCTCCCTTATCTATTTTAGCTCTCACAAATTCATAGTATTCCTCTTGTGTACGAGCTTGCTTAATCAAATAGTTAATAGCTTCACTTTTACTGCTAAACTCTTCCGCTTTAACCTGATTCTTAAGCCACTCTTCGTTTGGTGCAGTTAATGATATACTTTGTCGTGTCATAACAATAATTTTAAGTTGGTGTAAATTTACACCAATATTTTGAAACGAAATATTATTTTAGAGATTTTCCTGTTTTTTACCTCTAAACCTTTGTCGCTTTGTTCCTCTGAACCTTTGAACCTCCCTTTAAGAAATAAGTTTATTATAATCCTCAATTGTATCGATATCTATATTGCCTTTTTCGAAAGGAACTGCAACGGTGTCTTCAAAAAATTTATTGATTATTTTTTTTGCACCTTCCTGACCTTTTAGCTGTAGCAATTCGGTGAAATATTTTTGATGAAAAAGTACCGGTGTTCCTGCCGTTTCTGAGTAAGCAGATGCTATAATTCCTTTTGCTGTTTTTTGCTGTTCGCTTATCAAATTTTCAAAAACAATAGTTGTAATATAGGGCTGATCACAAACGGTAAAAATGCTTTTTGTGATGTCAGGATATAAACGTAGTAATTCTTTTAAACCTGTTGCAATAGAAGATGACATTCCTAACTCCCAATCAGGATTAAAGATTGTTTTTATTTTGGGATTGGTAATTTCCTTTTCTATCAATTCGTGATTAGATCCTGTAACCACTATAATGGTACTGTTTGCTACCTGAGAAGCTTCGGAAATTGTGTTTTTTAAAAGAGTAGCGTTTTTATACAAAAGCAATTGTTTGGGCTGTCCTAATCTTGAAGAACTTCCGGCTGCTAAAACAATAATTCCTGTTAGCTCTTTCATATTAAACCAGAGATGTATGGGTTGAACTATGTATCTTTTCTGTTTTATACTTTAATGAAACACCTTGTTTGCCGCTCATTACCGCTTTAATTTCAGCCACAATCGATAAGGCAATTTCTTCTGCTGTTTCTGCGCCCAAATCAAGTCCTACTGGGCCATAAATGGTAGTAAGCTTTTCTTCTGTCAATTGTATGCCTTCACTATTCAAATCATCAAGAATACGATTGAGTTTTGTTTTAGGACCTAAAATTCCAATATAGTTGCAATTGGTTTGTACCAAAAGCTTTAAAACAGCCAAATCGTATTTATAATTGTGTGTGATCAGAACAAAATACGTTTGTGCATCGATACTTATATTTTCTAATAGCTGTTCGGGTTTTACAACAAATACATTTTTGGCTTCCGGAAATCTTTTTTTTGTAGCATGTGTTGCGCGGCCTTCGCCAATGGTAATTTCCCAACCTAATAAGGAAGTCATTTTTACTAATGGCTGAACGTCATTACCTGCTCCAACAATTACCAGAGAAACGGGAGGATTTATATAGTCTGCCAAAACCTCATTCTCTTGTTCGTCATGAAGTTGTCTTACCACAGTTGCTTTGATCTTCAATGCTTGCTTTACATCTTCCAGTATATTAAGTGCAGTATTATTAGCGTAAATTGGCGTTTCATTTTCCCTATAAAACAATAGGGTTCCTTGTTGGACCGCTTGTCTTTTTAATGAAAAAACCGTTGCCACGACAGCATCTTTTCGTTCGAATTCTAATTGCTGTAAAAGCTGTATCGGATTATTCTCTACCGCATCATCAATATATTCAAAAAGAATATGAACAATTCCGTTACATCCTAATTGCAAACCTAGTTCGCTATCATCTTCATTACTTGTATTATAAGTAATTAATTTATTTTGCTGCTGGTGGATTGACAGCAGCGCTTTTCTTAATGCATCGCCTTCTAAACAACCACCGCTAATGGCGCCAGTAAGCAAACCATCCTCGGTAACAAGCATGCGCGCTCCGGGCTGGCGGTACGAAGAACCTTCAACCTTTACCACGGTGGCAAGTGCTGTCTTTTTTCCAGTCGCTTTTGCCTGAGAATGTGCTTTTAGAATCTCGCTTATTTCCTTCATACTAATAAATCGTGCTTAACAAAAATAGCTAATTATTTTCTTGCCGAAGATTTAAACGGCTTAAAGTATTAACTCAAAAAAAATATTTTTAATCCCGATATTTAAATCGATATGATTCCCATAACCATTGCCGTTTTTACTGCTTCGGTAGTATTGGATACTTTCATTTTTTCAATAATGTTTTGTCTGTGTCGGCGTACGGTATAAACCGAAATATTGAGTTGTGTTGCAATTTGTGAACTATTACTTCCTTTTGCAACCAGTGTAAGGATTTCGAGCTCTCTTTTTGAAAGTAATGTTTGTTCGTAATGTTTGTATTTTTCGATAGCAATAACTTCACCCGTTTCAATATTCACAATTTTTCCATCGATTCCTAAACGGGGCTGAATATCTGCCGATGGTGCGTAAAGACATAGTGCCAGCCAAATGCTTCCGTTACTAAAGCTTTTTAGATAAATTGTCCTGTGATTGATGTAGGCACAGTTTTCAAGTGTATTCTGAGTTCGAATACGGCTTGATGTACTGTATTTGTAACTGACCTGATAAGGTAAAGTTTTTAGATATTGAAAATAATTGAGTTCCAGAATATGACGCTCTATTAAATCGTCTGGATGAATTTTGGTAAAGATACATTCCTCAAAAGCAGAATCGATCACGGAGTTTTCAGCAGGTAAACCAAATACTTTACCAAAATTACCGGCGTAAATATAACTGCAATCGGCTTGAAAATCTGATAAAACGGCCACACACTGATCGAGGCTTACATAACCTGCTACCAATTTTTTGAATGTTTCTATATCATTGCATTCTTCTATCGAAAATGTTTGTTCTAATAAAGCAGCTGATAATTGATTCTCGACGGATACATTTGACATAAACAGGATTAAAAAATGGTTAATTTTACGTATTGCGGCTTTTGGAAAGCAATGGTATTTTTGATCTACTAAAATATAATTTTTATATTAAAAAAAATCACTTTATGAAATCAAAAATGTATGTTTTCTGTCTTTTATCCGGTTTAACTTTATTATCGGCCTGCGGAAATAACAATCAAAAAGAAGTATCTGAAACGGCTTCAAAAAACAACAATAAAATAGATTCAGCCTTTGTAAACGGCAGCCCTTGCGATATTAAACTTCTAATATTCATTTTACAAAATCTGTTAATGGCGCTGATACTTTGGCGAAAGCCGATGCGAATGGTAAAGTAATTTTCCGCGCAGGCGAAAAGAAAGATTATTTTTCTGATCCAAATGGTGAATTATCCAATAATACTGCTCCTATCCTGCTCTCGAAAGTCGATAATACAAAACCTTTTACATTAATTGCTAAAGTAACACCTGAGTTTACAGAGAAGGGATTATACAACGCGGGTGTTTTATATATTTATGTGCATGATAATTTATATCAAAAGTTTTGTTTTGAGCAAGACGAACGCGGCAATCATCGCATGGTGTCGGTTCGTACCATTGGAACTTCTGACGATAACAATCATGATATTGTAAAAACTCCAACAGTTTACATGAAAATATCATCAGATACCAAAACAGTGGCCAACTACTATTCTTTGGATAAAAAAAACTGGCAAATGGTTCGTTTGTACAAAAACAATTATCCTAAAACAATCTGGATGGGAATTAGTACACAATGTCCTGTAGATAAAGGAACACAAAGTATTTTTGAGGAAATTAGCTTAGATCAAAAAAGTGTTACCGATTTTAGAATGGGGAACTAACAACAAGCAAAGAGTATCCTGAAATCACTAAATGGTGTAACTTTATTATATTGATAATTTTCTGATAATCAATTATTATTTTTTGTATTTGTATGATTTATAGGATGAAGTTTTGTATTTTTATCTGTAGCAAAATAAATAATATTTAACTTAAATAAAACTACATGGGAAAATTTGTAATTACTAAAAGAACCAATGGTGAATTCCAATTTAATTTAAAAGCGGGTAACGGCCAGACTATTTTAAGTAGTGAAGGTTATTCTTCAAAAGCGGCTTGCATCAACGGAATTGAATCTGTGAAAACAAATTCTAAGGATGATTCTAAATTTGATAAGCAGGAATCTAAGAGCGGGAAACCGTATTTTAATCTAAAAGCCAGCAACGGTCAAATCATTGGATCAAGTGAAATGTATGAAAGTACTTCTGCAAGAGATAGCGGAATTGTATCGGTAAAAACAAATGCAGCTGACGCAACTACAGATGATCAAACGGTATAAAATAATTTTATAATTATAAAAAAACGGAGTTATGCGACTCCGTTTTTTTATTGTCTGAATTTTTTAAGTTTTGATATAGTTACAATCCACTCCAAAACCTGTGTAAATAAAAAATTTTTTTATTACTGATGAAAATCGCTATTCTTATTAAACAAATAAATCCTGACCTTGCTAAGATTTCTTTTTGAAAATGCCCCAAGAGAATCCGGTGACCGATTAATTCTTTTTGCAGCGTAACCACTTTTTCTTAAAAGAATTTTACAACTTTTATTATTTTTTACTTGTATACTAAAATATCCTACGCTATCGGTTTTGGTTGTATTTTCGTTAGTATCTATCTGCACATTTTTAATTGGCCGTTCAGTATCATAATCATACACATAACCGGACAAGGTAGTAGTGGTGCAGCTACAAAATAACAGTATGACAATTAAGCTTATCTTTGATTTCATTTCTAAAAAAATATTCGAACCAAATTATATCGCTTTTTCACCATACACAATACCCACTTTTAGTGATTTTTTAATACAAAATAAAAAGGGTGCCTGAAAAATTTCAAACACCCTTTGGTAAAATAAACTGATAAAGTACTATTTTAATAATGAGCACTTTAAATTTGTCCAAATTTATCTTTATAACGACATAACTCTTCTTCTGTTTTGCTTAATAATTTTTCTAAGAGCCTTATTTTATCTTCATACAGTACTTTGAGAGTAGCACTATTATCAGAGTTAATTTGAATACTTCCGTTATTGTTTCCTCTGACTTTATTGACATTATTAAAATATCTCTGACTGTCAAAGCTAATAACATCTTCTACACTAACCTCGAGAATTCGGGCAATTTCGACCAATTTTACATAGGAAAGAATTGTTTTTCCTTTTTCAATTTTACTATAACCTGCCTGTGTAACTCCTAATTGATCCGCCATATATTCCTGGGTATAATTTTTTAATTCTCTAATGCTTTTAATTTTATTTTTTATCGAACTGGTCATAATTTTATTTGGGGTATTTTGTATAGCTAAAACTGACCGGCATTAAACTTTTAGTAGTATAGCTATACTAATTGAAGGTTTAATAACATACTACCACAATAGTAGGTTAACGTGATAATGTGCTTTCATTTTTTTTTAGTCGTAATTATAAAACCATATAAAATAGCCGCTGCCATCAAAACTAAATCGTAAGGGGAAATTCCTGATACTAACATTGCTTTACTTTATAGGTTATTGTTTGTTGTTTGCAGTAATCGGTTAAAATTTAGATTTAAGAAATGATCGATCTGTTTTCCTATTGCAGAACGATCTAAACCATTAATTTTTACCTTGATTTCTTTTTTATAAATATCTCTCACAATGACATAGTATTCAAATTCAATGTCGTTATGAAATCTCAAAATAATAAGAATTGTATATACCAATAAGGTAGGCCCTATATAGTACAACTCAGATAAATTAGAAAAAACCATGCAATAATATGCCAACGCGGTTACTGCAATAAAAGTGCAATTTTCAAGAAGATAAGACTTCTTTTTTTTGAGTAAACCAAGCTCTACAATCTCATTATAGCTGTATTGCCATCGATTAGATCCATACTGAAATTGAACTTGGTCATGAGTGAGGGTAAAGAACATAATAATTGGGGGATTATTTAAAAAAAAATGTACTTATTGTAGTAAAGAATTAATGGAAACAGCTAAAAAAACAATTTCATAATTATTTTAAAACAATATTCTTCTACGCAATATTACGCATTCTCTCGTTTTTTTTTCCTACAAACCCTCTTATAGAATATAACTAAAAGTTGTAATTAAATCTAAAATGTAAATTTTTACTTCTATTTACGTCCTCTCCCTTTATTATTTATTTTATTAAAACATTTTCTTATTGTACCTGTTTTTGAGAATCATATAAAAAAAATAAGGACTATTTCTATCAAAAGAAATAGCCCTTACTGACCAAAATTAATATATAAAATTATTTAATTGCTTTTATGCCCAAATGTGTTGGAGTTACCTGTTTAATAGTCCCATCCTGATTAAACTCCAGTTTATCGATGCAAACTTCACGGTGAAAACCGCCTGCATCTCCCATTTTTATTCCTGTTGGATATGAAAAACGATGATAAACAATGTACCATTCGTCCTTATTTGGAATTTGCAGCACAGAATTATGTCCTGTTGCATAAATTCCTTCAGCAGGATTTCCTTGTATAACAATATTGTTTTCCGGAACTTCTATTGGTCCTAAAGGCGATTTTGAAACTCCATATCTTACTTTGTAATTTGGGCTTCTTGTATCGTCTTCGCTCCACAAGAAATAGTATTGCCCGTTTCTGTAAATAACATAGGTTCCTTCCCGATAAGTATTATCTACTTTGATGACTTTTGTAGTCCCTTTTTTAAGCGAAATCATATCGGCATTCAATTCGGCGACAGCCATATATCCATTCCCCCAATACAAATAACTTTTACCGGTTTTAGGATCTGTAAAAACATCCGGATCGATCTCCTGACCGCCTTTTATTCCTTCTGGCCTTGTGTTTACCAACGCTTTTCCGCTGTCTGTAAAAGGTCCTGTAGGATTGTCTGATGAAGCTACACCTACTTTTTGCGCTGCCGTAAAATAATAGAAATACTTGTATTTTCCTTTGATCTTTTTCTCTACAATACAAGGTGCCCACGCATTTCTGTTGGCCCAGGTTACATCTTTTCTAAGATCTACAATAATTCCTTCGTCTTTCCAGTCGGTTAAATTATCTGATGAAAAGGTTTTAAAATAGTTACCTGACCAACCATCAAATCCGTCACTCGTTGGGTAGATATAATATTTCTTGGTTTTATTTGAATATAAAATCTCTGGATCAGCATAATACCCTTCAAGAGCCGGATTATTATTTATTTTTGGAAATTTCTCCGGCATTCCCCATTTGGCCACAAGTCTTTTCAACTCAGAACGTGTGATAGGTAAAATGGTTCCGTGACGAGGATTAAAATCCATTGAAATATCATTGTCAATTACCGTAAAGTTTTCCAGATCTTTGGTTTTGGTAAACTGATATTTTCCTTTCGTATACACATCGTACATCAGGATATAATCATCAGAATTGTTGAGTTTGAACACGCTTGAACCTTCAACTCCATCATTGGTTTGCTGCAGATAATTGTCGTTTTCTGTCCATTTTCCTGAAGTCAAATCTGTTGTTGTGGCTACTTTTATTCCGGCTTTTCCGCCTTCGGTTTTATAGAAAAGATGATAAACTCCATCTTTTTCGATAATATCTCCGTCAATAGAAGCTCGTTCTGATTTTGGTACAAACAATAATTTTGGAGCGCTTTCAAGAGCGGTGAAATCTTTATTCGCATACGCGTAATAAATTTTATCCGGACCTCCTGCATGCTGCAAACTGAAATAAATTAAATACTTTCCTGCTTTTGCATCGTAAATGGTTTGCGGTGCCCAAACACGTTTTAGGTTTTCATTTCCAGGAAAAGTAGTTTGAATATTTACTACGCTGCTTTCCCATTTTACCAAATCGGTACTTTTTAGCAAAATCATAGCGCGATTGCTGTCCCAGCCTTTTGATGAAGTCATATCGGTCAAAACCATATAAAATGTTTTGCCATCGTCGCCACGCAAAATGTGCGGATCACGAACGCCTCCAGTCGAACTAATCGCTTTACTATCGATGACCGGTTTATTATTATTTAAGTGATAATAATGATAACCATCGGCACTTATAGCATATCGTACTGCTTCTTCCTCTACAGAATTCCCTGTAAAGTACACAAACAAATAAGCTGTTAAATCTTTCTCTGCAATAACGGGCGGAGTTCCTTTTAGGTTATTCTGAGCTTGTAAGAAATTAAAAATCATTAAAAATAATACAAGACTAAAATGTGTTTTTTTCATTATCTATTCTGTTTATGGTTTTCAACTTTCAAAAAATATAACTTTAAATAGTTGAAAAATTATTTAGTTTTAATACGAATCACAGTAAATGAATAAGCAGGCAATTCTTTTGAAAAGGCTTCTTTTACTGTTATAGTTTGAGATATAGGTCTTGCAGTCGTACTCTCTGGACTTCCTGAAAAAGTAGTATAACCTGCATTTTCAGTCGTCGTTAAATTCGATACATCTATTGACGGAATTACCGCAACCGGAAGCATATTGACCAACTTTACAATCAAATCTCCTGAAGCATTATCCTGAACCACTGAAACACCAATTCGCTTATGAACTTCATTATTTGCATCTGATAATTTTATTTTACGCTGTAAATAAATATCGCCCGGATTCTGTCCGTACAATTTCTGTACAAAATAATTTACTGTCGGTTTTACTTCATTTCCTGTAAAATAAATCAAATCAGGATTCCATTGCGTGTGTTTTTCACGAGCTAATAAAGGCGCATAAGAAGCCATTGTAACTACATCGCCATTTCGCTCAATAGCAGTAAGATAAAGAGCCTCGGCCAAAGCATTGTAAAATTTATTGCCGCGAGATGCATATTCTCCCAAATACACTTTTGATTTAGAACGGTCATAACTGTCATAAAAATTCTGGTTATTAATAAACCAGCCCGGACTTTGATAATAATGTTCGTCTACAATTGGCAGTTTTAGATCATCGGCAATCGCCCATCCTTCGTTATAATCTGTGCCTTCAAAAAAGGGTCCAACTGTACCAATAATGATAATTTCCGGATATTTTTTCTGCACGGCTTTCACAATCATTCTATAACGTTCTTCAAAAACATTACTAATCAAATCTTCATTGCCAATACCAACATATTTTAAATTAAAAGGTTTAGGATGCCCTGCTTCAGCACGTTTTTTACCCCAAACACTTGTCACGGGTCCGTTGGCATATTCAATTAAATCCAGAACATCCTGTACATATTCATCCATGTCCTCCATCGGAATACCAAATTGTTGTCCGGCACCACCATCAGATGAATTTTGGCACGGAACTCCTGCCGCCAAAACCGGAACAGGAAGTGCGCCTAAATCTTCACAAAACTGAAAATATTCAAAATATCCTAATCCAAGTGATTGATGATATCCCCAAATATTACGCATTGGAGTTCGGCTTTCTAAAGGTCCAATAGTATTTTTCCAACGGTAAATATTTCCTATTCCATCGCCGTGAGCTACACAACCACCAGGAAAGCGAACAAACTTTGGATGCATATCCGCAATGGTTTCAGCCAAATCAGCACGAAGTCCGTTTTTACGGTTTTTGAACGTTTTTTGAGGAAAAAGAGAGACCATATCAACGGCAACTTCTCCATCAGAACTAATTTCTAAATGGGCATCGCTTACTGTCTTGGATACTTTTAGTACTGCACTAATTTTTTTCCACGCAGTAGTGGGTTTTAGTTTGGCTTCCGCCAAAGTTTCTCCGCTGGCTCCAATTAGTTTTACGGTAAATTTGGCTCCTTTTGCAAAAACACTAAAATCGTATTTTTCATTCGCTTTAAGTGGAATTCCATCAAAACCTGAATTGCTTATTTTACTTTTGGTAAGCACAGCATAATGTGAATTATTAGGATGAATTGGATTTTCCTTTTCTACCTTAAAACTTCCACTCCAGGCCATTGTTTCATTCCAGTTTTTATCACTGCCCTTTTTATCATGTAACGAATATTCAAAATCACGATTCTGGATCAATTCAGCATATAAACCACCATCTGCAGCGTAATTAATATCTTCAAAAAACATTCCCGTAAGCATATTGCTTATTTTTTTAGCATCTTTTCCATCAATGCTAATTTGGGCCGTTACAGGTTTCAGACCAACAAAAAGCAAACTATCACTTTTTGGTGAAGTATTATCTTGTTTGTCTCTAAGCCTTGATGATTCCATGTTTTTTATCAGCGAATCAACTAAAGTCCAATCGACTTCAGTAATAGTTCCTTTTTGAGTTTCTCCTTGTAATGTGATTTCACTAAACTGAGAAACTTTATTGTCATCGATTATTGCTTTATAATATGTTTTAAAATCTTTGGTAACACTAGCGTAATTTGCGTTATCTGCTTTCCAATGAATGGTATATTCTCCCGCTTTTTTGCTGACTTTTATGTTTTGAATAATTGGTTTTCCTGATTCATTTTTCGTTACATTTTTCATTGCCTGAATGTAACTTTGTCTTGTCCAGTTAATCAAATCTTTACTTGAAGCAGCTGCAAAAACATCGTCGTGCACTCCCCAAAAACAATGAAAAATTCCGTTATTATCCTGAATCAAAAAGGCTTCAGACATTGATTTACCTTCAGGTCCCCAACTCCCATAATCTGATTTTAAAAAAGAATGTTCAGGACCTACACCAAACCAGTTTTTCTGATCTGTACTCCAGGCAAAATGAAGCCCGTTTTTTCCATTATTTTTTAATGTGGAGTACGCGAAAAGATATACCTTGTCTGGTTTGTCTTCTTTTGATTTTATACCAAATGCAAATGAAATAAAAACTGCAAAAAGTACAATCAGAATTCGATGACGCAGTAAAAGCTTTTTCATTATTTTTTAGCTTTTAATTGAAAAAGTACTGAACTATGAGGTTTTAATGCTGCAGAAACGGCTGTAGCTGAAACTGTCGATTTCTCCCCTGTCCATAAATTAACAGCCTGAACCGAACCTGAAATTCCAAGATCTGATAAATTTACCGAAATCGTTTCTGTCGCATTATCCGAAATATTGAACAAAGCCAGATAAACACTTCCGTCTTTTGGATTTTTTGAAGTCACCGCTATTTTGCCGTCTTTCTGGAAAAGTTGTTTTACATCGGTACTTTCATTGTGCATTTTTACCACCTCTTTGTTGGTTAATAATGACAAAGTAAAAGCGTCGTTACTTGGCAAATCTCCACCAAAAAACAAAGGCGATTTAAAAATATTAAAGAAAGTAATCAAAGTATATTGCTCATCTTTTGTTAATCGCGACATTCTGTCTTCGCCACGTTCTCCTCTTAAAGAAATACGTCCAAGCGGAATCATATCGCAGTCCGGCCATGTTCCCGGTGCAATGTAAGGATACCATTTTTGAGCAACATTCATCAAGTGTGTAATGTGTGGCCAGGTATCCCAAACGTCGTCTACCATTCTCCACATATTGGCATGAGTGGTTACGTGTGGCGCGGCAGTGATAGGAGTTTCTCCCGGTGAAGTGCTCAATACAATTTTACGTCCGCATTTGTCGATCGCGTTTCGGATCAGGTTAATTTCTCCTTCGTGATACGGTCTTGATAAATCATCGATTTTAATAAAATCAACGCCCCATTGTGCGTACAATTCAAATAACGAATCGTAATATTCCTGTGCTCCCGGCTTGTCTGCAACAACAGTATAATTGTCTCTTAACCATTCGCATTGCAATGCTGTAGAATAAATCTGATCAGCTGTGATTCCGTTTGTACCTTTGATAGGCAATTTGTCTTCAACGGCTTTTTTAGGAATTCCGCGCATGATGTGAATCCCAAATTTCAATCCTTTTTTATGGATGTAATCTGCCAAAGGTTTAAATCCTTGTCCGTCTTTTGCAGATGGAAAACGATTTAAAGCCGGCAAATATCTTCCGTACTGATCGATTACATAACGCGGATCTGTTTGATTGTATCCTCCTGCTTTGTCATTTTCTACAAACCATCTGATATCGACTACGACATATTCCCAACCAAATTTTTTCAGGTTTTTTACCATATAGTCGGCGTTGGCTTTTACTTCGTGTTCTTCGACTGTAGAACCGTAGCAATCCCAACTGTTCCAACCCATTGGAGGCGTTTGTGCCCATTGTTTGAATTCCTCTTTTTTGAATGTTGTGGTTTGAGCATTCGATGAAACCGATGCTAAAACAACGCCTATTGCCAAAGCAATTGTATTTTTTATTTTCATTTTAAGCTTGTAAAAATTAATAAATGTAAAACATACACTTCAAATATAATATAATTTATTCCTTAAACACAAGAACCTGCCTGTATAAACAGACAGGTTCATTTTTTATCACAAATTAAAATCAATTGTAATAAATTTTAGTTGTGTTGATTTATTTAGCCAACGGACATTTTGTTAGACCTAACAGCTTTTAAAAACCTATTTGGTCTTGCCGATTTATTACTTCACATTAATTGTAACTTCAACTGGTTTCAACCATTGACTTGTAAAGGTAACTTTTATAGGCTGAGCTTCTCCTGTTGCCTGAATGTATGCTGCAATGTGACCGTGGAAAACTCTTTGTACATTATCTGTATAATCTGTCATGTCACTGTTGTTTCCAGCTTCCAATCCTAATAAAACTCCAGGACCGCTAATGGTACACGTAACTTCATTATCTGAAAGCATAACCGGCAAACCGTTTTGATCCTTAACCTGAACCATGATTTTAGCAACTCCTTTGTCTTTTGTAATCGTAATGTTTTTGTCTGCAATTGTTAATTCTACAGGTTGCTGTGTCGTCGAAATAGCATATCTGCTCACTTCTTTGTCGTCTTTGCTTAAACCAATTGCTTCTAATTTTCCTGAAGCAAATGGAATATCCCAATAGATAATTCCGGTTTTTTCGTCATAAGCTTTTGCTTCGCCCACTACTTTTCCGTTCAGTTCTAATCTTGCTTTTGCTGCATTGGTATACACCACTACGCGAATTTTTTCACCTTGAGTGTAATTCCAGATTGCCCACGCATCTTTAGAAACATCTTTTACATCTTTTAATGGATAAGTTCCGATGTATGCCATTGGTTTATCTGACCAAAGTGACTGACGGAAATATCCTCTAGGTTTGATTACTCCTGCAAAATCAACCAATCCTGAGTAAAAACCTCTTGATGGCCATCTTCCTGATTCACCTAAATAATCAATTCCTGTCCATAAAAATTGTCCGAAGATGTGTTTGTTGTTTTTTACTGCTAACCAAGGTTCCATGTCGTGAACGTTTTCACTTCCAAAAATAACTCTGTTTGGATATTTTTCATGATCCGATTGGTATTTACTTTCTGTATAATTGTATCCTGTAATGTCTAAAGCACCTGGGTATTCTGTTTCGTTAGACATCGCAACTCCGGCTAAACCAGCAGTTGTTGGGCGTGATTTGTCGTATTTTTTAACCGCAGCTACCAAACGTTTTGCAATTGCTCCAAGACGCATCGCATCTGGCGCATCTTTTTTGTAACCACCATAATTGGCTTGTCCAAATCCGTCCTTTCCTTTATCCAGAACCGGGTGAGAATACGGATCATTTGGATAATCTACTTCGTTACCAATACTCCATGCAAAAACCGAAAGGTGGTT
>Ga0247740_1000184_pt1 | contig 33879 bp, 39 predicted proteins | sample UWRJL148409B2_FD_180942 | JGI IMG/M metagenome (GOLD analysis project Ga0247740, IMG submission 180942) | Plant litter microbial communities from Arlington Agricultural Research Station in Wisconsin, United States - UWRJ-L148-409B-2 | ecosystem: Environmental > Terrestrial > Plant litter >...
CATTTTGATCGATTGCTCGTGCTGCCACCACGACCAACCGTAGTCGACCGCGGCGATCAGCCCGAGCGCGACCGTCGACCAAATGGCGACGCTCATCACGACCTGCGTCGTCTCCCACACGGCCGCGCCCAGCGGCGCGCGCGACAAGCGCACCAGCTTCGAGAACTCCTTCTCGACCACCGAATAGGCCACGACCGCCACGACCACCACTCGCAGCAAGGACGTCGCGATGCTCATCAACCCGGACTTGGGCGAGAACATTTGGCCGATCTTGGTGATTGGATTGAGGCGCTCCAATTTTACTTCGAGCAAGTCGAAGTTCGGATGAAAGCCGGCCTCCAAAAAGCCGATCGCGGTGCCGGCGATGGCCGCCGCAATCGCCACGGGCAAGCAACAGGCGACCAGAACGATAGCCGCTTGCTCCGCGAGAATGCTGATGTCGCCGCCGCGCACCAGCGACAGCGGATCGTCGAAACAGCGCAAACAAAAGGCGCGAATCGTGCCCACGAAATCACTCGCGGTCGCGGCGATGACGCCCAGCGCGGCGATCGAACCTGCGACCGGTCCTCCATCTTTGGAACGCGCGAACTGACCTTCGTTACGCGCGTTCTTGCGTTTCTCTGGGCTCGCGTCCTCCGTTTTCTCCGTATCGTCGTCTTCGGACATGGCTCACGGAACGGCGTGCGCTTGCACGGCGGTCAAAAGAGTTTCGATCTTGCCGCCGCTGCGCGCCACTTCCCCGAGCAGCTCGTAGCCCATGTCGGGCAGCACCAGGACCAAGAGCAACGCGCCGACCGCCAACGTCACCGCGAAGCCGATCGAGAAGATTTGCATCGCCGGGGCGGCGCGCGAGATGAATGCGAGCGCGATCTGCGCCATGAACAAGACCGCAATGAACGGGAACGCGATGCGCACCCCGGTGGCCATTGCCTCCGCGGTCATCGCCAGGATGACCGGCGTTTCAAGGGCGGGATTGGTCATCGTGCCCACCGGGACGGCGCGAAAGCTGGCCAGCACGCCGGCCAGCACGATGCGATGAAGGCCTGCGATCAGCGCCAGCAGCACCGCGAAGTTTCGCAGCACGGAGCTCAGCACGTTCTGCATCGACTTGGTCTGCGGATCGAACAGCTGAGCGGCCCCAATGCCCATCATGGGGGCGATGTGGTCGGCCGCCATTTCCGCAGTTGCCACGAACAGGCGCACCACGAAGCCGATGCCGAGCCCCAGCATGAACTCGCTGCCCACGCTGAAGGCCAAGTGTTCGAGCGAGTGGTTGGCGAGGCCGCCCGCGCCCTCCGCGTGCACGGCGAAGGCCAGGAGCAGCACGAGCCCGCTCTTCACGCGCACGGGAGCCGGCTGCCAGGCCAGTGGGGCGGCGATCACCACCCCCGCGATGCGCACTGTTTCCAGGGCAAAGATGCCGGCTTGGGCTCGGACCAGCGCGTCGAGATCGATCACCGGGTCACGTCCGCAATGCTCGCGATCGTACGGCCGGTGTAGTCGACCAACTGTCGCACCGTCCACGAGCCGAGCAGCGCAAAGCACAGGCCGACCGCGATGAGCTTGCTCACGAAGGCGATACTCGCCTCGTTTACCTGCGTCGCGGCTTGCAGCACACCGACGATCAGACCCACGACCAAGGCCGCCAGCAATGGCGGCCCCGCGATCAGGGCCGCGATCATGAACGCATTCCGAAACAGCTCGACCGCGCCGTCGGTGGTCACGTGTAGCTCCTGAGCAGGGAGCCGGCCACGAGATTCCAGCCGTCGACCAGCACGAAGAGCAGCAGCTTGATGGGCAGGGCGATCGTGGACGGCGGCACCATCATCATGCCCATGCTCATGAGCAGGGAGGCGACGGCTAGATCGACGACCAAGAACGGCAGCAAAATCACCACGCCCATCTGAAAAGCCGTGGTGAGCTCGGAGATCACGAACGCCGGCATGCATAGGCGCATCGGCACGTCATCCGGCGTTTGCGGCAGCGGCGTGCTCGTGGCGTCGTAGAACAGCTTCAAATCGGCTTCCCGGGTTTGCCGCAACATGAAGCGCTTGAGCGGCAGCGAGCCGACCTCCAACGCCTGCATGTCGCTGATCGTGCCGGCCTGATACGGGTCGACCGCCGTGGTCTTGATCTGTTCGATGACCGGCGACATCGTGAACATGGTCAGGAACATCGACAGTCCCATGATCACCTGCGTGGGCGGGCTTTGGCCCGCACCGACGCCCTGACGAACGAACGAGAGCACCACGACCGTGCGCACGAACGAGGTCGTGGTCAGCAAGATGGCGGGCAAGAGCCCGAGCAACGTGAGAACGAGGAGGATCTTGAGCGAGGGAGCGAGCTCCGCCGCTTTGAAGAGCTCCGCGGGGGCATTCATGCGCGAGGATCTCCGAGACGCGCGAGCAGGCCCTTGGCTTGGCCTTCCAGGTCAATCATCTGCGGGTTGCCGGTCTTGCGCTGGGGCTCGGCGCGTCGCGGTTCGGCGGCGCGCGGCGTGGAGCGCGTGAACGTGTCTTGGGTTTCGGCGGCCAAGGTCAGCGCGGCCGAATCATCCTCGGGGCGGTGGCCGAGGTTGCCCACGGCCGAGGTCAGCAAATCACGGAAGGAGCGCTTGGCCGGCGCCGGGGCGGGCTCCGCGGCCGTGCGCGGCCCGCGAGCGCCCAAGTCGACGCCCGAAGCGACCAAGCGCGGACGCACCGCGGGGGCGAAATCTTCTTCTTCTTGCTCGGTTTGCTCGGCGTCCATCCAGCCCAGCTTGCGCACCGAGTTGTCGGTCACGCCGAGCAGGATCTTGCGACCCTCTACCTCCGCGAGCACCAATTGCGCGCGGCCACCGAGCTTGGTCGCTCCGACCACGCGCAGCTGCGCCAGCCGAGCTTTGGGGGTCTTGTTCCGCTTGCTGCGCAGGTACAGGGCGCTGCCCCCCAAAACCGATACGAAGAACAAGACGGCCAGGCTGCGCCCGAGTCCCAGGCTGGACCCAGCCGCGACCGGCTTGCTCGGCTTCACCGGGCCCTTCGGTGCGAGCCAGGCTGGGGTTTTGGTGGCCGCCTCCGGACCATTTGCAGCGTGGGCCGCGGTCGAGCCGAGCGCGACGCAAACCCCGAACAGCGCGACGCAAATTTGCTGACGCAACCGTGTCATTCTTTTGACCCTCGACCGCGGCCGTCGTCGTTGACGACCACCTCGGTCAGGCGAATGCCGTAGCGCTCACCGACGACCACGGCCTCACCGCGGGCAATCAAGCGGTTGTTCACGTACACGTCGAGGGGCTCGCCGTTGGCCTTGTTCAGCTCCAAGATCGAGCCCGGCCCGAGCCGCAAAACCTCACCAATTCGCGTCGTTTTGCGTCCGAGCTCGATGGTCAGCTCGACCGGCACATCCATCACGAAGCTGAGGCCGTCACCGCCCCGCCCGCCCGAAGACAGGGGGTCTACACCGCCTTTGGCGGGCGGTGATGAAGCGTTCTCGAAGGCACTGGCACCAGGGGGGCGGACATCGGCGTCACTCATGCCCCCGCTCTCTTCAATCTTCGTGCCGACCTCGAACCTCGACGGCGAGCTGTCCGCGCGAGATCACCGGCACTGCCACGAACTTTTTCACGCCCGCGATGCGGACGGTCACCGGGTCATCGACGGCAGTGTCCAAGCGCAACACTTGGCCCGGCTGCAACGACAGCACCCGACGTAGGCCCAGCCGCACGCTGCCCAACTCACAGATGACCTCGACCGGAACCTCGCTCAGGGCCTCGGCCATGCGCGGGTCGCCCGATTGCGTAGTCGGCGGCTCATTTTCACGCGCGGCCGACTCGAGCGCTTCGGCGCCAATCGCGATCGCGATCCGGGCGCCCCCGGCAATACCGTCGAACGAGCAGTCGACGCTCAGCCCGTCGGGAAAATTGGCTTCGCGCTCGTCACCTCGCGCAATGCTGTGCTGGAGCTCGATGGTCAGCGCGATGCCGACCTCGGCGCGCACCGCTTCCGCGAAATCTTCTGCCAGGGCGCGGGTGACACGACCGACCAGCGCGGTCTGCGCCAAGGTGAGATCGGCACCGAGGCCGCTCGCGCCGCCGCTATCGCCGCCACCGAGCACGCCCTCCAGCACCACGCCGATGGCGTCGGTGTTGAGCGTCATCAGGCCCCACGCGGGGCCACCCGGCGTGCCTAGAATGATCTCGTAAATGGGTCCGTGTTCGACGACCCGGTCGGCGCCGAGGTCGACGATCGCCACCGAATCCGGGACGATTCGCGCCTTGCGCTTGACCAAGAACGGAAGGGTTCGACGTGCCGAGCGGGCAAAACGCTGCGCGACATGGGCCATCGCCTGCATGGCGCCGCGCAGGTGCCGCTCGCGACCAGTGAGGTCGACGCGCTTCAGCTTGCCTTGAGGGCTCGGCTCACTCAGGCGAGGAGCCCCAGCTCTCAGTGATTTCGGACCGGCTTGTAAGCTGTCGCGCTCGGCATTCATTGCGCCACGAAGTCTGTGATCAGAACGCGACGCGCGCGCTTCTTGCCGACTGCGTTGAGGATGTTGTCATTGAGATCTTTTCGGAGCTTGTCGAAGTTCTTAGGCGACGACAATTCCTCGAAATCGTGTGTTCGGAGGTACCAAATCGCGGCTTCGCGAGCGCGCGGAACGTAGGCCTTGAATTCGGCCTCTTTCATCGTGTCGGGGTGCTCGATCGAAAGCGCGATCTTGAGGTGACGGACTTGGCCGTCCGCCGAGCGTGTGTCGACCACAATCGGCTGCAGGTTCGTGACTTCTTTCACCTCACCCGCCGCGGACTTGTGCTCCACGTGCTCTTCGTCCGCAGGTTCGTCCGCCTTCTCTTCTTCGGCGGCTTTGTCTTCACCCGAAGCCTTGTCGTCTTCGGATTCTGCCTCCCCCTCGGCAGATTTAGTGGGGACCGGTTTCGCGAAGAATTTGGGCCCCATCACCGCACCAGCCGCGCCTGCACCCACTACGAGTACAGCCGCGACGATGATGCCGATGAGGGGACCCTTACCCTTCTTCTTCTCCACCGGGGCGTGACCGTGATCACTGCCCTGTTCGTCCATTACCGCATCCTATCTGGAGCTGCGGCCGTCAACCGAGCGCTGACCTATCAGCGCTTGAGGTTGATCAGCTCTTGGAGCATCTCGTCGGCCGTCGTAATCGTCTTGGAGTTCGCGGAAAATGAGCGCTGATGTTGGATCATGCTGACGAACTCGCCAGCGAGGTCCACGTTCGAGCCTTCCAACGCGCCACCCGTGGTCGCACCACGGCCACCGCTACCGGCAGTGCCCATAGCAGCAGTACCGCTTTCGCGAGTCGAGATCCACAGATTCTGCCCCGCGCGACCAAGACCGTCGTTGGAGCGGAATTTGGCGATGGCGAGTTGCGACATGGCGATCTTCTCGCCATTCGTATAGAGGCCCGTCACGACACCCTGGCCGTCGACGGACACGCCGGAGAAATCGCCCGAAGCATAGCCGTCTTGCTTCTGCGCCGAGACGTTCGAGGGACCCGCGAACTGCGTGGTACCGTCGAGGCCCGTGCCACCCGCGGCGATCGAGGTGCCGAAGTCGAGAGTGATGGCTTGCGCCGCCGTTGCGCCGCCGCCGAAAGTGGCACTGACGGCCGTGGTGACGGTCGACGTATTGAGCGCGCCGTTGGTGGTGAACGTCAGAGCGCCGCTACCGACCTCGGAGTTGCCGACGACCGGCGGATTCAGATCCGCGCCGGGGACGAGCACGTGGTAGTCCCAGGCGTTGTCCGCCGTCTTGCGGAAGTACACGTCCGCGGTGTGGGCGTTACCGAGCGAATCGTAGATCGACATGGTCGTCGAGAAATTCGCGGTATTCGCTGGGTCTTGCGGGTCCCACGCCAGCACCGGAACCGTCGCCGACGAGTCGATGTTGGCGGTAATGGTCAGTGAAGTCGTGGCGCGCGCAGGCAGGGCCGAGGTCGGCGCCGTGACGTCCGAGAGCGACGCCGCAAACGTGCCGTCACCGTTGGCCTTGTAGCCTTGGACCTTCAGGCCACCCGTATTGGAGAGCTTGCCATCCTTGTCGATGACGAACTCACCCGCGCGGGTATAAAAGTTGGAGCTCACACCGTCGACCGTGCCCTTGACGACGAAGAAGCCGTCGCCATTCAGTGCGACGTCGGTGGAGACGCCCGTGTTGGACAAGGTGCCCTGGGTGAACATCTGTTGAATGTCCCCGATTTTGACGCCTGAACCGGGCAACCCGGTGGAGGTGCCAGCGAGGATAGAGTGGCCGAGAACATCTTCGAACACGGCGCGTTGCGCCTTGAAACCCGAAGTGTTGACGTTGGCGATGTTATCGCCCACGACGCCGAGGGCGTCGCTTTCTGCTTTTAGGCCCGAGACGCCCGAATTCATCGACGACAGAACAGTCATAGGAGCCCTCCTGGAAGAGCTGAGTACGGTTGATGATGGAGAGGTGTTGGATTTATGGAGAAGATTCGACCTTCAGAAGGTCAGAGACTGGAACTTGCATTCCATTAGCCAGTGTCAAAACTGGATAACCTTTGTCGAAGGCGACGGACTTCACTTGCCCTGTCGTCTCCTGTGCGACCGAGACGGCGCTGCCGTCTTTGGTCTTCGCTTGCACGCTGACGGCGTAAGTGCCCGCGGGCATCACGTTTCCCGCGTCGTCACGGCCATCCCAATTGACCTTGACGAGGCCAGCGCTGTGCGCCCCGATGGGGATGGTACGAATCACCTTCCCCGACGAGTTTTGAATCGAAACGTTGGTCGAGTCGGTGCTCGAGCCGAGCGAGAAACTGACGGGAACCGCGCTGCCGGATCCGGTCGCGGTCACCAAGCTGCCTTTGACGGTCGCGGTCTTGCCGACCAACGCGACCACCTCGGTGTTGGCGAGGCCCTGGTTCATTGCCGTCAGGGAGTCGAGCCGGCTGTTCGTGCCCATGGCCGCTTCCAGCGAGGAGAACTGGGCCAGCTGGGCGACGAACTGAGTGTTGTCTTGAGGCGCGAGCGGGTCTTGATTCTTCAGTTGGGCAACGAGCAACTTCAGGAAGTCATCCTTACCCATCGCCTTGTTCGTGCCGAGCGCGTTGCTCAGCGCCGAAGTATTTTGAGCGCTACTGGTGTTGTTGACTGAAGCGACCATTGTTCAACCAATCAGGTTTAGTTTGCGTGCCAGACGACGCCGCGTTTGCTCGTCGTGCTGGGCCTCGGCTTCTGCGGCCGACGCCGAAGTGCGCTGCGTTGCACTCGAGCGTGTTGGAGCAAGAACGGTGCCGAAGTTGTTGGCACGCACCACATTGACCGAATCGACGGTAATTCCGTGGTTCTGCAGCGCGCGCATGAGGCCAGCGCGTTCCAAACCCAACGCGGCCTCGGCGCCAGCGTCAGCCGCACTGATCGTCACGCGAATGGCGCCCGCTTTGCGGTCGACGAGCAGCGCGACTTCGCCCAAATCGCCGCCATCTACGCGAACAATCATGCGATTTTCGTTTGGATCAGCGCTTTCTTCGCTCACGCGAGCGGGGCCGTTTGCAGCGCTCGACTCGGTCAATACGCTGCCGGTGGCGGGTGTCAGATCTCCGGCACCCCGGTGCCAAGCGCCCGCCTCTTCTTTGACCATGGGCACGGGTGCGAACGAAGACAACTGCGCGCCGAGGAGCGTCGCCCAACGTTCCGCTTGCTCCAGCGTCGTCTTTTCGTCGTCAGCGCGCTCGTGCGCCCGCGGCGCGGCGCCGGCGCCGAGCCCTGTCGCGAAACCATCGCTCATTTACTTGTCTCCGCGTCGATCGGCCGCGAAACGTTGCGCGGCGAGTTCGTCTTCCAAACGTCGTTCGGCGCGCTCTCGCTGGGCGCGCTCTTCGGCGCCGATGCGGGCGGACAGCACTTCGACCTTTTTCAGGTCGGTGCGCGCATGGAGCACATGCGCCCTGGCGGCTTGCGTGCCGTGATGAGCTTCGACGGCTTGTAGCGCCGCCCGTTCGGCGACGGCCGCGCGGCTCTTGAGCCACTCGTTGGCGGCGATCCAATCGGTCGCGCTGAGCGGCGCTTCGGCCAACTTCAGTCGCTTTTCCGAGGCTAAACGTGCTTCTTCACGCTCACGGATGGCGGCTTGCAGCGCGGCCTCTTCGCGAGCCTTGTGCTCGTTCAGCTCGCTGATGCGCTTGTCGAGCTCTTTGCCGCGGTGCACGATCACCTTGTCGATTCTTTGACGTCGGGGGCTCATGTGCGAAGACCTCGTTCACGCATCTGGGCGAGCATTGCGAGCCGTCGATGAGCTTCTTCGAAGCTCGATGCCTCGCTCACTCGCTGCTTGAGAAACGCTTCGATGTGAGGGTTGGCCGCGACGGCGATGTCGACCCGAGGGTCGCTCCCCGACGCGTACGCTCCGACCTGTATCAAATCTTGTGCCTCGCGATAGGCGGACATCATGTCGCGCACGGCGCCCGCAGCGCGCATGTTTGCTTCGCTCGAAATCTCGGGCGCCAAGCGCGAGATGCTCGCGAGGACGTCGATCGCCGGGAAGTGATTCTTCTCCGCGAGTGAGCGCGACAGCACGACGTGACCGTCCAAGATGCTGCGCACCGTGTCGGCGATCGGATCACTCAAGTCATCGCCCTCGACGAGCACGGTATAGAGCGCGGTGATTACGCCCGCGCCGCTGCCCGTCCCGGCCCGCTCGAGGAGCCGGGGCAAGGCGGCGAAGACCGACGGCGGGTAACCCTTGGTGGCCGGCGGTTCGCCCGCCGCGAGCGCGGCTTCACGCAGCGCCATCGCGTAGCGCGTCACCGAATCCATCACCAAGAGCACGCTTTTGCCCTGGTTCCTGAAATATTCCGCGATCGCAGTGGCGGACTCGGCGCCGCGCGCACGCACCAAGGGCGGCATGTCACTGGTGGCCGCGACGACCACGGATTTGGCGAGACCGTCCGGGCCCAGGGAGTTCCTGATGAAATCGTTGAGCTCGCGACCACGCTCGCCAACCAAGCCGACCACGTTCACGTCCGCTTGCGACGAACGGCAGATCATACCGAGCAGCGTGCTCTTACCGACGCCGGCACCAGCGAAGATGCCCATGCGTTGTCCGACACCGAGCGGGAGCAACGCGTCGAACGCGCGCACGCCCGTGCCGAACGGTTTGTCGATCGGGCGGCGCGCGAACGCGGGCGGCGGCGCCGCGTTCACCGGACAGGAGTGCTCGGCGACGATCGCGGGGCCGCCGTCCAAGGGCCGCCCGAACGAATCGACGACGCGCCCCAAGAGCGCGAGCGTGCCGGGAACGGTCGCGCCGCGCGCCAAGCGGACTACGCGTGCGCCCGGGCGAATTCCCGACAAGACGCCGAGAGGCGTGGTGAGCAAGCGGCCCGCACGAAAACCCACGACTTCGATTTCGAGCACCGAGCCGCTCTCGTCTTCGACGGCCAAGGCGTCACCGACGGCCGCGCGCAGACCGCCCACTTCGACGATCAAACCAACGACATCGAGCACCACGCCTTCGGGCGCGTGAACGGGCGCCGTGCGGCAGCGTTCGAGCAAGCGTTCGAGCATCAGGCCGACTCGCCTTGCGGAGAGTCAGAGTCGGGTCGCAGCGCTTGGAGCAGGGTCGAGATGCGCGCTTCGATCGATTCATCGACGCGACCGAGCTCGGTCTCCACCACGCAGCCGTACTCGGAGAGCGAGTCGTCCAAACGAACCTCGGCGTGCGCACCGCGGTCGGCCAAGCGCTGCTCGAGATTCACGCGCGCCTCGTTGAACGCGCTGCCAATCCGAACCAACACGCGATCGTGCGCGCCGAGCGCGGCCAGGCCCTCGTTCACCAAGCCCGAAACGATGTTCGGATTGAGCGATATTTCGTGAGCAATGACCCGGCGCGCGATGATCGTCGCGAGCTCGCCGAGCTGGCTTGCGGTCTGTTCCAGCACGCGCGAGCGCTCGGCGGCGAGCAACTCGACCGCCTGTTCGAAGGCGTGCGTCGCCTCCGGATCGACCACGTACTGGACGGGACCAGGCTCCGCGGGAACGCTCGGCATCGGAGCCGGCGCGGGCGCCGCGGAGGCCGGCATCGACGGCATGCGGGGCGGCATTTCGGAGGCGCGCGGCGGACGCGACGCTCTCTCCGGCTCGAGCTCTTGGCGAATCGCATCCACGAATTCGCTCGGCAAGGGCGGCGGCTTGAGCGAAGGCAGCGGCTCTTCTTTCTTGACCGCCGCGCGGCCGCGCGCCGACGGCATCCACGAAGGCGCGCGCACGCGCGGATTCGTGACGCGGGCGAAATTCACTTTGCGCGGGGCATCGGCCATTGGTTCGCCTTCGCTGCTCGGGCCCCGCGGCACTTCAAACCACCGCACTCTTGGCCTCGAGGGAAATGGTGCCTTCCGCGTCGAGGCGCAGCGCGACTTCGACGATCTCCCGTTGCGCCGCTTCGACGTCGGCCAAACGAACTCCACCCATTACTTCCATGTCTTCCTTGATGCGCTCGGCGGCGCGCTTGGACATACTGGTAAAGATGTGGTTTCTGAGCGATTCCGAGGCCGTCTTCATGGCCATCGTGAGTTTCTCGACCGGCACCGCTTCGAGCAGCGAGCGCAGCGCGCGCGCGTCGAGCACGGACAGATCCTCGAAGGTGTACATGGCGCGGCGGATCTCGGTCGCGAGCTCTTGATTGCCTTCTTCGAGGGTGCCGAGCAATGCTTCGCCGGTCTCGCGACCCATGCGTCGAACGAGAGCGGCCGAGCGCGCGATGCCGTCGACGGTGCGCACGGTGTCCTTTTGCGAAGTCGGTAGCTCGGCGGCCAGCGCGGTCGCCACCTCTTCCAGCAAGGCGGAAGGGATCTCGGTCATCGTGCCCAGGCGTTCCAGCACTTGCGAGCGACTGGCCTCGGGCAGGTTCTCGAGCACGCGCGCCGCCTTCTCGTTGTCGAGCTGCGAGAGGATAGCGGCCACCAGCTGCGGGTGCTCGTTCTCCATCACGGCCGCGATTGCAGCCGGCTCCGCCGCGGCCAAGCGGTCGAGCGCGCTCTCCTGCTGATCGACGAAGATCTCGGATGCCTTGACCTCTCCCATGGCGCGACCGGCCAAGCGACGCAAGTAGCGCACGCCGCCGCGCGGCACCGCGACCGCCTCTTTCGTCTGCTGAATGAACTCGGTGTAGACGTGCTCCAGCGCGGTGGCGGGAACCGCCCGCATGTTGGAGGCGGCCTCGCGCAGTTTGCGCACATCCCCCGCGTCCATCTCACTCAAGATGGGGGTCGCGGTGGCCTCGTCCAACGACAAGAGCATCAACACCGCTTTCTCTGGACCGCTCAGCTCCATCACTTTGGCCAAACCTCATGCGAGAGGTGTGCCGGAGCCGAGCTCGAGCCAGGGGTGGGTCAGCGCTCACTCAGCCGGCAGCGGAGCAGGCTCACCCACACTCAGCCAGCGTCGCAAAACGACGGCAGCGGTGGCAGGATCTTTGGCGGCCAACTCGAGCGCACGCGCGCGGATCTCGTCGGACGCGGGGGGCGCGTCCTCGAGCAGCAGCGTGCGCGCTTGCTCGGCACCGAGCTGGGCTGCGTCCGGTGCGCCCGCGATCAGGCCGCCCAGTTGACCCTCCGCGATGGCGGGGGCCGCGAGGGCCAGCGCTTCTCGGGCCTGCTTTGCCTTGTTGCGACGCCAAACCATGATCACCGAGGCAAGCACCACGACCGCCACCAGGCCCGCCAGCGCGAACGGCAAATAGCGCCGGTACTTGCCGAGCGGATCCGCAACGGTGGCATCGTCACCTGCGTCGAGCCGCGCGAACTGCACGGCCCGCAGCTCCACTTCGTCTCCGCGTTCGGCGTTGAAGCCCACGGCGTGTTTGACGATCGCCGACATGGCCACGACCTCTTCGGGCGAGCGCGGCACGAACACCGATTTCTCGCCGCGCTTCTCGTAGCGGCCGTTCAGCACGACCGCGACGCTCAAGCGGCGGATTTCGCCAGGCGGGGTGGTAGTCTTCTGGGTGATGCGCTGAACCTCCCAATTGCGGGTCTGGCTGCGGCGTAGGCCGCCACCGCCCGTAGCTGCGGTCTCTTCGGCGTTCTCACCCTCTTTTGCGTCGGGCAGGTTGGTCTTGGCGCCCGGCACGCCGGCCACGCCCGCTTCCGTGGCGCCCGCCGACTCTTGAACCACGTGCTCGCTGCGCAAGGCCGTCTTGGCGGGCTCGTACAGCTCTTCCATGCGCTCTTTGGAGGCTGGGTTGAGTTCCACGTTCACGCGCACATCGGCGTTCCCTGGACCCACCACGCGCTCCAGCTGGGCCTGGGCGTCGCCCTCCAGCTGAGACGCAATCAAGCGCGACTGCTCCGTGCCCTCCCCCGCCATATCTCCGCCACGCGAAGCGTCAGAGTTCGGACGGTGCAGCGTCAATCCCTCGGTGCTGACCACGGACACGCGGTCCTTGCTCAGCCCGGGAACCGCCATCGACACCAGATACACCACCGCCGCGACTTCACGCCGGCCGAAATTCGCGGAATTCGCGAGTTTGACCACGACCGACGCGGAGGCGCTCTCCTCACGCGAAGCAAACAAGCGGTGTTCGGGCAGCACCAAGTGCACGCGCGCGCCTTTCACGCCGTCCACGCTCATCACCGAGCGCGCGAGCTCGCCCTCGAGCGCGCGTCTCAGATTGATATTCTGCTCGAATTCCGTGGCTCCAATGCGCGAGCGGTCGAAAATTTCGAAGCCCACGCTGCCACCGCGGGGCAGCCCTCCGGCCGCTAATTCCAAGCGCAAACCTGCGACTTTTTCCTCGGGAACGGAGATTATCGTGCCGTTCCCGTTGAGCTGATACGGGATTTGCTGCGTCTTCAGCTTCTCGACGATTTGAGCTGCGTCTTCGGTGCTGAGCTCGCTGTACAACGTCGCGTAGTGCTCACGCGAACCGAGCACCGAAAGCAGTGTCACGCCCACCAGGACCGCCGTCGTGAAAAAGACGAGTGCGATGCGCTTGGCCGTGGGCAGAGAAGCCCAGAAGTCGGTCAGCTGCTTCAAGAACGCACGGGCTTTTTCGGGCATGATCCTTCGTTATCGCTCCAACAAGAACTGCTAAATCTGCATGCGCCACAGCTCATAGAAGGCATCCACCACCTTGTTGCGGATGTTGCCGACGAGCCGTAGTTCGATATCTGCCTTGCTAAGCGCAAGCATCGTGCCGTGAATGTCGTCGCGCGTTCCGGCCGCAAATTCCTTACCTACGGCCTCGGCGTGATGAATGCTGTCGTTGGCCCCACCCACGACATGCTTCAGTAAGTCCTCGAAGATCGCGCCGCCCGAAGGGTCGACCGCGGTTTCCTTGGAAATGGGCGCGGGGTCGACCTGCACCGGTTGGTGCGGTGCGATCAGCGATATGCCGGGCCCGTCAATCGGAATCATGGCAATTAGCGGCCGATATCCAGCGCAGAACGGCCCATTTGCTTCACCGTGTCGATGGTCGTCACGCCCGCCTCGTACGCCCGGGAAGCGGTGATCATGTTGACCATTTCCTCGACCGCGTTGACGTTCGGATACTCCACGTAGCCGCCCGCATTGGCGTCCGGGTGTCCGGGCTCGTACACCATCATACCCGGCCGCGTATCTTCCTGAATGCGCGCGACCTTCACCCGTGAAACGCCGCCTTGGGTGGCCATCACCGCTTGCTCGTTGTCCAGCGCAATCGCCTGGAAAACAGGGTCCAGGCGCTTGTACGGGCCGCCCGCGTCCGTGCGCGTGGTGCGCGCGTTGGCCAGGTTGGAGGCCACCGTGTTCATGCGGGTACGCTCGGCGGAGAGCCCCGAGGCCGCAACTTCCATCGCGCTAAAAACACCGAGCATGGCTCAAGTTCCTTTTCCGTGGGGGTGGTGAGTACTCATGTAGGCCTAGCCCTTCGCGTCCGATGCAGCGAAATGCATGCCGCGCAGTTCGGCCGAGACGATGGCCGACACGACGTCGTATCGAAGCTGATTGGCGGCCACCTTGGCGGCTTCACGGTCGAGCGAAACGTAGTTGCCGTCATTGCCCACACCGGCGGAAAGGTCCTGAAAAGTGCGACCCTCGAGGCCTGCCGCGCCCTCGTTGCCCAGGCTCAGGTGCGCCTCGTTCGTGCGTCGCATGGCCACGTTGAGCGCTCCATCGAAGCTCGTCCCATCGGCCGTCTCTACGCGCGCCACGTCGCTCGGCTTGTAGCCGGGCGTGTCGACGTGAGCGACGTTGGACGCTAGGACGGAATGTCGCTCGAGGTGGTAGTCGAGCGCATTGTGCAGGGGTTGGATGGAGGCGAAGAGATCCGCCATGACGGCTTGCCTCAGCACGTGCCGTGCCATCGATTGGAGCCGGATTTTTTTCGCTCAAGGTTTCGATTTGGGCTCCGTTCATGCCATCCGAATCCGGCGAACCGCGCCTGGGGTCCATTCGACCCCCCCTGGGGTACTGGCGTACCCAGGCAGCATCGCCTCGGAATTACGGCGATTCGCAAATTGAGCCACGGCGTGGGCAGGTCAGTTTCGACCCCCACCCCCCTGGGGAGCCGTGTGTAGGGGGTCGGGGGCACAAATCAGAAGCGCCAAGAGATCAACGCTGGATCGCCAGCGCGTCGACAGTTGGCCCGTTGGTTGCTTTAGCCCCACTCGCACCAAGAGGGCAAAGGGAACAACATGGATCACTCGACACTCAATCACAGCGCGGCAGGTTTCGGTGAGTTCGCAGACGACGACTACACGTCGGGCGTGTACCAAGCGAAAGACGCCGAAGCGGTCGATGTCGCTCCGCTGGTAGAAGAGAGTGACGAGGCGGTCGACACGCGCGAGTCGCTCGATGAGGGTGCGGAAGTAGAAGAGAGCCCTCTGGTTCCCGCCGAGCCACGTTTGCTGCCGAGTAGCATGCAAGGCGTGGTCGGCTTGTCCGACTCCTTGGTCGATGTCTACCGAGTGATCGATCGCGTCGCCGACACGCTGTGCACGATTCTGATCACGGGCGAGAGCGGCACGGGCAAAGAGCTCGTGGCCAAGGCCGTGCACAAGCAGAGTCAGCGTGTGAGCAAAGCCTTCGTCGCCATCAACTGCGGCGCGATCCCGGAAGCCTTGCTCGAGAGCGAATTGTTCGGCCATGCCCGCGGCGCCTTCACTGGTGCTCACGCGAACAAGGTCGGGCGCATCGCGCTCGCCGAAGGCGGCACGCTCTTTCTCGACGAGATCGGCGAGATGCCGCTCAGCTTGCAGGTCAAGCTGCTGCGCGTCTTGCAAGCCCGTGAGTACTCACCGGTCGGCGACAACCGCACGCTGAAAGCCGACGTGCGCATCGTGGCTGCCACCAACGTGAATCTGGAAGCGGCGGTCTTGGCCGGCACTTTCCGCGAAGATTTGTACTACCGCCTGAACGTGATTCACTTGGCGGTGCCCGCGCTGCGAGAGCGCAGTGAAGACGTGCCGCTCTTGGCGCAGCACTTCTTGGCCAAAGCCAAAGAGAAGATGGGCAAGGGCGGCGTCGGCCTCGAGATCTCGCGCGCTGCCGCGCAACTCTTGTCCGAGTATCAGTGGCCCGGCAACGTGCGCGAGCTCGAGAACACGATCGAACGCGCCGTGCTGCTGTGTGCCGGCCCGAGCATCGACCCCAAGGATCTTCCGCAGCGCGTGTGCGGTCTCGGCACCGAGAAGCGCACCTCGCCACGGCTGCCCGACACGGGCATCGATCTACGCAACGCGGTCGAGTCCTTCGAAAATCAATTGATCCGCCAGGCGCTCGAGCGCACCAAATGGAACAAGAAGCAGGCCGCGACCCTGCTCGGCTTGAATCGCACCACCTTGGTCGAGATGTTGAAGCGCAAGCGCATCGGACCGCGCGCGGCTTGATTGACTGATTGACTGATTGACTGATTGACTGATTGACTGATTGACTGATTGATTGATTGGCGACCGCGATCCGGCATCGCACCTCGCCGCCTGCTGAGTTCCCCGCGCAGGAACACCGAACGCTTCACAACGAGTCGCAGGCAGGCGACTCGCGTTCCGCAGGCCGAGTGACAGCGGCGATGGCCCGAAGCTCAGGGGTCGAGCCGCGAGCGCCGCGCCGAAGCTCCGCCGAACGCTCGCAAGGGCACGCGGCGCGGCGCGGGAACATGCGCCTGGCCCGATAGTTGCCATACCGGGGTCAGCATCGTGCGAACGTCGCAAAAAACCTGGCTCCTGCGCGCCGGCGTCAGCATCTCGGCGCTGATGAGCGCCATTTTCCTGGCAAGCCCAGCGCGTGCGGAGGGCTACCTGCTCGACGGCAACTTCGGTATCGGGAGCGGGCTCGAAGGCGGCGACACGGGGACGGGCAAGCTCGGTTGGCGGCGCTCTCGGCTGCACATCACGACCGGCATCGACCTGCGTAACGACGAATCGCAGGCGGACGCTCTCGGGTTCCGCGCCTTCGCCGAGATCGAGAAGCGCGCCACGTTCGGCGGTGAGGTGCGTTACGAGCGCTGGCTCTCTCACAACGTCGGGGCTTACGGCGGCGTGATTGGGGTGGTCGCTCCCGAGACCCTGTTCGGCGGGACCGTCGGCGCCGATGTCGTGATCCCGTTCGGCAAGCGCGCCGGACTGTTCCTCGAGCCGTCTTTCAGTGTGCTCCCGGTAGGCAGCGACCTACCGAGCTCGAGCCCACTGATTTGGCTGCTGTTTTCGGCCGGAATCAAGCTGGGGCTTTGAACATGAAGTCACCCTTACCTAGCCCGCGCGGGCAGACAGCGGTGCGCGCGCTACTCGCATTGTGCGTACTAGCAACGGCGCAGATGCTCGCCAACTCCGGCTGCTCGAGCGGCGCCATCTGTTACCGCAATACGGATTGCCCGCTCGGCTCGGACTGCAAGAGCGGGCAGTGCGTGCGTCGTCCCGTGGGTGACGGCGGGGTCGCGGGCAGCAGCTCCGTCGACGAAGGCACGGCGGGCGCGACCGACGACACGGGCTCGGCCGACGCGAGCCAAACGCCTGACGCCAACTGACAGGCGTTTGCCACGTGGCCCGGCCTACTGTTTGGCCGCGACCGCGCATTTGGCATGAATCGAGGGCGATCGCGCTGCACGCGGGCTTGGCACCCGAGTTGCTTTGCAAGAGCTCGGAGGTTCCCCATGTTCCGTTCGCTCAACATCGCCGCCACCGGTATGGCCGCCCAGGAAACGCATCTCGAAGCGATTTCCAACAACATGGCGAACAGCAACACCATTGGCTACAAGAAGCAGCGCGTCGACTTCGAAGACCTGCTCTACCAAACGGTGCGTGCCGCCGGCGCGCCCACGGGCCAAACCACCATGAACCCCACCGGGCTCCAGCTCGGCACGGGTGTACGCGTCGTCGCGACTTCTCGGCAGTTCGCCATGGGCACGCTGCTCCAAACCAACAATCAGCTCGACGTTGCTCTGGAGGGCAATGGCTTTTTGGCCGTGCAGCAGAACGACGGCACGCTGGCCTATACCCGAAACGGCGAGCTAAAGGTCGACGGCACGGGCCGCATCGTGAATCACGACGGCTTGCCGCTCGACCCCTCGATCACGATCCCGCAAGGGGGGACCCAGATCTCGATCGCCGCGAACGGCCAGGTCACGGTGCAAATGCCCGGCGAGACGAACCCCACGGAGATCGGCCAGCTCACCGTCAGCAGCTTCATCAACGACAACGGTCTGCGCGCGATCGGCCACAATCTGTTCATGCCCACCTTGGCCAGCGGGGAGCCACAAACGGGCGAGCCGGGAACCGAAGGTCGCGCCACGCTCATGCAAGGCTCACTGGAGCAATCCAACGTCGATATCGTCGAAGAGATGGTAGGCATGATCAGCGCCCAGCGCTCGTACGAGATCAACTCCAAAGTCATCTCCACCGCCGACGACATGCTGCGTGCGGCCACGCAGCTGCGCGGTTGATCAAAGCCATGACCAAGACTTCACTCCTCGCATTCCTCTTGGCCGGTTCGTTCTCGCTTTCGGCCAGCGCCGAGGTCGAACGCACCGTCGCGGGCTCGCGCATTCATTTGCACGAGGTCAGTGACGGCTATGACGACGGCGACTTGGCGAGCTTGGATTTGGGCCCTGCCCCGCCGCCCGGCAACTCGCGCTTACTGTCTCGCTCCGAGGTCGAAGACCAACTGCGTGCCGCGGGCGACGACGCCAAGAGCTTGCGCATGCCCAGCGCGCTACGCGTCAAAAGCGCGGCCAAACGCTGGTCCCCCGAGGAACTGCGCGAAGCCGTGACCCCGCGGCTGATGGCGGCGCTGCCCCCCGGGCTGAACTTCAAAATGGCGAAGCTGAACCGGCCGTTGGTCACTTCACCCAACGTGGTCTTCGGCGATGCGCACTTCCCGAAATTCCCCAAGCGCGAGGGCGAGCTGACGGTCACCGCCACCGTCGACGTGCAGCAAGAGGGCGTGACCGTCTTGCGGGTCCCCGTCACGGTCATCGTGCACGTCACCGCGGCCGCCACGCGCTCTGCCGCCAGCAAGGGCGCGCGCGTCAACTTGATGATCTCGCGCGGCGCCGCGCGCGTCAGCGCCTTGGCGACCGCACTGTCAGATACCGAACTCGGCGGGCTCGGCTTGTTCCGCGTGGTCAGCACGCAGCGCGTGCTCCGGGGGCGGCTCATGAGCGCCGACTCGGCGGAGGTGGTGCAGTGATCGAGCACGCGGCCCGAATCTGCGCGCTGCTCGGTCTGTTGAGCCTCGCCCCCGCGTGTGGCCCGAGCCACATTCAGCCCTTCACCGCGCGTGATCGCAAGTATGCGCCCGGCGAATATGCCGCGTTGCGCGCCGATGCGCGCCCCTCGAAGGGCTCGATTTATAGCGAAGCGCAGCCTGGTTATTTGGAAGACACGCGCGCGCTGCGGGTGGGCGACATCGCCATGGTGCGCATCAACGAGAACGCACAAGCGCAAGGCGGCGCAACCACGAACCTCAAGAAAGACACCAATCGCTCTGCGGGTGTCGATTCACTACTCGGGTTGATGCCCGCGATGAAGAAGGCCTATCCCAACATCGACCCGGCCGAGCTGATCAAGATGGCCTCGAGCTTCGACTTCGACGGCTCGGGCAAGACCGAACGCGCGGGTACCCTCAAAGGCACGATCGGCGTTCGCGTCAAACAAGAGCTCCCGAACGGTGACTTGTTCGTGGAAGGCACCAAAGTCGTTATGATCAACCACGAAGAGTACCATCTCTACGTATCGGGCGTGATTCGCACGGCCGACATCGCGCCCGACAACTCGGTCGACTCGTCCTTGATCTCGGACGCGCGCGTCGAGTTCACCGGTCGCGGCGACATCAACGACCAGGTCGAACGCGGCTGGTTGACCAAGATCCTCGATTTCGTGAACCCCTTCTGATGCCCGTCAATTTCCTACGATCTACGCGACGAAACGCGGACCTTCGCTGGCTCTGGGCGGTCCTGTGCAGCGTGCTGCTCCTCGGCTCGAGCCGAACCGCTCACGCGGACAAATTGCGTGATTTGACGGACGTGGTTGGCGCCCGCGACAATCAGTTGGTCGGCTACGGCGTGGTGACCGGTCTCAATGGCACGGGTGACGACATCACTGTGCCGTTCGCCCAGCAGTCGCTGCGCGCATTGATGCGCCGGCTCGGCATTCAAGTCGACCCCAAGCAGGCGCGCTTGCGCAACGTAGCGGCCGTGATCGTCACGGCGACCATTCCCGCCTTCGTGCGCGAGGGTTCGCGGCTCGACATCACCGTCTCGTCCATGGGCAATGCCAAGTCGCTCCGCGGCGGTGTGCTCGTCCAAACGCCGCTGCGCGGTGCGGACCGTAAGACGTACGCGGTCGGTCAGGGTGCGATCGTCACGGGTGGCTTCTCGGCCGCGGGCTTCAATGGCAGCTCGATCCAAGAAAACGTGACCACGACCGGTCGCGTGCCCACCGGGGCGCTGGTCGAGCGTGAAATCAAGATGAACTTCTGGGCCAAGGACACGCTCACCCTCGCCCTGCGCAGTCCGGACTTCGGCACCGCCCAGCGCGTGGTCGAAGCGCTCGAAAAAGCCCTGGGCAAAGACAGCGCGAAGGCGCTGGACGCGGGCTCGGTCGAGGTCAAAGCCACCGGTGATTTGAAGGGCAAGCCGGTCGAACTGATGTCCAAACTGGGTGACGTCGACGTCGACCCCGTGACTTCGGCTCGCGTCGTGATCAACGAGCGGACTGGCACCATCGTGGCCGGCGGTGACGTGCACCTGTCACCAGTCGCCATCGCCCAGGGCGGGATCACGATCTCCATCCAAGAGACGCAACAAGTCGTTCAGCCCAACGCGCTCGCCGCGGGGCAAACCGCTCAGATCCAAAACAGCAACGTCGAAGCCAACGAAAAGGGCCCTGCACTCACCTTCGTGAAGGGAGCTGCCACGCTGGCAGACGTCGCGACCTCCTTGTCTACGCTGGGCGTCACGCCGCGTGAACTCGCGAGCATACTGCAAGCCTTGAAGGGCGCTGGCGCGCTTCGTGCAGAGATTGTGATCCAATGATTCCCATCGGCGCTATCGGCTCCGCAACCGTTTCTGGTGCGCAAGCAGCGGGCGGACCCGCCAAGGCGGAAGCACCGGATCCGAACCTGCTCAAGGCCGCCAAGGACTTCGAGTCGATCTTCGTACGCCAGATGCTCAAGTCATTGGAGAAGACCACGGCCGCGGGCGGCAACGCCAAGGCCACCGCCGGGCAAAGCACGTACGGCTCGATGATCGTCGACAGCTTGTCCGAATCCATCTCCAAGGCCGGCGGCCTGGGCCTGGCTGACGTCGTGGCCCGCAGCATGATGGCCGCGCATCCGGTCGCCAAACCGGCCCCGAGCGCCGTTGCCACCGCCTCAGCTCCCGCCCCCAGCTTGATCCCCGTGCTCAAGGCCCCGAAATAACGAGACTTTTTGCGTGGTCTCGAGCCCCCAGAATTTCTTCTAAAGCCTTTCCAATGACTACCGTTCCTCTTTTCAAGAATTGTTTGTTGGAGTTCCCCTCCAGCGGCGATTCCGTTCGGAGGAACTCATGAAAGGTATCACTGGCAACCCGGTCCTCGATGCATATCAGCGAGGCGGTGTGTCTAAAGTCGGCGCAGCCAAACCGGCCGAACAGGCTGGTGCAGTCGCGCCGAGCGCCGGAGGCGGCCCTAGCACCTCCGCCGTCGAAGTATCGATTTCAACGCAAGCCAGGGATCTGGCGGCGAACAGCGGCCAGCCCATCGACGTGGCCAAAGTGGAAGACGTGAAGAGTCGGATCAGCCAGGGCACGTTCCAAATCGACTCTCAGGCAATCGCGCAGAAACTATACAGCGCCCTCGGGTGAGTCACCCCGCCGATCATCGGCGGATGACAGCCCGAGCCGCGCTCTAGACCTTTAGATCGGAGACTTTTGCGGTGGAGGCAGTTGCGCATCAAGAGCTAACCGAAACTTTGTCAGCGCTAGAGGCGCTGCACGAGGCGGAGTGCGTGGTCTTGACCAAGCTCGACCGCGCGGCTCTCGACGGCATCACCGAGCAAAAGCTAGCCCTGTGTGCGCGGGTCGAGGCGCTGGCGGCGGTGGAACCGCCGCGAGCCGAGCACCGCGGCAGTCTCGAGCGCATTCGGCGCTTGGCGTTCAAGAATCGCCTGTTGGCGATGCACGCCCGTGACGCGGTTCGCACCGTGCTCACGGAGGCTGGTCTGACCCCGCCCACGCAACGATTCGGGTCCGTGCGCCCGAACGCCATCCAAGACGGCGTGCGCGTCAATTGGAAGGGCTGAGTAAATGGCAGGGCTAACCCAACTCCTGAACGTGGCGCGCGACGCCCTGACGGCGCAGAGCTATGGGCTCAACGTCACCGGGCAGAACATCTCGAACGCGAGCACGCCTGGCTACGTGCGCCGCGTGGCCGTGCTGGAGACGAACAACCTCGGCACGCAGAGCGGCGGTGGCGTCCGCGCGACCGGCCTGCAGCGCATCACCAATGACTACATCGAGCGCCGCGAATATCAGGCCACCGGCACCTCTTCGGCCGCCACCCAGCGCGACCAGACGCTAGCCTCCATCGAGTCGATGCTCAATGACGGCGGCGGGACCGGCCTCGGCTCCGCGCTGAACGACGTGTTTGCCTCGTTCTCGGCGTTGGCCGCGAACCCGAACGACACCACCACGCGCGCCAACGTGCTCGCGGCCGCCGGCGCCTTCGCCGACCGCGCGAACGAGCTGGGCAACAACTTCGCCCAAACCCAGATCGACCTGAAGCAACAGGCTCAAGACACGGTCGACCAAGTCAATCAACGCGCGCAAGAGATCGCCAAGCTCGACATGCAGATCGCACAGGCCACCATGGCCGGTGACGACGCGGCCGACCTGAAAGATCAGCGAACGCAGAAGATCTTGAACATGTCGGGGCTGATCAACACCCACACGTTCACGGATGGCTCGGGCAACACCGTGGTCCAAGTCGCGGGCACGACGATCGTCGACGGCAAGAACGCGCGTACGCTCTCCCTCGACTTGAAGGCAGACGGCTCCCTGCAGGTCTTCGCCGATCAATCTGGCGGCGGTCGCAGCGAAATCACCCAGTTTTTGACGGGCGGCAAGCTCGGCGGCATCAAAGAAGCGCGCGACAAAGACTTGTTCGACGTCTCCTCCAAGCTGAACGCCCTCGTGTTCGACGTCGCGACCGCCGTCAACACGCAGCACGCGCTCGGCACCGGCGCGGATGGCGGCACCGGCCGCAACTTGTTCGACGTCGGTCCGACCTCGACCAACGCGGCTCGGGACGTTCGCGTGTCGGTCGACGTGTTCAACAGGCCAGACCGCATCGCGGCGGCAAGCAACGTGTTTTCCACCCCGGGGGGCTCGGACAACGCGGTCGCCCTGAGCAAAATCTTCGACACGCAGATCGCGCTTGGCAATACCAAGACGGCTGCGCAGGCCTACGGAGATCTCATCGGTAGCATCGGCAGCGCGCGCTCCGGCAGCCAGCGTGACGTCGAGACGCAAGGCGCCATTTTGAGCCAAGTCAAGAGCATGCATCAGTCAGAGAGCGGCGTGTCACTCGAAGAAGAAATGGTGAACCTCACCAAGTACCAAAACGCCTATCAAGCAGCCAGCAAGATGATTGGCGTGGCTGACCAGCTGATGCAAACCTTGCTCAATACGGTGGGTCGATGAGAGTCACCGAACAGATGCGCTATGACAGCGTGTCGAACAACCTGTCCCAGCTCAGCGCGCGTCAAGCCAAGGCTGCGCAAGAAGCCCAAACCGGCCTACGCGTGAACTTGCCCTCGGACGATCCGATCGCGGCCGCCCAGCTCGCGCGCCTGAGCGCCTCGCAAAGCCAGGTCACCGCACGCCGCGCGACCATCACCTCCGTGCGCGGTGACGCCGAGCTCGCCGAGTCGCAGCTTCAACAAGCCTCCGACCTCATGGCGACGGCCAAGGAGATCGCCATGCAGGGCGGCAATGGCGCGTTGGGCGCCAGCGAGCGCGCCACGCTCGCACTGCAGGTCAAAGACCTGAAAGACCAGCTCGTCGGCGTCGCCAATTCGCGCGGCGCTTCGGGCTACTTGTTCGCCGGCAGCGCGACTGAAACCAAGCCGTTCTCCGACGCCGGCGCTTTCAGCGGCAATGACGACGCACACGTTGTCGACATCGGCAATTCGACCCCGAGCACCGTCAATGCAAGCGGCGCCAAAGCTTTCACCGCCGCCGGAGGTCGCGACGTGTTCGCCGACCTCGACGCGCTGTACACTGCGCTGACCAATAACGACGCGGCAGCAGTTGCCGCGTCGCTCGACGGCCTCGACACCTCACGCAGCCAGATCACCAACGCCCAAGCGGCGGTCGGCCTCACGCTCAACAAGCTCGACGCCAGCGACTCGGTGCAGAGCGCGCTCGACCTGCAGAACTCGAAGAGTATCTCCGACGTAGGAGCGGCCGACCCGGCCAAGGCTTACTCCACGCTGATGCAGCTGAACAACGCGCTGCAACAGTCGGTCGCGGTATCGAAGAGCATCCTCGATCTCGCTGCTTTCAAGCAGTTCTGAAGCCGCGCGCTCCCGCTTTCGCCCTGGCACGCGGCATGCAGAGCCTAAGGTAGCCATGCTCATCGTCACTCGCCGCAAGGGTCAGCGCATCGTTCTCGGCAATGACATCGAGATCGTCATTACCGACATCTCGCGCAGCGGCGTGAAGATAGGCATCGTCGCGCCCACGACCCTCACCATCCTACGCGGTGAAGTGCGAGACGCCGTCGAACAAGCCAATCGCGAGTCGCTCGAGAGCAGCTTCAGCGTGCCTCCGCCCGCTGCCCCCGCACCCGCCGTCGAAACAGAGCTTGCGTCCTCGAGCGACTCGGCGCCTGCCGTCGCGTCGCTGTCTGCGGTTGTGCAGCCTGCGTTGTCCGAACGCTGAAGCGTTCGTCGTCAACGAAGTGGCAGTGCGCGTCGTCAAAGCCTCGACGCCCCTCGTCAAAGAACTGCCGATTCGGCAGCCAATAGCGGGCGCTTAGCCGAGCCGAGCGCAAACTCCCGCGTTATTACCGGCAAAATTAGCAATAAACCGCTTGGCACGAATCATGGATTGGAGGTCATCGCGCGTTACCGCGCTGCCCTCCGATGTCCCTCGATTCTGCACAGTTCAAAGCTAGTTTCCTCGCCGACAACTTGTCGCGCGCGCGACTGAGCGTCGATGATCGAACGCTCGTGGAACGGGCGTCGAGCTTGGCGCACGTCGCCGCGCTCGACGATGGCACTCCCGTGCTGATGCAGGGAACGCACGTGCTGGGCTCGGATTTCGACCCCGAGTCGTTGCTCGACGTCACTCAGCGCGCGGGCAACCCAGTCACATTCGTGGTCTTCGGGATCGGTATGGGTCACACCGTCCGCGGCTTGCGCGCGTTCACCAGCGCGCCGCTGGTCGTGTTCGAGCCGGACCCGGGACTGTTGCGTCGCTTCTTCGAAAGCGGACCGAGCGATCTCGGCGATGTTCCGATCGTCTGCTCGCTGTACGAACTCACCCAAGTCTGGCCGAGGCTCTCCAATGGCAACCAAAGCGTTACTCTCGTCAATACTCCTGGATACAGCGAGCTCTTTCCCGAACAAGCGAAGAGCCTCCGCACGGCGGTGGGCGAGCTGGTTCAGCGCGGCGGTGTCAACGACGCGACACACCGACTACGCGCCCGAGTCTGGATTCAGGACGTGTTCGCGAACCTCGAGCTGCTGCGTGATCACCCAACGTTCCTGGCACTCGCTGGGCAGTATCAAGGTGTACCGGCGTTTATCGTCGGTGCGGGCCCGTCGCTCGGCAAGAACGGCCGACTGCTCGCCGAAGCCGCGCAGAAGGGCATCGTCTTCGCCCTCAACTCCAGCGCAAGAGCCCTCGATAGCTACGGGGTCGAGCCGCAAGTTCTAGCCTGTATGGAGTCTATCGATGTATCGCACCTGTTCGAAGGTGTGTCGTACATCGATCGCGTAGCGCGAGCGGTCAGCATGACCGCGCACCCTCGGAACTTACGCACAGGGGGCGGCCCGCTCTTGCCGATCTTCGAAGGCATTCAGCAGCAGGACCTCCCGCTCACCGCCCTGTTGGGATTTCCTGGACTGTCGGTGTCCGGAAGCGTCTCGACCGTCGCCTTCTCGCTCGCGCAGCGCCTTGGCTGCTCGCCGATCGTGTTCGTGGGCCAGGACCTCGCTTACACCGACGGTCGGGCCTACGCGGTCGGCACTGCGTACGAAGATTCCCGCGTGCGCCTCGCCGCGGACGGGCAGAGCCTCGAGCACGACTGGTGCGAGACGCTCAAGAACACGCACAACCAGGGCGAGAACAAGATGACCGACCGCGAGCCGCTGCTCGAGGTCACGGCCTGGGGCGGAGTCGGCAAGGCCATGAGCACGATCGGGTTCTCGGCAGTGCGCTCGTGGCTCGAGAGCGCGGCCATCACTCTGGCCAAGGCCCGCCCCGACACCCGCCTGGTGAATGCGACCGAAGGCGGAGCGCGCATCGAGGGCTACGAAGAGTGCCGGCTCGCGGACCTGCTGGCCACATTGCCCGAGCGCGAGATCACCGGCGCCTCGTTGCGCCGCGACGCGGAGCGCGTGCAAGCGCCGCTCAGCCGCGAGCGGCTAGCCAACTGGTGCGAGGAGCAAGCCGCGCTCGCGCGGACCGTACGCCACGCCGCTCGCCGGATCCGACGCTTGGGCGAGGCGAGTCTGGCCGCCATCCATCAACACAATCCGGGCAAGATCAGCCGAGGTTTCCACAAGCTCGAGGTCGCGGAGCTCGCGCTCAAGCAAGCCGTGAGACGCATGCCTTTCGTGGACGCTTGGACTCACGCCGAGATTGACCGCGTGATGGACGCGAGCGGCTCGGTCGAGGAAGTGCGAGACGATCAAAGGAGCGCCCTACGCTCGGTATCGCTCGAGCTGTCACTGGGGGCAGTGATCGAGAAAGGCGCCGGTGAAATCGAGCAGCGGCTGCTCGAACTCGGCCGGAGCTTTCGCGCATCGTCCCCTGAAGCCACGAATACACCTAGGACATGACCGAGTCGTGCTCCCAGTAACCACACGCAACCGAAGAAGGAACCCGTCATGATCAATATGCGAACGAACATCCAGGCCCTGGATGCTCAGATGAAGCTGAGCTCGACCCAGATGGCCGTCAACAAGAGCTTTCAGCGGCTGTCGAGCGGCTATCGCATCAACACCGCGGCCGACGACGCAGCAGGCCTGGCCATCAGCGAGAGCATGAAGTCGCAGATTCGCTCGTACACGGTGGCCGAGCGCAACGCCAGCGACGCGATCTCGATGACGCAAACGGCGGAGGCCTCCCTCGGCGACATGCACGATATCTTGGGCCGTATGCGCGAGCTCGCGATGCAAGCCGCCAACGGCGACATGACCGACATCGACCGCGGCTACATCGACACCGAGTTCAAGTCGCTGCAGGCAGAAATGGGACGCATCGAAGGGTCTGCGCGCTTCAATGGCCGCCAATTGGTGACCGCGGCGCCAGACAACGTGGTCTTCCAAATCGGTCTCGACAACACCGCGTCCGATCAGATCACCCTGACCTTCGGTGGCTTGAGCATCACTCAGATCTTGTCGGCCTCGACCAGCTTGGACGGCGCCACCGCCGGCAACGCGCTGGCATCGCTGTCCCGCATCGACACCGCGATTCAAAACATCTCGACCAATCGCGCCAAGTACGGCGCCACCCTGAACCGCTTGGACATCACCATTTCGTCGATTCAGACCATGCGGCTGAACATCACGGCGGCCAACTCGCGCATCCGCGACGTGGACGTAGCAACGGAAACCGCCATGCTGAGCAAGAATCAGGTCTTGTCCCAGGCCGGCGTGGCGGTCTTGGCACAGGCCAATCAGCTCCCGCAGCTGGCGCTCAAACTGCTGCAAGGCTGACGACGAGAGCCGGAAGCGCAACCTCGACGAATGGCTCGAGGTCAGTCACGTCAGGCGTGCAGGGCGGACCCCGCGCCGGCGGACATGTAGGCAGAAAGCGCCCAAACTCCGCATTGAGTGCCAGAGTTTCGCGCGATTTTTCCCTCAAGCCTTGGGACACCACTCCGTTCCTTGTGGGTGACGGGCAATGACGCCCCGACGAGCCAGTAACCCTGGCCTCGTGACCTCCAAGAAGGAGTATTCCCATGGCTATCAATATCCAAACGAACTACGCAGCACTCTCGGCCCAGAAGAACCTCAGCGGAAACCAGAAGCTCCTCGCCGGTAGCTTCCAACGGTTGTCCAGCGGCTACCGCGTCAACAGCGCGGCAGACGACGCGGCCGGTCTCGCGATCAGCGAGAGCATGAAGTCCCAGATCCGTTCGTACACCGTTGCTCAACGGAACGCTTCGGATGCTCAATCGATGGCGCAAACGGCGGAAGGCGCGCTCGGCGACGTCCATGACATCATGGGTCGTATGCGCGAGCTGGCCATGCAGTCCTCCAACGGTGACTTGGGCACCGTTGACCGCGGCTACATCAACACGGAGTTCAAGTCGCTCCAGAACGAAGTGGGTCGTATCCAGGGTTCGGCCAAGTTCAACGGCAAGCAGTTGATCAACGCCACCGCGGCTACCACGACGTTCCAGGTCGGTCTGAACAACGTGTCGTCCGACCAGATCAAAGTGACCTTCGGCGGCGTCAATCTGACCGCGATCACTGCGAACACCACGGACTTGAGCACTGCCACGGGCGCGCTGAACGCTCTGGCCACGATCGACACGGCGATCCAGAACGTCTCGACCGCGCGTTCGAACTTCGGTACGGCCATGAATCGTATGGACTTTGCGACCAGCAACATCCAAACGATGCAACTCAACATCACGGCCGCCAACTCGCGCATCCGTGACGTAGACGTGGCGTCTGAGACCGCGAACTTGTCGCGTAACCAGGTGCTGACTCAGGCTGGCACGGCGGTTCTCGCCCAAGCCAACCAGATTCCGCAGTTGGCCCTGAGCTTGATTGGTCGCTGAAGACCAACCAAGTTCAGAGGTAGGTTCGGGCCGCTGACTCTTCGGAGTCGGCGGCCTGTCCTGCTTTGTGCACGCGCAAAAATAGCGAGAAAATCGCTGTAGACTCGCCAAATTCGGCCGTTCAGTACTGCTAAGAACATGGCAGAAAGCAGCCTGAGCGGAGTCGGGTCGGGGATTGACACCTCGAGCCTCATTTCGGGTTTGGTCAATGCCGACTCGGGGCGCTTGAGCGCGCTCAAGACGAAGCAAACGTCGACCAACTCTGCGATATCCACTTTGTCGGACATCAGCTCGGCGCTCGGCACACTGCAGACTGCGGTCGATGCGCTGAGCACCGCCAACGGCGTAGGCAGTTTTGCCGGGACCTCCAGCTCTTCGGCGATCGCGATCAGCACCGCGGGCAACGCGCAGCCCGGCGCCTACTCGATGAGCGTGACTCAGCTCGCGAAGGCGCAGCGCACCTATTCCAACACGTACTCCTCGGCCAGCACGGCCATCGGGCAAAGCGGCACGCTCGATATTCAAGTGGGCGCCGGCGCGGCCGCGTCGATCAACATCGCGGGAACGGACACACTCGACCAAATTGCCGCCAAGATCAACGGCGCGGGGGCGCGCGTCAGCGCCTCGGTATTTTACGACGGCACGGACTATCGACTCCAAGTGCGCGGCTTGGACACGGGCAAGGACAACGCGCTCACCTTCACGCAGGGCGGATTGGATTTGGGGCTCAATGTGGCCGCGAACACCGTGCAAAAGGCGCAAAATTCGATCGTCAACATCGACGGCTTCGATGTCCAACGTTCCACGAACCAGGTCGTCGGTGCGATTCAAGGCGTGACCTTGGCGCTCACCGCGACCACCACCGCGCCGGTCGACGTGACTGTCGCGGCCGATTCGCAGGGATTGGCCGGCAAGATTCAATCGATCGTCACCGCGTACAATTCCGTATTGTCGAAGATAAATACCGCGGCGGGCAAAGGCTCCACCAAGGCCGGCAACTCCGAGCTCGCCGGTGATTCCACGCTGCGCGGGATCACCAGTCGCCTCAGCTCGGCACTGCAAACCATGAGCGGCAGCGGCAAATACAACACGCTCGGCTCCGTCGGCCTCAGCCTACAGCGCGATGGCAAGCTGGCGCTGGACACCGCAAAGTTGAATGCCGCCGTGAGCGCCGACCCGAGCGCGGTCAGCACTCTGTTCGCGGGCAGCACCAATGGCGGCACCACGACCAAGGGCGTCATGAGCACCTTGAGCAGCGCCATCAAGGCTTACAACCAGAGCGGCACGGGTCTGTTGACGCAACATCAAACCGACTTGCAAAGCCGCGTCAAGACCATGACCACCAGCGTCAATCGCGAACAAGATCGGCTGGATCGCTACCAAGCGCTGCTGCAGAAGCAATTCTCCGCGATGGACACCAGTGTCACTGCCAACAACTCCGACATGGGCTACCTCAGTCGGCTTTACAGCTCCTCAAGCACCTGAAACTAAAGGGATCACGTAGATGCTCGAGTCCGCCGCCGCCGCCCGATACACGCAAGTTCGCAACACCACCTCCACCCCGGGTGAGTTGCTGCTCGCGCTCTATGACGGCCTGTTCCGCTTCTTGAATGGAGCGAAAGCCTGCATCGAGAATAAGCAGCTGCCGCGCGCCCGCGAGCTGCTCTCGAAGTGTCACGCCATCCTGTCGGAATTGACGATTGCGCTCGACCACGACGTGGCACCCGAATTGTGCGGGCAGTTGGATGGCTTGTACGGTTTTTGCATTGACCGGATCCAAGTGGCCAGCCGCAAAGCCGACATCCAAGCTATCGACGAAGTGACTCGCGTCCTCACGCCATTGCGTGAGGCGTGGAACGTCGCCGTCCCCAAGGCCATTCAAGAAGCCCACGCGGCACAAAAAGCCTCGAGATGACCGCCGCCAGCACCCCGCGCGAACCCGCGCTCGCCAAGAACGCTCGGGATCCGAGCTACGAGTTTGGCCGGCGTGAGGCCGAGGTCGTCGCTCGCTTCCCTTCGGGCAAACGTGTTGCAGTCGTGCGCGGGCGCGAACGCGCCTATCCTGGTCTGCGCAGCGTCGCACCCAGCACGCTCGCCTTCTACGAAGCGTTTGCGCCGCAAATCACCGGCAAGCACGTGCTCGATGCGGGCTCCGGGTCGGGCCTGGGCACGCGCATCTTGTGCGACTACGCGCCCCACGTCACGGGCCTCGAAAACGATCTGCGCGCGCTCGAGTTCAGCCGCGAGTACGCGCCCAACGCCGAGTTTCTGCAAACCGATTTGTGCAACGGCTCGTCCGTCGACCGGGCGGAGGCCGCGTTCCTGGTCGATGTCCTCGGGCACCTCGCCCGACCAGAAGCCGCCTTGCGCGGCCTGCGCGCCTGCTTACCCGTGGGCTCCCAGCTGTTCGTCGCCGAGCCGAAAGCGTACGCTTCACAGCGCCTCCTCCCGCCCGCGCGCTGCGCGTTCTCGCAAACCTCCCTCACCCGCCTGCTCTTGCGCTCCGGTTTCGAGCTCGAGGAAATCGTCATTCCCGGCGCAAATTTCGTGGCCATGGTCGCGCTGCGCTCGGCAGATCCCGCGCTCGACGCGCTGGTCGAGGGCTTTCACCAAACCGGCCGGAGCCAATTCCGCGCCGCCCGCGCCGAGTTCGCCCGCGCTCGTCAGAGCGAGCGGCTCGAGGTCAAACTCGAAGCCACCCTGGGCGAAGCCGAAGCGTCCTTCGCCGCCAACGACGGCGACAGCGCAGTGCGCTGCTACTTCGAAGCCAACGAGCTCAGCGCCAGCGACGGCCGCGCCTTATCCGGCCTCGCGCGCGTGGCCCTCGCCACCGGCGAAGTCGACGACGCGTTCCGCCTCGCTCTCGACGCGCTCCAGCGGGACCCGACTGACGGCTCTGCCCACAGCGCGATGGCCCTCGCCGCCGAACAGCTCTCCCTGCCCGACGCCTGGAACTCCTGGCGCATTGCCGTAAACCTCGCTCCCGACGACCTCGAAGTCGCCACCGGCCTGGCGCGCGCATCCGCCGCCCGTCAAAACTACGGCTTCGCCATCCACGTCTTCGAACGCCTACGCGGCTACAACAACGCGCTCGGCCTGCAGTTCCACGTCACCCTCGCCTGGCTGCTCCTCGCCGACGGCCGCAAAAACGACGCCGCGGTCGAAGCCCGCTACGCCGCCGCCATCGCGCCGGACCACGAAGCCGTTACCGAGCTTGCCGCTGCAGTCGCCGCCGGCTGAAGACTCGAGTTGATGGTCGCGCGGAGGCCGTAGCGCGTCGCAGCCTTCGGCGTCGTGCGTCGGCATGAGCGCGCGGAAAGACTTCGCCAGGTGGAGTTCGAAGGCGTGTAGAAGTGCACCCGGTCGCGGGCAAAAATAGGCCCCACGTTCGCGATAAGCGAGGTATGCGTGAACGCGGCTGCGGGCGTGACAACGACTTCGCCAGGTGGAGTCCGATGCGCGCAGAAACCCACCCGGTCGCGGGCAAGCGAGTCTCCGCTCGCCGCTGATCGAGACCTGCGTGAACGCCGCGGCGGGCGTGACTGCGACTTCACCAGGTGGAGTCTGATGCGCGCTGAAACCCCGGCGGGCGCGGCGCAGAACGTAGGCCTTCCGGGCTCGCCGCTGAGCGAGACCTGCGTGACCGAAGCGCCTCGGCCGCTTGCGCGCGGCCTCGCAGTGATTCGGGCATAGGCGCGCCGGCGCAGCAACGACGAGCTGAGATGAAGCGCGCATCAGTTGCTCGCCCGCCCTTGCTGATTCGGCGGCGAAGTCATTATTTTCTTGACGGGTTTCCGGCGTCTGGTCGAGTCATCGCGGGGTGTGAGTTGGATTCTAGTGTGTACTTGCGTGAGTTCGCACGATGCGAGCGTTTCGAAGCTGCGGGCAGCGTCGAAGCCATTTTCGCGACCAACGCCCTCCTGTACGCCAATGCGAGGGCGAGAAAATAGCATGATAGACACGAGTCATGAGCAACCAATACCGATTGGTGGAGTTGGGGAATTCGGAGCTCTTGGCGGGGCTATCGAACTTGGTTCAGCAGAGCAACGACTTAACAGGACAGTTGCTCGCCCATCTCGTCGAGCTCGACGAACGGAAGCTGCACCTGGAGCTCGGCTTTCCCTCGCTGTTTTCGTACTGCGTGGAAGCATTGCGCATGAGTGAAGGCACGGCTGGGCGTCGAGTGACGGCAGCGCGCGTGTGCCGTCGCTTTCCGGAGGTGTTCGAACGGGTCGCTCGCGGTGAACTGCACTTGTGTGCGCTGTGCGCTCTCGCGCCGCATCTGAGCTCCGACAACGCGAGCGATCTCTTAGAGAATTGTAGGGGTAAGACTCGGCGACAAGTGGAGGGGCTGCTTGCGGCGCGATTTCCGCGGCCGGATGTTCGGGAGCAGATCCGTCGGCTACCGGCCCGTGCCGTGGCCGCGGTACCTATACCGCCGGTGGAAGCCGTCGTGCTGGTGGAAGCCGTCGTGCCGGTGGAGGCCATCGTGCCGGTGGAGGCCATCGTGCCGGTGGAAGCCGCTGAGCACACGTCGCCGTCACCCCAAAGTACCGGGGCAACTAGCGCGCCTTCTTCAGATCCCCCGCGACTCGCGGCTTCGTCGAAGGTGGTATCGCAGTCGCTCGGGGCGAACGGGCGCAACTCGGTCCGTCGCGCTCGTGGGCTCGAGCCGCTTTCTGCCGACCGCTTTGGCGTTCACTTCACCGCCGACGCCGAGCTGCGCGAGTTGATCGAGCGTGCGCGCGCGCTTGCGAGTCACCGTTTGCCGAACGGCGACCTCGCGGGTTTAATGAAACTCGCGGTTGCGAGCTTCGTGCAGCAGGAAGAAAAGCGGCGCTTCGGCATTGGGACGAAACCGCATCGGACCAAAGACACGGACAACAAAGCCATCAAGGAACAGCTCGCGTTCTCTTCGGATCGCAGAACTCCGCCGGGTGGAGTTGCGGAGTCGTCGTGCAGCAACGAGCCGACAAATGACGAAACGCGCGCGCCTTCGTTCCAAGATCGGGGACGATACTTGCCTGTGCAGGTTCGGCGAGAAGCTCATCGTCGTGATCGTGCTCAATGCCCGTTTGTTTCTACGGATGGGCGACGCTGCAACGCGCGCGCGTTCCTGGAGTTCGATCACGTAAAACCCTTCGCAAGGTTTGGCGCCTCCGACCCTCCGAATATCCGCTTGCTGTGCAAGGCGCACAATCTGCTGCACGCCAGGGATTGCTTTGGCGCGGAGCATCTCGCGGCGAAGATTGCGGCACGGAAGCTCGCCTCGCGGGCAGACTGATGAAATGGTGCGCCCGCAGCTCGGTCGCGGCTTTCTTTGGCCGCCGCAGCTCGGACACGGCGCACGCTGGGCGCGTCCGCACGCTGGGCGCGTCCGCACGCTGGGCGCGATGCCGTGCACCGCCGCATCGCTCAGCGTAGTGTTCGGTC
>Ga0247740_1000185_pt1 | contig 33673 bp, 30 predicted proteins | sample UWRJL148409B2_FD_180942 | JGI IMG/M metagenome (GOLD analysis project Ga0247740, IMG submission 180942) | Plant litter microbial communities from Arlington Agricultural Research Station in Wisconsin, United States - UWRJ-L148-409B-2 | ecosystem: Environmental > Terrestrial > Plant litter >...
CCATGTGCGATGCGCTATTCCATTGCATACACGCAGCCGCATAAAGTGGCTGCGAGCGATCGAGCGAAGACCGTGTGACGTAGCTTGCGGGTGCGAGGGAAACTCGCTGCCCGAGATCGACCACGATCTTGGCCAACGGGTGATCGTGCAAGTAACGCCCGAGTATCCCGTGCCGGTTGCCCAGGCCCTCGGGAAACTGCCCGCTCGTCGACTCGAGCAGTATCTGAGCGCTGTTCACGGCACCCGCGGCGAGCACCACGGCGCGACAGCGGATACGAAGCCCAGCGCCGGTCCGAGTGTCGCGGCAATGCACGGCGACTACTCGGCGATCGTCGTTGGACCACTCGAGGCTCACGGCACGCGTGTCGAAACGCACGGACAGACCGCCGCGCCTCTGAATTGGCTTGATTAGCCGAGTGTAGGCGTTGAAGGCCGTCGCGGCTCGCACGAGGATCGTTTCTGAGCCGTAAGCGTAGGGCATCGCAACCAGGTCGCGACCCTGCGCGGACACCTCACGCGCCACCGCTTGCCACTCGGGCGCCAACGACCAACGATTTGGGTAGCTTCCAGCCGGCAGGCTTGGGACGTCATTCGTCGCGCCAGCGATGTGTAAGAGCGGCTCGATTCGGTCGTACCAAGGCGCGAGGTCGGTGTAACCGAGCGGCCAAGTGTACTCGACGCCAGCGCGCGCGGCATCGGCGAAGTCGTCCGGAGAGAAGCGCGGAACCGCGCACGCCCAATGGTTGGAGAGCCCGCCCGGGGCGAGCGCTTCGAACAGCTCGGCCTTGGGATCTCCGGTCATCGTCAGGTCAGAGCGCCGCGCCAGGGACGGGCGAATCTTGGCGAGGGTCAAGCCTCGCACGCGCGCGGTGAGACCAAGCTCCGCACTGCCCGACCCAGCCTCTATCAAGAGTGGCTCGTGCCCGGCTTCGCACAGTACGACCGCCGCCGCGGCGGCGGCGGGTCCAGTTCCAATCACCACGACCTGTTCCGACTCATCCATGGTCGGTCGCTCAGCGAGGAACGTGCCAGTTCCTCGAGACATGCTCAATCGCGAAGAGACCAAACTCAGCGCAGAATCTGCGCGAACGACGCAAATCGCGCGCCAATGAGGTGCTCATTTTCCGGTACGGGAGCTGGCACTCGGTTTGCTTTGCGTGGTCCAACACATGCCCGACAATTCCGAATCGTACGAGTCTGGTACGCGATACGTCTTGAGCGATAGTCTACGAAAGGCGTTTGCCGACGAAGGCTATCTGAAGTTCGAAGGTGTCATTCCGCGAAATCTACTGACCCACCTGAGCCAACGCCTCGCCGAGGAGTTCGACCAGCAACGACGCGACGGAACGCTGTTTTCGGGCGGTGGAACCGTGAGCGGGCACCTCAACTGCTTTCCAGGAGCCGAGTCACGCTTCGTTTACGAGCATCTCGAGCAGTCGGGCGTCGCCGAGATCGTGCGTGGCTTGTCCCCCGCGAAGCTGCGCGCGCCAAACGTCGGCTGCAATCTCAATTTGCCCGGCAGTAGCGCGCAGAACGAGCACGTGGACGGCTACGCCAGTCTGCCGTTTCTGGTCGTGAACGTCGCCGCCGTCGACACGAATCTCGACAACGGAGCCATGGAGATCCTGCGCGGCACGCATCGCTCCGACTCCAAGTATTGGCAGATCGTGCTCGCCCGGCCGCCGCGCGTTCGGCTGTGCATGCGCCAGGGTGACGTGGTCATCCGTACTTCGACCCTTTGGCACCGAGGCATGCCCAACCGAACCGACAAGCCACGCCCGATGCTCGCGTTCACTTGGGAGGACGGCGGGAGCTCTCGCGACGACCCATACCAAGTTCACGATGGGCGCATCACCTTCTTGCCCAATCGCTACCGTACCGACTTGAAGAGCCGCATTCGTGAGCGGGCGTTCGTTGCTCTACCGGCGCTTGGGACAGCCTATCACGCCGTTCGGTCGCTGTTCTGAGCGCCCGTCGTATCAGACGTTCGCTGGGGCCGGCACGACCTTGCGACGCACCAGGAGCACAGGGCAGGGGGAAAGCCGGGTGACCCTCTCCGCAACTGAACCCAGCACCGGGCGCGACGCGCCATGCCAGTCGTGCGTTCCGACGACCACGAGGTCGGCTTCGACCTCTGCTGCAAGTTGAGCGAGCTCGTGAGCCGGGTCGTTCATCCGCTGATGGGTGAAGAGCTGCTGAAAGGGCGGCACGCCGGCGGTCGCCTGGAAGGCGGCGACCTGACGCGCGACGTAATCGCGCAGCTCGATCGCCCAAAACTCCCAGGGCGGAAGTGGGGCTGGTGCACCATTCAATGCCACTGGCTCGTCGATTGCCGAGCGCACGTTGACGACGTGTAATTGGACGCTGCGCTTGGCGGATGCCAGGGCAAACGCTTCTTTGAGCGCGCGTTCGGAAGCAGTTGAATAGTCTATGCCGACGACGATGACGTATCGCACCTGGTTCATGGTTGTTCCCTGACTCGTGCTTTGCATTCGACGTGCCATCTCGCGGGGCTCGACAGCCGCGAGACCAACTTCGGTCGCCATGGTCGGTGCTAGTTGGCATGTGCGATGCATCGGTAAGGACTAGGAGCGGTGATGATCATGAATGACATTCATCTGACATTTCCAGGCGGCAAGCGCGTCGAGGCAAGCGTGGGAAAGCACCACATCGTGACCGATCAAACGTTGGCGCACGGTGGCGACGACAGTGCGCCAGAACCGTTCGAGCTGTTCCTAGCTTCGTTGGCGACGTGCGCCGGTCTGTACGTCGTGGGCTTTTGCCAAGCACGCGGCCTTCCGACGGCCTCGATCGAGCTCGTTCAACACCACGAGTTGGACCTGAATGGCCAGCTGAGCCGCGTTGAGCTTGAGCTGCGCTTGCCGCGGGAGTTTCCGGACAAGTACCGAACTGCGGTGGTTCGCGCCGCGGAGGGCTGCAAGGTGCGAAAGACTCTGGCTTCGCCACCCGAAGTCACCGTGAGGGCCGTGGTCGTGCCAGGTCGTGACGACTCGGAAGAACCGGCCATCGCCTGAAGGTCTCGACCTCGCACACGGCAGGCTTGACGACGAATACGTGATACTCCACGAGGGCGTCTTGATCTCATGCTCGGACCGCAGTGCGCGATGCCGCGCCATAGCGCGCAAAAAGTTGCCCCCATTCCGTGTCTCGCTGCCATGCTTCGAATACCGCTCGGTCTTTCACGGGCCAGCGGTAGAGATCGTGATAGAGTTCGCTGCCGAGCACGAACAGGCCGACGAGGGGCGTGTGAAAGAGCAGTCTCTGAAGTTTGTTGAGCGCGCCGAACCAGAACAGGTTCCCAGCTCGACTGGCCAGGTTTTCGCCCACGGAAAAATGCCAATTCTCGCGCGAAACGTCATCGCCGACGATTTCTATCTGTGCTGGGTCTCCAACGCCTAGCTGGGCCTCGTGTGCGAGCCGGATGTATTCGATACGCATCGGATCGAAGCCCATCATTTTCGCTGCAACGGCGTCGATAGCGACTTGGTCGGCGCTCGCCAACATGTAGCCCTTGATCACCGGCAATAGCGTGCGCGGGCCCGGGCCGTTTCCAGCCGTCGTTCCATCCATGATTGCGAACAGCCCCGCGTGAATTTCCTGTTGAATGGTCAGCAGATCGACGAGCGTCTGGTGGATCCAAGTGTGCGTGTAGTGGCGTTTGCTGTTGAGCAGCCCACCGAAGGCATTCTTCATCGCGCCGGTGGTCGTCGTGTAGACGTGGCACTTCATGGTAGGCAAGTGCAACACGTTCTTGCCGAAGAAGTAGTCGGGCACGCGCAGCCCTTCTGGAAATATTTTGTCCAATACTCGCAGCCGGGCTTTCGGTCGATATTCGACCCACTTCATGTCGGCATCTCGAAAATTGTACAGTACCGGCACGTGCTCCCGGGCGAGCACGGGGAGATAGTGGTTGAGGTCTTCACCCTTGAAGGGGTCGGTCACCACGGTCTCGTTTTGAACACAGGCCAGACTCTCGAAACCAGCGTTCCGAAGCGCGAGCACGGTGCCTTCCAGTTGCCAGGGCGTGGTATTGGCCCCGGGAAATGGGTAGTGCCAGGAGATGTTGTCCTTGAGGATGGTCGTCGTGTGTGGATCGAGCGCACTACGCAGGTCGGCCAGCTCACAAAGCCGCTCGATGTCGCGCAGTACCGTGTTTGGGTGAGCTTTGAGCGCCGCAACTTTGGCCTTCTTCATCATTGCACCCGCGGTTGAGTTCGGAAACGGTTCGCAACGCCCCACAAGCCGGCGAAGTGGCAGCTAGCTCGAGCTAAAGCTCTCTTGATGCGCTGTCCTTGCGCGCGCAAGCGCAGAACTTGCGCGCCGCAGTGCAGGAGCGCGTGCTCACCGCTCGCAAGGACGGCGGATTCACGCGGTCGACTGATGTTGTCCGCGCACGAATTGGGTTGCATGCGCGGCGTCTTCGCAAACGCCGTGCCGGGCACGTGGCTTGTGTCTTGCACTGCGCGCTCTAGTGCACCACGCACCCCGTTGTTCATTGTTGTTCATCACCGCGTTCACGGCGTTCACGTGGTGCGTGAACGCTCGCGCCGAGCCGTTGGACTTCGTCCCGGACACGTTCGAGTACACAACGCCGACTGAGAAGAACTATCTGCGCGCGGTGCTGGAACTCGGCGCCCTCACGACTGTGGGTGTCGCATGGTACGCCATCGACGTACGGCAGGGCGCTGACGTTGGCTATCGCTGGGAAATGTTCCAGAAGAAGCTGTCTGGTTCCGCTGTTGGGCATGACGACAATGCGTTCGGTACCAATTTTCGCGGCCATGGGCTGGGTGGCAACGTCTATTACGCGTCCGCACGCAGCAATCACCTAAGCATCGCTGAATCATTCGGATTTGCCATCGCCGGCTCCGTCCTCTGGGAATATTTCGGGGAGATCAATGAGGTCGTGAGCGCCAACGACCTGATCGTGACGCCATTCACAGGCATCGGCCTCGGCGAGCCGCTGACCCAGTTCTCGGCGTTCTTCGATCGGCAGCCTCCAACGCTCGTCAATCGCACCCTGGGAGCGGTGTTCGGGCCGCTGAAATCCGTGAACGATGCGCTAGACGGCGCGAAGCCGAGCCGCTCGTCCACCCGCCGCAACGACTGGCATCTCTTTTCGATCGCAGGATCGCTGGTCTTCACGCAGAGTGAGTTTCGAACGCCAGCCCAATCTCGTAGCGAGCACACTGACTTTCGCGTCGAACTAGCGGAACGGCTGGCTCGCTTGCCGGACTACGACGCGGCCGGCCGCCACTCGCGCTGGTTCAGCGACGGCAATCTCTCGGGCATGTCACTGGGCGTCGCGTTCGGTGCCCAGGGACTGCGAGATTTCGCGTTCGCGGCTGATTTCGTACCGTTTGGCTACTACCGGCGTGACGTGCGGGGTACCGCGGATGAGCTTCACGGCAGCGGCTGGGTGCTTGGATTCCAGATGGGGTACCGCTATCTCGTGCACGATTTTGCGGCAGTCCCTGCGACTGGACTCGACCGTACTGCGTTCGTCCAACCAGCGGGCGTGCTGTTCGAGTCCGCCGTCGAACTCGGAAGTGTGTCACTCAGTTCGAGGATCGCCGTTGCTGGGATCTACGGTGGGGTCCACCCGCTCGCCAGCGAGGCATACGGGTCCGATCACGGCGCTTGGCAGTCGGTGCTGCGTAGCTTCGACTACTACTTCGGCGCCGGCGCACAGCTCGAGAGCTCGGTCGGCCTCCGTATCTTTAGGCTCGACTCGGAGCTGAGCCTTTTGGGCCGAAGCTTCGAGTGCGTCGACGAACACGCGCAGCTGCCGATCGGCGATACCTGGCGCCGGCTGCGCTGGACAGTCGGCTACGGGGTCCTGTCCGGCTGGTCGCTGCGAGTATATTCGGACGATCTAGTTCGCACCGGCCGGCTCGGCCTGGCGCGCGCATCGGCGCATGAACGCAGCGCGGGTCTAGAGGCTCGCGCGCGGTTTTGAGAGGCAATCATGATCTGGAACTGGAAGAGGACGAAGCTTGGCCCAGCGTCGGTGGTTCTGCTTACGGTGCTGTGTTTCTCGGGAAGAGCGGCTGCGCAACCCAGTCGGACAGATTGGGACGAGCGCTATGCGAAAGCTCGTCGCTTGTTCGTATCGGGTCACGAAGCCGAGGCGGCGCCCGAGTTCGAGCAGCTCAGCGCAGCGGCGCCAACCGTGGAGGACGCGCACCGCGCCAGTGAACTCGCGGAGATCTGTCGCGCGAAGTTGAGCGCCCAGGCGGACGCGGCTCACCTGCGTAGCACCGGCGAAATGACTCTCCTGTACTCGACCGCGTTCGTCTATGGGCTCGGCACGAGCGCTTGGGTCGCGATGATGACCGAACCCAAGAATTTGGGGGGCGCGGTGCTTCCGTTTGCCGTGATCACCAGCGCTGCGGTCGGCGGTGTTTCCCTGGCGGACAGCTACCGCCCGTTTCGAAGAGGTGTGCCGCAATCGATCGCGAGTGGCGCCTATTTGGGCTTTGGCGAAGGGATCTGGCTGGTTGGCATTCAGCACGCCGGAGCGACGCGACGTGACGACGGCTCGGCTTGGAACGGAAAGCGAGTGGCCTCGGCGCTTTGGGGCGGCGCGACGATCGGTGCCATTGCTGGCGGCGCGATAGGTGCTCTGCGTCAACCGACGCCCGGTCGCGTTTCCTTCACGCTTTCGACCAGCTTGTGGGGCGGCCTCGTGACCAGCTTTGCAGCAGCCGCGCTCAGCCCGGACGAGGGTCGACGCACCGAGCAGGCCTTTACCGCAGGGATGGTGGGCTACAACGTCGGCCTCGTCAGCGGTTTGCTCTTCGCGCCGAGCGTGGCGCCGAGCGTCGCGCGCGTGCGTTTCGTCGACTTGGGCGGAATCGGCGGCGGCTTAGTCGGTGCGGGCTTGTACACGCTAGCGGCCGGCGGAGGAGATTCACGCTTCAGCCTTGGAGCGGCGAGTCTCGGCACGATTGCGGGCCTGGGCTTCACTTGGTGGGCCACCTCGGGGATGCCTGGCGACCCACCCGAGGCCGGACGCTCGCTAGCGCTGATGCCGAGCTTCGTTCGTACGCGTGACGGCTGGCTGGCGACGGTCTCCGGGGAGCTGTGAGTTGTCCGCTCGGCTGGCGTTGCGGCGACGCACGAGGCGCGTGCACCGAAGGTTGCTCGTTGGCGCGCTCGTCTTCGGCGGGCTGTGCGCCCTGGGGTCCCCGTGCCGAGCGGATGATGTCGAGCAAGTCGGCGCGCCGATGCTTGGATACGGGTCCCCGCAGAAGCCGCATTACCTTCGCCTTGCACTGGAAGAACTCGCGCTCCTCGGCGCTGGACTGGGCCAGTATTGGTACGAGCGAGACCAGAACTCTCGCGACTGGCAATTCAACTACGACTGGGCGTCCTTTCGTGCGCGGCTCGATGGCACAGCATACGCGTTCGACACGAATGGCTTTGATACCAACTTCTTGTTTCACCCGGTGGCGGGCACTCTCTACTACGTGACCGCGCGCTCCAATCGATTCGGCCCGTTCGAATCGTTGGCGATCGCCTTTGGGACTTCGGCGGTCTGGGAATTCTTCGGTGAGTTCCAGGAAAAAATCAGCGTCAACGACGTGATTGTGACGCCAATGGCGGGCATGGCTTGGGGGGAGACTTTGACCCAGCTAGGCGCCTATTTTTTGAGGCAATGTCCGTCGACGTCGAATCAGATTTTGGGCGCGACCTTGGCTCCATTTACGGCGCTGCACGACGCTGCCGATGGTGCAAAGCGTTTGACCGTGTGTGATGGCGAGCCCCCCTCGGCGCACCGCTTCCGGATCCAGCTTCAGGGCGGTGAGACCTGGAGCGAGGGACACTCGCCCTACGCGCTGCTGCGTGCTGGGCTAGCCACCGAGATCACGCATCTACCGGGCTTTGCTCGCCTCGGAACGGAGTGGGCGACTTTCGCCGACGGGAATGTGTCTCGCCTTGGCTTCAGCACCAGCTTTTCCGGCGTACACTCGTTCAGCGTGTCGGACCTGTCGTTTCTTACGCAGACCGTGGTCGCCGGCCTCCACTATCGCAACAACAGCTTCGAGAACGGGGAACTGCGCCGACGTGAAGCTTTGTTCGGTGTCATGGTCGGTGCGGAATACACGCGGCATCGTTACGTTCCGCGGGCAGAGCCGGATCGGGTGTTCTTGCTCGATTTGCCCGCTCTCACGGCTCGGTACTACGGTCGGTCGAAAGGCTTGGGTTGGGAGTTGGCGCTCGACGCAGGTGGAGCGTTCGGCGCTGCAGACTCACTGATCTTGTCGCAGGCGGGGGCCCGAGCCTATGTGCCGGATCTGACCTCGGTTGCGGCTGCCGAGGGCTATAATCACCTGGTCGGAGTCACTCTTAGCCCCCGGGCGCGGTTCGATCTCGGTTTGGCGGAGGCAGGCATCGAATTTCGAAGCGATCGCCTGATCGGATGGCGGGCGTTGGATCGGACTGGCAAGGTCCCGAGTGCGAGCATTGGCGAGGTCCGTCGGCGTTCTGTGGCGTGGATCTCGTTGGGGGCTCCGCGCCTAGAACGGCTCTTGTTCTCCGTCAGCTGGACCGAGCGCGCAAGCTCGCTCGGCGGGCTGAATGCCAGACGGAACGAGCTCTCCGTGAACTTAGGGCTGGAACTCGCTCCCTGAGTCGCTGGCAAATGTCGTGTCAGCGAGAGGCCGCGGTCGAGGAGTCTGCACGGCGTGCACGCTTCACGATGCCGAACCATGCCACGCTCAGTAGCCCCGCACTTAAGGACAATGTCAGGTCGAGGGGGCCCAGTGGCGCGAAGCGAAACAGCTGCGCAAGAACGGGTAAGTAGATGATGAGCGCCAGAAAGCAGATGGCAGCCGCCGTCACCGCCCACAGTGTCGTATCTTTGAGGAAAGCCGAGCCAGCATCTCGTGACCACGAGCGGTTGTTGAAGATCAAACCGATATTTGCGACGAAGAACGTCGCAAAGGTGAGGGCGCGTGTCTGCGCCTCGGGTAGCCCTCGGTGAAGTGCGAGGGCGTCCACCGCAAGCACGACAACGAGTACTGCGCTGCCCTGAGCGACGCTCCAGGTGATCACTTGCCCGCCGAACATCGGGGTCCGAGGCGATCGGGGTGGCCTTCGCATCACGCCCGCCTCCGCGCGCTGCCCTTCGAAGACCACCGAGCACGCCGGGTCGATCACCAAGTGCAAGAACGCCACGTGGATTGGCAACAGCACCAGCGGCCAGCCCAGCGCGATTGGTACGAGGGTCAGTCCGACGATCGGAAGGTGTACGGCAAGAATGTAGGCGAGAGCCTTCCTGAGATTGTCGTCGATACGACGGCCGGTTCGAATCCCGTGGACGAGGGCCGCGAATTCGTCATCCAGAAGCACAACAGCGGCGGCCTCTCGCGCGACATCCGTGCCGCGACCACCCATCGCGACTCCCACATGGGCGGCTTTCAGCGCGGGAGCGTCGTTCACCCCGTCGCCTGTCATGCCCACTATCTCGCCATTGGCCGCGAGCGCGCGAACCAAGGCGAGCTTCTGCTCGGGGAGCACGCGAGCGAAGACGCTCGCATCTGCAACCCTTTTCGAAAGCTGGAGCTCACTCATCCGCGCGAGTTCGGGACCGGTGACGACGGCGGCTGCCTCGATTCCTGACTGGCGAGCGATGGCTTGTGCGGTCGAAGGGTAGTCGCCCGTGATCATCAGCACGCGAATGCCTGCGTTACGACACTCTTCGACCGCTGCGACGACGCCTGGCCGCAAGGGATCCTCGAGTCCCACGAGACCCACAAAGACGAAATTGAAGTCGGCAGGGTCGTCAGAGACACGCTCATCTTCGACTTTCGCGCGCGCCACGGCGAGGACGCGCAAACCGTCACGAGCAAGCTCACCGCTGTCTTTGGCCATAAAGGCTCGCGCCGCATCGTCCAAGCGACAGAGCGTGGCGATTGCTTCTGGTGCACCCTTTGCGGCTGCGATTAGTGCGCCGTTCACACTGCGCCAGACTTGAACGACCGCGAGTCGCTGGCGAGTCAGCGGGTACTCGCGTACGAGCTGCCAGCCTTCGTGCAGGTGTTCGGTTCCGAACAGTTGTCCGTCGCCGAGCTCTTTGAACGCGCGCTCCATTGGATCAAATGGGTCTCGTCGGCTGGCAAGGATGCTATACTCGACCGTCTCGTGCATTGATTCCGGGAACGGCACCGTGCGCAGGGTCTCGAGATCGAACCATTCACCGTTCGCAGCCATGCGCCTAACGCTCATGCGGTTGGTCGTCAGGGTTCCGGTCTTGTCGGCGCACAACACGGTGATGGCACCAAGTGACTCCACGACCGGTATCCGGCGCACGAGCACCTTGTGTCGAGATAGTCGCCAAGCGCCGAGCGCTAAGAACATCGTTACGACGACTGGGAACTCGTTCGGTAGGATGGCCATTGCCAACGTCAGCCCAGCCAACAGTCCTCCGAGCGGATCATGCTCGACCACACCGTAGGCGACCGCGGCGATCAACGAGAGCGCCGCGCCGACCCATCCAAGCTTGACGACAAGGCGTCGCGCCTCCGCTTGCAGCGGCGTCTCTTGCGCTTTCTCCTGTGTTCTTATGGCAGCGCCAATTCGGCCGACCTCGGTGCGACCGCCCGTCTCTTGAACCCGCGCCAAGCCAGCGCCACCCGTGACCAGCGTCCCAGCGTAGATGAACGGTAGATCATCACCGCCGGGTCGCGCGAAGCCGACTTCGCCGCTCCAAATGGCCTTCCGAACGGACATCGATTCGCCCGTGACGAGCGATTCGTCCACCGTGAGATGGCTCGCCTGCAGGAGCAGCGCGTCCGCGGGGACGCGGTCGCCCTCGGCAAGCACGACCAGGTCGCCTCGGACGAGCTCTCTTCCGGCCACGCGGACACGCTGACCGTCGCGAATCACGAGCGCGCGCGGGCTGGCCAAATCGCGCAGTGTCTCTAGGGCACGATTGGTCTTTCGCTCCTGAAGCAAGGTCAAGGCCATGATGAACAGGACGAAGCCAAGGAGCATGAACGCTTCTCGGCGATCGCCGACGATTGCGTAGATGCCACCGCAGAGGAGCAAGAGCAGGGACATCGGCTCTCGGAGCTGATTGAGGATGTCGATCAGTGCGCCACTCCTTTCGGATGACGGAAGTTCGTTGAGTCCGTCCTCGGCGCGGCGTTGGAGCACGTCGGCCGAACTCAGTCCGCGAAGGACGGGCGCCCTACTATTGAGTGCTTGCGGGGCGAGTTCGGTCACGAAGCCCGCGGTCAGCAAGATTTGGACCCACCCGACGTCTGGGTAACCGGGTTACGCTATGCCTGCTGCCGCAGAACTTGCGCGCTCCGATTGCGGCGGAGCCACGCCACTGGCCAGTGTGGATTGCGGATCGCGTGAGCGCACTCGCCGTCGCGCTAGCCCGGCGTCGGACGCAACCCATTGCGCGATGGGGTTGAAGGGCGGTCATTCTCGAAGCAAGTGGCGCGCAACTTGCTCATGATCGGCATCAATGGACGAGAAACGCTCGACGGCGGCTTGTTTGGGCGACGCCGGGAGGTTTGGCGACCCAGTATTGTTGCCAACCGCGTGACCAAGGGCACGACCAGCATCACGCTGCGCGACGCCGTTGGGCGTCCAATGTGGCACTTGGCCGATGCCGGGGCGGATTAAAACGGGCTCCCTGACCGGAGCTCGGGATCGACAAAGGTTAGGGGCAGTCGAAGCACCGCGAGCAGGCGGGCGCAAGTCCTGCGTTCACTGCGCACCCCTCGCGCAAACCGTGCGTGGGACGCACGGTGTCCGATTTTTTGCGAAGCAGTGGAGTTGAGAAAATAACGATGCTCACAGAGCTAGCCAAACCGTCCGTTCGGTCCGTGCTGATCGTCGAGGACGAACAGATCGTAGCATTGGACCTCCAGCAAACTCTTCAGGGGCTTGGCTACGACGCATTTGCGATCGCGGCCACAGCAGAAGACGCCATTCTACGAGCTAGCGAACGACGGCCGGATCTCGTGCTCATCGACATTCGGATCAAGGGCAAACGTGACGGAATCGAGGTCGCGGAGCTGCTACAGCACAAGTTCTCCATTCCGATCGTGTTTCTGACCGCCCATGCCGACGTGGGGACGGTCGGGCGCGCCAAGCTGATCGAACCCTCGGGCTACCTCGTCAAGCCTGTGAAAGTTGCCGAGTTGCGCAGCGTGATCGAGCTCGCCTTGCACAAGCACGAGGTCGAAACGCACCTGCGACAAAGAGAGCGCTGGTTTTCGACCACGCTGCTGTCCATCGCGGACGCCATTCTCTGCGTGGATCTATCGGGCCGGATCACGTTCATGAATCCGGCCGCAGAGAAGCTGACTGGGGTGGACGCCCGCTCGGCGATCGGACAACCCGTTCAGACGGTCCTTCAGCTCATCGATCGACCGGCGGCAGAGGAAGCCCCTGTGCTCACAGCGCTCCGTGAGGAGCACTTGGTCGAGCTTCAAGAGGGCAACCTGCGGAACCTGGCAACCGGAGACTGCCGAGTAATCAGCGACCGCGCCACCCCTGTGCTGTTGGGCGAACAACTGCTCGGCGCGGTGATGGTTTTTCGCGATGTGACGGAGCAAAAAAAGCTTCAAAAACGGGTGGAGCTGAGCGAACGCCTCGCTGCGTTGGGGACAATGGCGGCTGGGGTTGCCCACGAGATCAACAATCCGCTGGCCATCGTCCTCGCCAATGCCGGGTTCTTGGCGGAGGACTTGAGTGAGCCTGGAGCTTCCAGTGATCCCGCGCGCCTCGAAAGCATGACCGCGACCCTTGCCGACCTGCGCTCAGCAGCGAGTCGCATCGAACGCATTGTATCGGATCTGCGCGTCTTCTCCCAGCCGGCCCAGAAGGCCGATCCAATCGAGCCGACCGACATCCGACGGTGCATCGAATGGGCGGTCCGCACGACAGCCCACGAGTTTCGCCATCGGGCAACGCTGAAGGCAGACATCGTTGGTGCGCCGTGCGTGCACGCGGACGAGATGCGACTTGGTCAAGTCTTGATCAATCTGTTGATCAACGCGGCACACGCAATCCCACCTGGAAATGCAGACCAGAACCAGGTGACGGTCACAGCCCGTGTGGACCCGAGTGGTCGCGCAGTGATCGAGGTGCGTGATACGGGCAAGGGCATCTCCAGTGCGGTGCTCGGACGCATCTTCGAACCCTTCTTCACCACGAAGCCGGGTGGGCACGGCACTGGGCTCGGTCTCTCGATCTGTCATGGGATCGTCGTTGCCATGGGAGGCGAGATCAACGTCGACAGTGAGCCGGGCAAGGGCACGGTCTTTCGCGTTTTCCTGCCAGCGGCTCCGCCTCAGGCGCCCTCGACGATACTTCCTGTCGAGGAGATGCCGTCCGTTCGCGGTCGGGTCCTGGTCATCGATGACGAAGAAATGATTCTGCGGGCGCTCGCACGCATTCTGCACGAGCACGACGTTCGCTGTACGGCGAGCGCACGCGAGGCATTGAACTGGATCGACGCCGGGCAAGAGTTCGATTTGATCTTTTCGGACGTGGTGATGCCGACGATGACCGGTATGGAATTTTACGAAAACCTATTGGCGCGGCACCCCGAACTCGCGCCGCGGGTCGTATTCGTGACTGGCGGCGCCATCACGCCCAGGGCAGACGCCTTCCTCCAATCCGTCCCGAACCGCCGTCTCGAAAAGCCATTCGACAAGGCGGTCCTTCTGAAGTTGGTCCGAGAGCGGCTCGCGGGCAGGGCCGCTCTCGGCGCTAGGGACTGATGTCGAAAGATCGAGACGACACGCTATTTCGGCTAATCGTCGACGTCGCACCCAGCGCGCTTCTTCTCGTGGATCGGGATCGAAAGGTGGTACTCGCGAATCGCAGCGCCGAGCTACTCTTTGGATACTCCAGCGAGGAATTGATTGGCTGCGAAATCGAGCTGTTGCTCCCCGAGCGGTTTCGCCAGAGTCATCCCCAGCAAATTGCCCGATTTCACCGAGAACCCTCCGTTCGAGCCATGGGTCCTGGGCGCGAGCTCTATGGGCGTCGGAAGGATGGCAGTGAGATCCCGATCGAGATCGGCCTCAATCCGATGGGCACGCCGTACGGTTCGTTGACGCTGGCCTCCGTCGTCGACATTACGGAGCGCAAGCGTCAGGAGCAAGCCTTGCGCCTCAGTCACGCCGAGCTCGAATCACTGAGTGCGACCCTCGAACGTCAGGTCGCCGACCGCACCGGGCAGCTCGCGGGAACCCAACGGCACTTGCAGACGATTCTGGACGCTTTGCCTTCAATGGTTGGCTATTGGGACAAGGACCTGATCAATCGCTTCGCGAACCAGGCCTACCGGGCGTGGTTCGGCGTCGATGCCCCGACTATCCAGGGCAAGCATATGTTGGAATTGCTTGGCCCCGAACTTTTCGAGTTGAACCGGCCATTCGCGGAGGCGGCCTTGCGGGGCGAGCCTCAGACTTTCGAGCGCGCGATCCCGCGCGTTTCGGGCTCCGGGAGCCGCCACTCGCTCGCGCACTACCTGCCCGACGTCGTGGATGGTGATGTTCGCGGGTTCCACGTCCTCGTTCACGACGTCAGCGAGATCACTGAAAGTCGCGAGCGAATCGCGCACGCGCTGGAAGAGCGCGAGATCATGGTGAAAGAGATCCACCATCGGGTAAAGAACAATCTGCAAGTCATCACGAGTTTACTCAACCTGCAGGGTCGCCGCGTGGCAAGCGTCGAGGCGCGCGACGCACTCGATGATTGTCAACGCCGAATCATGGTCATCGCGCTCGTCCACGACCAGCTCTACCAAGCGCGTGACTATTCGAGGGTCCAGTTTGGCGAGTATCTGCGGTCCCTGGCTTTCAACGTGTTCGAGCTGGGGCGGACCTCGACCGGCTCGCGTTTGGAACTGGCTGTGGACGAGGTCGCGCTCGACGTTGGTCTGGCGATCCCTTGTGCGCTGGCGACCAACGAGCTCATCACCAACGCACTCAAGCACGCCTTCCCCGGCGGAGCGGGGGGGACCATTCGCGTCGCGTTCGCCCGGCACGGCACGCAGCTGCAGCTCGAGGTCAGCGATAACGGCGTGGGGTTGCCCGCCGGACTCGAGGTGAGCCGGGCGGTGTCGATGGGCTTTCAGGTCGTTAGGGCGCTGACGGCGCAGCTGAACGGCACTCTCCAAGTAGAGAGCGGAGCAGGAGCGCTGTTTCGCTTGATCTTCCCGGAGGAACGATGATTTGCCAACTGCTCACTCGTAGCGCAGAGCAGCCAACGGGTTCATTTTGGCAGCCTTTCGTGCGGGAAAGACGCCGAACGTGACGCCGACCAACACTGAAACACCGAACGCGACCGGCATGGCGATGCCAGGCACGACGAACGGCACGTGGATCGCGCGTGCGGCGCCCATTGCACCGAGCAAACCAAGGCCGATGCCGAGCATGCCGCCGAGCGCGGAAAGCGCTATTGCCTCCACCAAGAACTGCATCAACACGTCGCTGCCCCGAGCCCCGATCGCCAGCCGCACTCCAATTTCGCGCGTTCGCTCCGTGACGGACACGAGCATGATGTTCATGATGCCGATCCCGCCCACAACCAACGAAACGGCCGCAACACCGGCCAGTAGCGTCGTGAGCATGCCGGTCACGGACTGCAACAACGACTGTAGTTCGCGCGGATCACGCACCGCGAAGTTGTCTTCTTCTCCCTGAGCAATGTGCCGCCTCCGGTGCAAGATGCGAATGATCTGTGCCTTGGCGTCTTCGACCAGCTCGGGCCCCTTGGCGGAGGCCATGAATACCTGCACCCGGTCGCTGCCCATGATCCGCCGCGAAAATGTCGAATAAGGCATGAAGATGACATCATCCTGGTCCATGCCGAACGCCGATGCGCCTTTGGTTTCCATCACGCCGACCACGCGACAAGCGATCTGATGCACCCGCATCTCGCGGCCCAACGGGTTCTGGCCGGGATACAGAGCGTCGGCAACGGTTTGCCCGATCAGGCACACGCTCGACGCTCGGCGTTCGTCCGTTTGATTGAGTAGCCTCCCCGTGGCTACGCCCCAGGCGCGAATTTCGAAGTATTCAGGAGTAACTCCGGAGGTATTGACCGAGCGGTTGTAGGGGCCGACGACGGCGCGCGAGACGCGCGAGCCCGCGGCAGACACCAGCGCGATGTCGTGGGCTTGACGACGAACGGCATCAAGATCGGCGGCCGTGAACAGCGGCACCCCGAGTGAAGACTGCTGCATTCCCTTCACAGTGCCGGGAATCACGATCAGCATGTTGCTGCCGAGCCCACTGATCGCATCCCCCACGTACGCAGTAGCCCCGCGTCCCATCGATTGCATCATGACCACCGCGGCCACCCCGATGACGATGCCGAGCATGGTCAACATGGACCGCATCTTGTTGCGAAGCAGCGCAGAAACGGCGAGTGAGAGCGTGGCGCGGAGCATCTCAGATTACCTTTCGTTCGTCGGCGACGATGCGCCCATCCCGGAAGCGCACCTGTCGCGGAGCGTAGGCTGCGCTGGTTGCGTCGTGGGTAACCATCAGGACCGTGATCCGGCGCTCTTGATTCAACTTGGAGATCAGCTGCATGACCTCTCCGCCCATCTTGGAGTCGAGGTTTCCGGTCGGTTCGTCCGCGAGGATGATGCCTGGGTCGTTCACGATCGCCCGCGCGATCGCCACGCGCTGCTGCTGGCCACCTGAAAGCTGGTTGGAACGCGAGTTTTCACGGCCTGCGAGGCCGACCGCGGCGAGGGCCTCGCGAGCGCGCCGCTGTCGCTCGCGCCCCGGAATTCCCGCGTAGACGAGCGGCATGGCGACGTTCTCCAAAGCCGAAGTGCGCGACAGCAGGTTGAACTGCTGAAATACGAAGCCGAAGCGCGCGTTGCGTAGGGCCGCCAGCACGTCCGGTTCGAGGTCTTGCACCGGGATGCCTTCGATCGCATACGCGCCTTCGGTGGGCAGATCTAAGCAACCGAGAATGCTCATGGCGGTCGACTTGCCCGAGCCGGAAGGCCCGGTGATGGCGACGAATTCGCCCGCATGAATCTCGAGGTCGACACCGGCGAGCGCACGCACCTGTGCCTCGCCCTCCCCGTAGACCTTCACCACGGAGCGTAGCGCCAGCATCGGGGCGTCAGCGTGAGATGCCATAAGCTTTTCGACCCTCCGCAGTGAGCTCGTAGACGATTTGTGCCCCTACGGGGACACTGCCCAACGCCACGCCAGTCTGCTCGCCATCGGTCACTCCCGCCTTCACTGGCACGCGCTGCAACAGGCCCCTGGTCAAGACCCAAACCGCCGCAGCGTCGCTTGGCTTTTCTCCAGGTGGCGTGAACTGAAACGCTGCAGCCGGCAGTCGCAGGACGTCCTTTGCCTGTGCCGTGACGATGTGAACCGAAGCGGTCATGCCCGGTTTGAGCGCGAGATCGCTGCTATCGACTTCGACCACCGCGCCATAGGTGACGACCTCCTGCACGATTTGCGGGGAGTTGCGCACCTCGGTGACCACTCCCTCGAACGCGCGGTTTGGATAGGCATTGACGGTGAACGTCGCACGCTGACCGACGGCCACTTCACCGGTGTCGGCCTCATCCACAGCCGCAATCACCCGCATCTTGCGCAGGTCGGCCGCCACTGTAAATAGAATGGGGGTCTGAAGCATCGAGGCGACCGTTTGCCCCGGGTCGACGTTGCGCGTGATGATCACGCCATCGATCGGCGCCAGAATCAGGGTGCGACTGAGGTTGGTTTTCGCCAGCGAATAGGCGGCTTCTTGCGCCGCCACTTGAGCTTCGGCCGCCACCACCCGTTGCCGCATGAGCCGTGCGGTTGCAGCTGCAGTGTCGCGCTCGGCCTGGTTCATGACGGTTGCCGCGAACAGCTTGTCAGCGCGTTCGCTGTCGCGCATGGAGCGATCGCGATCGGTCTTGGCTTGCTCGACCGCGGCGCGAGCACCAGCCAAGGTCGCCATAGTCTGGGCGCGCGTGGCCTCGAGAGCCGCACGATCGAAGCGGGCCAAAACCTGTCCCGCTTTCACTTGGTCGTTGTAGTCGACTTCCACGCTGGCAATTCTGCCCGAGACTTCGGAGCCAACCTGCACGGTCGTGAGCGCTTCGATGTGCCCAGTGGCGTTCACCTCCCGCACGACGTCGCCTTGCAGAACGGACGCGCTACGAAATCGCGCGGCGATTGGCACTGGCTTGGCCCGCGTTGTCAACCAGGCTGCCGCTGCAGCCGCACAAACCAGTACCGCAATCAGCGCGTTGAGCATCCGGCGCCGTCGCTTGCTGCGGCTCACCCGGTCGATAATCTGCGCGAGGGGCTGCAGGTTCGGCGGCGCCGGCGAGAGCGGCGGTGTCGCATTCGTGGCCATGACCATGACCCGCTGCTCAGCAAGCAGTGTGCCTGCGAGAATCCTTGCGTTTTCGGGACTGAATCTCGACGCCTGGCGGTGCGGGCGGCGCCACGTGAGCGCGGTGAATCGACGTCGACTAGCGCCTGGGCGTAAACCACCGCCGCCTAACCGAGACGCGGCGGTCCGTCGTGTCCGGGGCGACGGGTGTCCCGCGCAACGGTTGCGCTCGGAGGGCGCCGGACGCGCAGGTGTTGCACGGCCCCGCTTGCGACGTGGGCAGAGACCCCGGGCGAGCTGTTGGCCTGGAGTTTGCTGGGGCGCAAGACACGATGATGAACTTCAAACGCATTCTGGTTGCGACTGACTTCGGCGAAGCGTCGGAGCGTGCACTGGAGGCTGCGCTCGACCTGGCGGCTCGCTTCGATTCGGAGCTCACGCTCGTCCACATCTGGGAGTATCCGAGCTACGAGTACATGCACGGTGTCGTCCTGCCTATCGACTTCGCCGAGCGAATTGAGGAGGCCGCGAGAGTCCGCATGGCGGGCACCATCAGCGCTATCAAGCAGCGCAGTTCGAACGTAAAGTCGATCGTAAAGATGGGCGTCGTCTGGTCGGAAGTTCTGAGCGCCATTGAAGAAACCAAGCCGGACCTGCTCGTGCTTGGTACTCACGGTCGGCACGGCTTGAAGCGAGCCGTACTCGGGAGCGTCGCCGAAAAGCTGGTTCGGCTGTCACCAGTTCCGGTATTGACCGTGCACGCTAGTGAGAAGTCGACCTAGTCGGAAATGCGAAGGCGCTGAACACTCGTTTTCGTGCGTAGACGGCGCTTCGCGCCCAGAGCTTGATATGAGCGAACGACATGTATTGATCATCGGTGGCGGGCTTGCGGGGCCAGCCACGGGTCGTTACGCACGAACCAGCGGCGTGCGAGTCAGTATCGCCGACGCCGCGGAGCGGAGACGCTCGGGCATACGGCTTAAAAACGCGGCACGTCGGTTGCTCCGCCATAGCCATGAACTCACTGCCCTGGGACGTTCGGGTGAAGACCGATGAGTCTTGAGCCTTCGGCTGCCGCGTGGCACCGGCAGCACCCGATGCCGCGTAACCCGAGCACCAAACAACGCGTCGCTTGGCACCTCGAACATCAGCGTCGGTGCGGCTGCCGCCCAATGCCCGACTCGCTCAAGGCGCTCGCCTCGGCATTTTCTTCGGCGAAACCGCAGCAACTGAAAGAAGTCATGGTAGGCCCTCGCCCCAGTCGCAATCGCTCTCAGCGCTGAATTGCACACGCTGCGCACCTCGCGGGAACCTCTGCGCCCCGCGCTCACAGCGGTGCAAGGAAACTCCGAGTGCGGCGCGCAGTCAGACTGCGCACCTCGTTCCGGTACGTCTCATGCCCTGGCGTATGGTGCGTGAAGTGCTCCAAACCCTCGACGCGCGCGAGCGCCGCATCGTTGCCCGGCGGCTGATGGTCGACGGCGACACCGCGCTCACGCTCAAGCAATTGGGGGAAGCGTTTGGTGTATCACGGGAACGAGTTCGCCAGCTCGAAGAGCGCACCAAGCAGAAGCTGGCTAGCAAGCTTCGCGGCCTCGCCCATCCGGATCGCGGTACGGGCGAACTGGCCGCTTGAACCGAGCGACTGGCATGGTGGTTGCCTTCTGATAGGGGCATGCCCGAACAATCTTCGCTCACCGTCGCCACTTGTGATGCGCACGTCGAGCCGAGCGCTGGATCGAGTTCTGCTCTCGTTCGAGCTACGGATTGTGCGGCGTTTCGCGCGGAGTCCATCGCGTTGAAGCGAGGGGCTACTTCCGCACAAGTTCTGACTGTCGTGGCAACTTCTTGTCTCAGGCAGATTGCGCAGAACGAGAGAGGGGTGCAAGGCGGTTCCGCCGAGGCAGTGCACCAGATGCGGATCGGGCTGCGCCGGCTGCGCGCAGCGGTCACGATCTTCAAGGATGTGCTTCGACTAGGTGAACTCGAACGTTTGAGGGGTGAGCTAGTGTGGCTGACCGAACAACTGGGCCAGGCACGGGACTATGACGTTCTGATCGCTTCGAAGCGCAACTTCATTGCTCGGTCAGCGTTGGGGTCGGCCGAGCTCGGCGATGAGTTGGACCGTCGTCGGGAGGAGGCCTCCGCCGCCGCGAGTCGAGCTATTGGCGGGGTACGATTCGAACGACTGATCGTCACCTCGGCTGTCGACCTGATACTGCGCGCGGATGGGAACGGGGCCGCAGCTCGGGCCGCCCGTGACCTAGCGCGCGAGGTCCTTTCGCGCCGCACTCGACGGGTTCTTCGACGCCTCGGGCACTTTGCGCGGCTGGATCCGCGCGAGCGGCACGAGTTGCGAATTCAAGTGAAGAAACTGCGCTATGCGACGGAATTCTTTGCCGCGTTGTTCCCGGGTTCGCGTCGAGCGCACAAGCGCTTCAGCCGCTCGCTCGAGGCGCTGCAGGACGCGCTGGGCAAGCTGAACGACATTGCAACGCACCAACGGATCGCAGCCGACCTCGTCGAGGACCGCATGGGCGAAGTTCGGGCAAGTCGACGCATTGCGTTTGCCATGGGTACGCTGACAGAAAAGGTGCAAGCCGACGTACAATTATTGATTGTCCGCGTGCCGGAGCTGGCCGCGCGCCTCGCGAAGGCGCCGCGTTTTTGGCGTTGAAGCGCAGTTCGGTCGAGCCATTCCACTTTACGTCAGCTGGTACGCGGCTTGCCTAGACTCAAGCCAGTCTCTCTGAGACGCCGCGTGCAACCGCAATGGGTTGCGGCTCCGGCGCCAATAAGTACGGCTACCCGCACCAATTGCAGCTCGGCTTTTCGAGAGCACGCGATCAGTCCTCTGACGTGACGGAAGCGTGACCTGCGCGCCGCTCGAACATGGCGCGCAATCGGCGGTGTGCCGCAGGATCGCGGTCGATCCATTCGTAGAGGGAATGCTCCTCTCGAAGCGCGTGCTGGCGAAGGTAACCAATGAGTTCGTCGACGGACGCCTTTCTTAGCGTGTGCAAGTCGACCGCGATTCCGAGCTCGCTGAGAGCGCAGCGAATGTGCTGATGCTCGGCCCGAAGTGCCTCGACTTCAGCTCTGTGCGCAGTCGCGACGAGTGCGAACAAGCAGCGTTCTTCCGTGTCCAGGTGGTCTCGGAGGTTGTGTTCGAGTCGAGTCCAAAGCTCACACAGGTCGGCGGCATTGTCGGTGTCTTCGAGTACCGAGGTCAGTTGCCCGAGCAGCTTCTCGAGTGCCGAATGGTCGTTGAGCAGACGTCCTTTGACCTCCGTGGTCGTCGCGGGGGTCAAGGCGCTGGTTTGAATGCTAGCCATACGACTCCCCTTCGCAACAAACGTGCCGATGTCTCGATGGAAGTCCGCCGCGCCTCTGGGCGATTCGAGGCTCCCTGCCTGCAAAGACTGCCGATCACGCGCAAGACTTGCGGAGGCGCTCACTCACGGGCCGGATATAGGCCCCGCAGTAGGCGCAGCAGAGCCAATCCGCTGACGACGGCAAGTCCGACCATGGCAAGAGCAACGGCTTGACTGGACTCCAGCCCCCGTTGCTTTCATGACCCACATCATTCCGGCGATAGAGAGCGACATCAGAACGTCGAACCCGAGCAAAATGGGAGCGAGAACGAGGCCCAGCGTTCGACGTCGAAGGATTGAGACGCCGGCAAGCAGATGCGCTGGCAGCACAATCGAGAGGTCGATCAGGTAGACGGGATTGGTGGGAGTGCCAGCCGCTACGACCGATGCTGGAGGCGCACCGGTCACGAGGGCAGGAAGGATTTCCGCCAGCCAGGCCAGGGCGAACGACGCCCCGATAGCCAGGAGCATTGCGCCCGCCAATCGAACGCGTGCAACAGGCGAATACCAGCTGCCGACGTCGTGCCGGGCGAAACGGATGCCAATTCCGGCCAGCGCGAAGAAGCAAACGCCGAGCACTGCGCAGTAAGGCAAGAACAAGGCGTTGAAGTGCACCGCGAACCCATAGATAACAAACTCGTAGAAAGTGTAAAGCAGACCCGATGCCAACAGGAACGCGCCACCGCGCGAGCGACGGCACGCAAGCGCGCCAGTGATCGCCAGCCATGGTACCGCGAGCAGCAGATCTGCCCAATCCTGCCCTACCGCCTGTGCCTTCCAGTTCGAAGTCTCCTGCGCGTACAAGCTCGTGCTGAGGATGCCGATCAACGAAACGAAGGCCAGCAGCGCAGCCAACGGGAATGCTGCCAGCATCGATTTCGGCGCGGACTTCCGAGAGCCGTGTGCCGCCGCCTCATCAGAATTCCTTGAAACAGGTTGCCTGGTCACGCCCCTCCTCGGACCGACACGTGAGGCCGTCGGCGCTCCTTGACTCGATCGACGCCTTGCAGCTCCTGAGCAATTCCTGCTGCCCACTCGTTGATGTCGCGCCAATCGCGGTGATCGCCAGGCGAACCTCCGCAAACCATCAGGAACATGTCGCCCAATATGCTCCACCCGCCTCGCTCGAACGCGCCTGCAAAGAAGTGATGGTCTCGAAAGTGAATGGTGTCGCGGGCGACGGCAACTGCCGCGCTCTCGTGACGCGTCCCACGAATGAGCGCGGCTACTTTTGGCCCGAAAAGCTGCTCGTCTCACCGACCGAGCAGGTGCTGAACAGCCACACCGGTCGTTTCGTCAACTCGTTGGCAAACTTGCTCAGGAAGTTCGCTGCTTCGGGCAACCAGGCCTGGTTGTGAACGGCGCTCCCCAGCACGACCGCCTGGTACGGCTGGAGGCTATCGACCTGGTTCACGGGGCGCGCGACCGCCGCGAAGCCGGACTTCATCAATCGGTCCGCGATCTGCCGCGCTATCTCGGCAGTCGAAGCGTGCAGGCTGGCGTAGGCGACGAGGATAGTCATGGGTGCTCCTGTTCGTTTATTCCTGGTTGAAGTCGCGGCGCTTCGCCGTCCGGAATCAGCGAACGCAATCTTCGCCGCTTCGGCGTCTTCAAGAAGCGTGCCCCGTTGCCGCAACGTGAATACGCAGAGACGCGAGTACGGCGCACGCTTGCGCTGCGCGCATTAGCCGCAGCGTGTTCCGCGCACTACCGCAGGCACGCGCATTGCTAGGTCACGACCGGAGAAGCCAGAACATGTCAATGATGCGAGCTGCCGTATTCGAGAAGCAAGGTTCTATCAAGCTGCGCGAGGTTCCAAAGCCGAAACCTGGCGTGGGCGAAGCGCTGATCCGAGTCACCCTAACGACGATCTGCGGCACTGACGTGCATATTTTTGCGCGGAGAGTACCCGGTGCGCGCAGGATTGATCGTCGGGCACGAGCCGGTGGGCGTGGTTGAAGACGTGGGACCCGGCGTCGTCGGCTATGAACGCGGTGACCGTGTGATCGTCGGCGCCATCACCCCCTGTGGCCAATGCCGCGCGTGCCTGTCGGGCTCGCCATCGCAGTGTGGCCACATGGGCGACGGCTACGAGGCGATTGGAGGTTGGCGTTTCGGGAACACCATCAACGGCTGTCAGGCTGAGTTCGTGCTGGTTCCGAATGCTCAGGCAAACCTCGCTAAGATCCCCGACGGGCTGCGTGACGAGGACGTCGTGCTGTGCACCGATATCATGTCCACTGGCTTGTCCGCGTCCGAACGCGCGGGCGTGTGCCTAGGTGACGCAGTCGCAGTCTTTGCGCAAGGCCCGATCGGGCTGTGCGCGACGGCGGGTGCCAAGATGAGCGGGGCCTCGCTGGTCATCGGCATCGACCGCGTGCCCGCGAGGCTCGAAATGGCCAAGCGGATGGGCGCCGATGTCGTTCTGAACTACGAACAGCAAGACGTCGTGGCGGAGATAAAGAAGCTAACCGGCGGCGGTGTCGATGTCGCGATTGAGGCTCTGGGCACGCAGCCGACCTTCGAGAACGCGCTGCGCTCGATCCGCCCCGGCGGAACCCTTTCCAGCCTCGGAGTCTACTCTGGGCACGTTTCGCTGCCGCTCGACGCGTTCGCGGCCGGTCTCGGCGATCATACCTTGGTCACGTCCCTCTGCCCCGGCGGTAAGGAGCGCATGCGACGCTTGATGAGCATCGTCGCTGCTAAGCGCGCTCCGTTCGAGGCGTTGGTGACTCACTCTTTCTCTCTCGACCAAATCGAGGAAGCTTACGACCTATTCGGCCACCAGCGTGACGGCGTATTGAAGGTCGCCATTCGGCCGTAGAGAGTACGCCGTGGCTCAGCCTTTCGAGCGGGGTACCACGACGCCGTACTCGTGCAGGCGATACTGAATCGTGCGCACGCTGATGTCCAAAATCTCGGCGGCGCGGGTGGTCGAGCCTTCGGCCGCCTCGAGCGTGGCGAGGATCGCGTGCTTCTCGATCTCTGCCAAGCTCGCCCCTGGGATGCGCGGGCCACCCACCAACTCAGGGACGCCCTCGAATGGCAGCGCCTCTTGCTCGACCCACTCACCTTCGGTGAAGACGACGGCGCGCTCCATGGCGTTCTCGAGTTCACGCACGTTGCCCGGCCTCCGCGAGCGTCGCTACGTCGTGTCCGCGCAAGCGCAACGGCGGCATTTCCAGATGCACGACGTTCAGTCGGTAGTAGAGTATTCTAGCTCAGGGGTTACGGTCAAGTCTCCAGGGGCCCGGCTGAGCGGGCTCGATTGCCTTGGATGAGTGAAGCGCGTCGCGGAAAGCCGTCCGTATGCTGGTATAGTCCACCGGCTTGGTAAGAGCGTGGCTGGCGGTCCGTCGGCAAAAGCGAGCGTTTCGCGCCGGGTGAAGGCGAGGAGTGCCTTACGAACAGAGTCAGCCCATCGCGTCACGCAGCGCGACGCGCTTAACCCCCTCCACGATGGCCAGATAGGTCAGAGTGGCGACGGCCAGAAACGCAAAGTATGCGAAGGGCAGCGGCACGAAACCCAAAGCGTGCGCAAAGGGTAGCCATGGCAGCGCCAACCCCAAAGCCACGACACCGACCGTGGTGACTATCAGCGCGGTGCTGGGCTTGCTCTTGAACGGATTCTTGGCGGTTCGAATCACGAAGATCACGAGCGCCTGAGTAGCCAGAGACTCGACGAACCAGCCGGTGTGGAACAATTGAGCGTCGGCGTGGAAGACCTTGAGCAGTACGAAGAACGTCAAAGCGTCGTAGGCCGAACTCACCGGTCCCACCCACCACATGAAGCGGCGAATCAAAGCGATGTCCCAGCGTCGAGGTTTTCGGGTGAACTCGGGGTCTACGTGGTCTGACGGAATGCTGATCTGAGCCAGATCGTAGAGGAAATTGTTGAGCAAGATCTGGCTTGGCAGCATCGGCAGAAACGGCAAAAAGACCGCAGCACCCGCCATGCTGAACATGTTCCCGAAGTTCGAGCTGGTGCCCATCAGCAAGTACTTCATCACGTTGCCAAACGCCGCTCGCCCTTCCAAGACGCCGGTGAGGAGCACGTCGAGTCCCGGCTCGAGCAGGATGATGTCTGCCGCATCTCGCGCCACGTCGACCGCGCCGGACACGGAGATACCGACATCTGCCGTGTGCAAGCAAGGGGCGTCGTTGATCCCATCGCCAAGATAGCCGACGACGTGGCCACGCGCCTTGATCGCACGTAGGACTCGATTCTTCTGGGCGGGCGAGACGCGCGCGAAAACCCGAACCAACTCCACGCGATGAGAAAGTGCTGCGTCGCTCATCTTCTCGATTTCTTCGCCGGTCAAGATATTGCTCACAGGAATGCCGACACGCTCGCAGATCTGCGCTGTCACTAGTTCGTTGTCGCCGGTGAGCACCTGCACCCGTATCCCCTCGGATGCGAGCTTGGCGAGCACCTCGGTCGCATCTGCGCGTGGTGGATCGACGAACCCCAGAAATCCGGCCAGCACCAGATTGTGCTCATCGTCCTTGCTGAAGGTGCGTCCGGGATCGACCTCAGCGTACGCAACGGCCAGCACGCGATAGCCTTTCGTGCACAAGCTTTGGAACACCCTCACGCACTGGGCACGCAGCGCCGGGTCCAGCGTCCGCGTGCCTCCGTCGAGTTCGAGCTGCGAGCAAACAGAAAGGATCTGTTCCGGGGCGCCCTTGCTAATCAGCACACCTTTCCCGTCCCTCTGAGCGACTACGCTCACGCGTCGCCGTTCGAAGTCGAAGGGCATTTCGTCAATCTTCGTGAAACCACTAATGTCTGGGTGCGCGTGCTTCAGCACCGCAGAATCGAGCGCATTCAGCTTCGCCTTGCGAAGCAACGCCTCGTCGATGGGGTTTTCGATGCCACTCTCGAAGTAGCTATTCACATATGCGAGCAAGAGCGGACGTTCGGACGTCTGTCCTGCTGGGCCGAGCCACTCATCGAGCGACATTTCGCCGGTCGTGAGCGTGCCCGTCTTGTCGCAACAGAGAACGTCGATACTTCCGAAGTTTTGAATCGCCGCCAGGTTCTTCACGATCACGTTCGACTTGGCCATGCGTACGGCGCCGCGCGTCAACGTTACCGTGGTGATCATGGGCAAAAACTCCGGCGTCAGCCCAACCGCGAGGGCCACTGAGAACAACAGCGACTCGAGCGGATCGTGGTGGAGAAGCGCGCTCGCTAGAAACACGAACAGCACCAAGAACACGACGAGCTTGAGAATGAACGCCCCGAACTGAGCCAGCCCTCGCTCGAACTCGGACTGTGGGGCACCCTGTGCGAGAGATCTCGTGATCTCGCTGAACGCGGTCGCACCGCCCGTCTTCTCAACCAAGGCGATCCCGGTACCGCTCACCACGGAGGTCCCCATCAAGATCGGATCCATTGGGTGCTTCTCTACTGGGAGAGATTCTCCAGTCAGCGCAGCCTCACTCAGATGCAAGTCGTTTCCTTCGAGCAAGACCCCGTCGGCGGGAACCACACAGCCGGCATCCAGGCGAACCGCGTCACCAGGGACAATGACTCGTCGCGGACACTCGACGAAGCGTCCATCCCGCAGCACGGTGGCGTCGTCCGAGAGCTGAGCTTTCAGCGCGTCGGCTGCGTGCTGCGAACGTCGGGTCTGAAAGAACTCGACGCTGACGCTCACGCCCACGATGCACACCACGAGCGCGGCATTGACGACATCGCCCACCAAGAGCGAGGCCATGCTCGCCAGCAGTAGGATCGCCAGCAGCGGATTGGCAAAGCGGCGCAGGAAAGCGCGCAAGACACTGTCTGCCCGCTGCGGCAGCGGATCATTGGGGCCGAACTGAGCTAACCGACGCTCCGCCTCCTCAGTGCTCAACCCTGGTCGATCAGACAAGTCGCGAGTGAACACTGCGCCTTCGCCGGAAAGTGACATCGCCGACGAACTGCACCGCCCGTGCCAACACAAGCTACGATCGACACATCCGGTCCCATGCGCGAAGCGTGCGCAGCGGTTCGCGCGGCGCAGGTTCTGCGCGAGCCCGCGGAGGGTGCGCACGTTCGAGCGATGATGGCCAGAAAGCGGACTTAAGCGCCCACTTTATGGAGGACGCAATCTGCAACGGAAACCAGGGTGCTGCGGTCGAGTCAGCCTGTCGTCGCGCGCGGCTCGATGATGACCGCGAGGTTGGACGAGCCGCGCCGCCGTACGGGCTTGCTCACGCTTTTGCATCATGAAGTAAACGATCGGCACGGTCATGCGCGACAGCAAGAGCGAGGCGACCTCTCCTGCCATGAGCGAGATCGCCAGACCCTGGAAGATGGGGTCGAACAGGATCACCGCGGCGCCCACCACGACTGCGGCAGCGGTCAGGACCATCGGACGGAAGCGAATCGCGCCCGCGTCGACGACTGCTCGTTCCAGCGGCGCGCCTTCCGCCAAACGTTGTTCGATGAAGTCGACGAGGATGATGGAGTTGCGAACGACGATGCCTGCGCCCGCGATGAAGCCGATCATGTAGGTGGCGCTGAAGAATGCGCCGAGGAGCCCGTGCGCTGGCAAGATGCCGACCAGGGAGAACGGAATGGCTGACATGATGACGAGGGGAGTCTTGAACGACTTTGAACCAGGCTACGTTGAGCACGTAGATGAGGATGAGCACGAAGGCGAAGGCGAGCCCCAAGTCACGGAAGACCTCGTAAGTGATGTGCCACTCGCCGTCCCATTTCATCGCCAGCCTGTCGGAGTAGAACGGCTGTGAAGCGGTGCGCTGCTCGAGCTTGTATCCCTCGGGCAGTGCCAGCTTGTCCAGCTTTGGCCCCAGCGCCTGAATGGCGTACACCGGGCTTTCGATTTGGCCGGCGACGTCAGCGGTCACGTCGACGACCGGCATCAGATTCTTGTGGAAGATGCTTTTGTCTTCCGTGACCTCTATCGGGTGAACCAACTCTCCGATGCTGACGAAGTTGCCGTCCCGGCCAGTCAGCTTGAGCCCTTGCAAGCGGTCGAGATCGGAGCGAGTCGCGCGATCGATGGATCTGGTCTGTGAGAGCCGCGGGTCGCCGAAAGGGTTCCGCTGAACTCGCTGCCCGCGTCTACTTCATGGAATGTAATTTGGAGCTGGTTGGGGACGTCGGGCAGGTGCGCAGGCCCAGTAGACCGTACAGCGGGCAATAGCCGACGATACCAGTCAGGAGCGGAACGACTCCGACCAGCCCAAACCAATGGTGCGGCCCGACGACGGTGATGGCGAGCAGCCCGAGTCCAACCGCAACGCGAATGGCGCGGTCGATGGTTCCTTCATTCTTATTCATCGCGAACCTCCAGCTCCCCAATACGCAATGGCCGTGCCAGTACGAAAAGCGCGAACGGCTTCGCGTACTCCTGCTGCTCCCCGCAGGTTTCTTCTCTCGAGGCGCACGGTTTGCGCGAGCGCTCGGAATGAAAAAGGCTCCCCGACCAGGGCGCCAGCAAGCAACTTGCCGAACAGGCTTTCGTACTGCGTCTCCGGATCACCATTTTGGAAATAGGTTCGACCCGTGCCGCGAATCAGCAGGGCCTCGCCGGAAGCGCGACGTCGCCGCGACGGGATTCTAGAAGTCCGGTGGCTAACAGGCGGGTCCTGCCTCAAACAAGCGCGAATGGCGGACGAAGACGAAGTCAACGCGGAGATCTGCGCGGAGATTCAAACAGGGCATCGTGCTGCCGCCCGGTTCCTTCGAGGCAGAAGGTCATGAATGGGCCCAGCCGAACGACTTCGCGCAGATCTCGCGCGCGGCCCGCAAACGGTGCGTCGCCGCCTGGGCGCAAAGTGGTCGGTAACGCTTCATTCGCGGAACCTGACCGGGACCAGCAGATGGAACGCAGCTTGCTCAAGTTGCTCGGCAGGGAGTCGCGCGTGACAACAGAAGCCGACAAGGAAATCTCATGATCGCCATTCGCATCTTTGACCCCGCTATGTGCTGTTCAACGGGGATCTGTGGCCCGGCCATCGACCCCGAGCTCGTCCGCTTTGCGGCGGATCTAGACTGGTTGAAAAGGCGAGGGATCTCGGTCGAGCGCTTCAACCTTTCGCAACAGCCTGGCGCGTTCGCTGAACATCCGGCGGTAAAGGCGGCGCTCGAGTTGAAGGGCGAGGCAAGCCTCCCGATCGTGGCGGTGAACGGTGACCTCAAGAGCAGTGGCGTCTATCCATCGCGCGATGCACTTGCTGCATGGGCCGGGCTCGCGCCTTCTGCGCCGGGCCCAGAGGAGCACCAGGCGAAGTCGGCGAGCTGCTGTCGCCCAGCAAAAGACGGGTCGTTGCTCTCGAGCTCCAACGGCTGCTGTGGTGGCACAGTCGCAAGCGCCGAGCCGAAGTCGTCCGGTTGCTGCTGAAAGGCCGTGTCATGCCATGCTGATCCAGAATCCGACACGAATCCTCTTCTTCACCGGAAAAGGTGGCGTAGGCAAAACCTCCGTGGCCTGTGCTACCGCAATCGCCTTGGCTGACGGCGGCAAGCGCGTGCTGCTCGTCAGCACCGATCCTGCGTCCAATCTCGATGAAGTTCTCGGTGTCACGCTTTTGGGTACGCCCACCGAAGTGCCGACCGTGGCTGGGCTAGCGGCTCTCAACATCGATCCCGTTCAGGCAGCGCGCGACTATCGTGAACGCGTGGTTGCGCCCTACCGAGGTGTGCTGCCCGCACCAGCAATCGAGAGCATCGAGGAGCAGCTTTCGGGCGCGTGCACCGTCGAAATCGCTGCCTTTGACGAGTTCTCGAAGCTCCTCGGCGATCCAATAGCCACGGCCCCGTTCGACCACATCGTCTTCGACACGGCCCCCACCGGGCATACGCTCCGTTTGCTCGAACTTCCGGCAGCATGGTCGAGCTTCATCCACTCGAATGTGGGCGGAACCTCGTGCCTCGGGCCACTCGCTGGGCTCAATGCTCACAAGCTACTCTATGCTGCGTCAAACGCGGCCCTTCGCGATCCCGCACAGACGACCCTGGTTTTGGTTGCGCGAGCGGAGCGCTCATCGCTCACCGAAGCCGAACGCACGAGGGCCGAGCTCGCACAGCTGGGTGTCGTCAACGTGCGCCTGATCTTGAACGGCTTGTTCGTGAGTCGCGATGTGAGCGACGCGACCGCGGTGGCGATGGAGGCTCGCGGGCGTGCGTCGCTCAGCGCCATGCCAGTGGGGCTCCGCGGTCTCGAGCGAGTCGATGTCCCGCTGCTTCCATTCGGGCTCGTCGGGGTCGAGGCCCTGCGCAAGATGGGCGAACTTGAGCAGGGCTTCGTAGAATCGGTGTCGCCCCCGCCAACCGGCACATTTCAGGGCGAGCGCCTCGAAACGCTGATCGACGAGCTTGCCAAGAGCGGTAGGGGCGTCGTGATGACAATGGGCAAGGGTGGGGTCGGCAAGACCACGGTCGCTGCGCGAATCGCTAGCGAACTCGCGCGCCGTGGTTTTCCTGTCACCCTCACCACCACTGATCCAGCGGCCCACGTAGAGCAGGCGGTACGCGAGCTGAGCATCGGCGCGTCCCAGCTAAGGATCACGCGCATCGATCCAGTGCTCGAGACGCGGCGCTACACGGAGGAAGTGTTGGCGACCGCCGGCGGTGGGCTCGACGCGCAGGGTAAAGCGTTGCTCGAAGAGGACCTTCGGAGCCCGTGTACAGAAGAGATCGCCGTATTTCGGGCTTTCGCCGAGACCGTGGCACAAGGCGAAGACCAACTCGTCGTCATCGACACTGCGCCCACGGGCCATACTCTTCTCCTACTCGACGCGGCAGAAGCGTACCATCGTGAGGTGCTGCGCAAACCGAGCGGCAGTCCGGAAGCGGTGCAGCGACTCTTGCCTCGTCTGCGAGATCCGAAGTTCACTCACGTGCTCATCGTCACGCTGCCGGAAGCAACGCCGATTCATGAAGCAATGCAGCTCGAGGGTGATCTGGCTCGAGCCGACATCAGACCTTTCGCCTGGGTGATTAATCAGAGCTTGACACCACTCGACGTCAAAGACCCGGTACTGCGCGCGCGGCGCGGCCAAGAAGCGGGATACCTGAAGGAGCTTGTTGGCCACACCAAACGAATGGTGCTGGAACCGTGGAGCGACGGAGTTGGCCGACGAACCAGAGCCGGCGCCGACAAAGGAGGGGACGGTACTCATCAGCTTCGAAGCGAATGAGGAGGAACGTCTTGTCCGCACCCACACTCGCGCCTTCATGCGCAACTGACGCAGAATCGCCTGCGCCGGAGACCCAGCGAGTCTCCCATGAGCGTTCGATTTGGCGAAGAATAGCCGCACGCTCGCCGACGTATTCTTCGAGGAGATCACGAACTTCCGGCTCCATCGATCGGTGGCGCCGTTTTGCGATCGACTTCAGGTTGCGCACCACCCGGAGAGGGACGTTCCGCGAATCTCGCTTCGCTCGAGCCGCGCAGCTCGGCACGAGCGGCGTGGCGCTCAAGCTCAACGCCTGACGCCCGCGCGTCAATCAGCCGCGATCTCGAGGCGCTTGATTATCCTTTGCAGGCCGAAGCGAGAGCGAGCAGCGAGCAGCCCGCGCCGGGCATGCCAACGAGGCGGTGGTGCCGCGGAGGCGCGGTGTCCCTCTGGGCGCAGCGGTTCTAAAGACAGTCATTATAACAAGCCCAAAGCCGTTCTTCGCACACGGCTGGGCAAGGACAGTCATGGGCTTGTACCCAGGGGCCGCAGCCCTTTGAGTCGGGCCATGCGTCTGCAGGGCACGAAGCAGCCACGATGAGCGGCGCCGGGCACGTATAGACGCCACCAACGCAGGTGGCAGCTTGCGCCACCGTCGTGGCCGGCCCACCGCACCTCTCCACACACGCCGTGAAATTTGCACCTGGGCCGCATGGAAACGGCTCGTATATGACTTCCTCCGCACCCCCGGCTCCTCCCCGACCACCGGTCGAGTTTGCACCGGCAGTTCCGGAAGCGGCACTGCCGGGCATGCCGCTGCTACCGCTGCTCGAGCCTGAATGCCCGCCGACCGCCGTCGAGCCCCCGGCAGAAGATGACTGTTCCGTCTTCGAGCTCGATGAGCATCCCAAGACAAGGAGAATCGCTGCGCTTACGCTTACGGAATATCGCGAACACATTTTCCGCCTCCTGTGCAGTCCTGCCAGTCAGCAGCTGTAAGTTGAGTTCCGATGCCCCCGCCCAAGCGCGTGTTCTCCACGTTTGCCACTCCACCGGCCGCGCGATGGCGACAGAACACAGCCTGGCACGAACCTCCCGCCCGGCAACTCGATTCCGAACGCTCCCGTCACCTGCAACGCCCGTTTAGGAGGCGCCTAGCTTGGGGTCAGGGGAGGACTACCCTTTTGAGAGCGTCGACTGATGGCGCGCCGAGCTTGCAGCGCGCGAGGAAGCGTTGGTGATCCGTCGGCGCGCTCAAGGGCGCGTGGGATTTGCCGCGGACCGCGTAAGTGTGCCGGCTTTCATTGGCTAGGCCTGTTGAGCATCCCACGTGGTCTTGCTCCGCTTGCCAAAAGGGGCGGCCGCAGCGCTCGCGCGCGTTGACAATCCCGGCCCCGGTCGATCATGCTCGCGCCGGCGCTGGCTCAGGTTGACCGACCCTCACTGGCGCTCCCCGAGGGTCATGGCTGTCGAGCTCACGCGTACTCTGCTGGTCGCCCTTGCGTTGGGCGTCGGCTGCGGGTTCGCGTGCGAGGCCCACGCTTACCAGACCGAGATCGACGCCACGCTCGACGCGCAGTTTTACTCGCTGCAGAGCCCGTACGGCAGTCCGCTGGTTCAGCGGCGCCGCTACACGCAGACCTTGGCGCTGAGTCTATACGACATTCAGGCCGATCGCCGTCCGCTCGGGCCGACCTTGTCGTTCAAGTCGCGTCTGCGGCTCGATTCGGACTTCGGTCAGCGCGCCGAAGAGCGCAACCCGGATTCGGCCTCGTACGTGCCCGGCTTGGTCGAGGCTC
>Ga0247740_1000186_pt1 | contig 33591 bp, 32 predicted proteins | sample UWRJL148409B2_FD_180942 | JGI IMG/M metagenome (GOLD analysis project Ga0247740, IMG submission 180942) | Plant litter microbial communities from Arlington Agricultural Research Station in Wisconsin, United States - UWRJ-L148-409B-2 | ecosystem: Environmental > Terrestrial > Plant litter >...
TCGCGCACGCCTTCAATACTCAGTCGCAATGTGTTTTTCACTTCCTTTAAATTGGTGCGGCGTGGGTTGCCCTGCACAAAGTTAAGTATGCTGCGAAACACCGGCGTTTCATAATACGCCGATTGCTGGTTGGTAATAAAGTAGCCCCGCAAGACGCCTTTTTTAAGCGAGATCTTTTCAAAGCCAAGCTCTTTACCCAGCCATTGCAGGCGCATGGTGTTTAGCAGGTCATTAACCTGCGGTGGTATGGGGCCAAACCTGTCATGCAGTTGCTGTTGGAAGGCCAATAGCTCGGTCTCATTTTCCAGTTTAGATAACTCAGAATATAAATTATAGCGTTCTGAAAGACTGGTGACATACTCATTCGGGATCAGGATTTCCAGGTCGGTATCTATCTGCGTAAAGCTGATGAATGGTTTAGGCTTGTCATCCGGGAAAAGCCCTTTAAATTCGTCTTCCTTCAACTCCTGTATGGCTTCATCCAATATCTTATGATACATCTCGAAACCGATCTCTGCAATAAAACCGCTTTGCTCGGCACCTAACAGGTTCCCGCTGCCGCGGATGTCCAGATCGCGCATGGCTACGTTAAAACCGCTGCCCAAATCGCTGAATTCTTCAATGGCGCTCAGGCGTTTACGCGCCTCGTTGGTTAAGGTAGAAAGCGGCGGACTTAACAAATAACAAAAAGCTTTTTTATTGCTGCGTCCTACGCGGCCCCGCATTTGGTGCAGATCGCTCAGGCCAAACATGTGCGCATTGTTAATAATAATGGTATTGGCATTGGGGATATCCAAACCGGCCTCAATAATGGTGGTGGCTACCAATACATCATATTCATGACTAACAAATTTCAGCATCACATCTTCCAGCGCGTCGCCTTCTAACTGCCCGTGAGCTATGCCTATACGCGCTTTGGGCACCAGCTTGTGGATCATACCACCCAATTGCGGCAAATCATTTACCCGGTTATGGATAAAGAACACCTGCCCGCCACGGTCCAGTTCGTGTTCAACGGCTTCTTTAATCAGCTTATCGTTAAACACATGCAGTTCGGTAACAACAGGCTGGCGGTTGGGCGGTGGGGTAGATATGATGGATAAGTCACGCGCGCCCATTAACGAAAAATGCAACGTGCGGGGTATAGGCGTAGCGGTCAACGTGAGCGTATCCACATTGGCACGCATTTGCTTTAGCTTCTCTTTGGTGCTTACGCCAAATTTCTGTTCCTCATCAATTATCATTAGGCCCAGGTCCTTAAACTTAACGTCCTTGCTCACCAGCCGGTGCGTGCCGATGATGATATCTACTTTGCCCTCTTTCAGTCTCTCCAGCGTCAGCTTTATCTGCGCGCTTGATTTAAAGCGGTTAACGTAGTCAATATTGGCAGGGAAGCCTTTCAGTCTGTCAGAAAATGTTTTGTAGTGCTGTGCCGCCAAAATGGTGGTAGGCACCAGTATGGCTACCTGTTTGCTATCAGCAACGGCCTTAAACGCCGCACGGATGGCTACCTCGGTTTTACCAAAACCCACATCGCCGCATATCAGGCGGTCCATAGGGTGCGGCGATTCCATATCGCGCTTAAAATCAGCCGTAGCTTTTTCCTGGTCGGGTGTGTCCTCGTAAATAAACGAGGCTTCCAACTCGGTTTGCAGATAACTATCCGGCGAAAAAGCATTACCCTGTTGCGACTTGCGTACGGCGTAAAGCTTGATCAAATCGCGGGCTATGTCTTTAACTTTTTTTTTTGTTGTTTTCTTTAGCTTCTCCCAGGCATCGGTACCCAATTTATTCATTTTAGGTACGCTACCCTCTTTGCCGCTGTATTTAGAGATGCGGTTAAGCGAGTTAATGTTGACATACAACAGGTCATTATCGGCATAGATCAGCCTGATCATTTCCTGCTGTTTGCCGGCAACCTCTACCTTTTCCAGTCCGGCGTATTTGCCAATGCCGTGGTCAATGTGGGTAACATAATCGCCGGGCTTTAACTCGCGTAGTTCTTTTAGCGTAATAGCCTGCGAGCGCTGGTAGCCTTTCTTAAGCTTGTATTTATAATAACGGTCAAATATCTGGTGATCGGTATAGCAGGCTATCTTTTGCTCCCGGTCAATAAAACCTTCGCGGATAGAAATACTTACCGGGGTAAACTTTACCGTTTTGTCCAGGTCATCCAAAATGGCGTAAAGCCGCTCTACCTGGCGCGATGAGTCGGTAAGAATAAAATTCTCAATATGGTCTGCTTCGTTAGCTTTAAAATTGTGTATCAGCAGGCTAAAGTCTTTGTTAAAAGACGGCTGCGGGCGCATATCAAAATTAAAACTTTCGGTAGGCTGATAAAAAAACTGCTTGCCAAACTCCAGTACGGCAAAATCATGCAGTTGATCTGCTATCAGCTTATCATCGGTAAAGCTGAACTTGGGGTCAATCCAATCAGGGTTTTTATTTTTTTCATCGGCAGATAGCGCATTCCATAACTGCACCGCCTTCTTGTATCCTGTTTGTATTATATCAAAAGTAAACTGTACATTTTTTATCCATATCTGGCTGTCGGCATCAATATACTCCAAGAGGGAAATATTACTCTCAGTTAAAAACTTGGATTGCACATTGGGTACAATGGTTATGCTTTTTACCTGCTCAACAGATAATTGGCTCTCAATTTCAAACGTACGTATCGATTCTATCAGGTCGCCAAAAAACTCCACCCGGTAAGGCAGATCATGCGAGAAAGAGAAAATATCAACTATGCCTCCGCGGATAGAGAACTGACCTGGCTCGTACACAAAATCAACGCGGTCAAAATCATACTCTACCAAAAACTCGTTAATAAAATTTATGCTGAGCTTGTTGTTAAGGGCAATTTCAAGGGTATTTTTCTCCAGCGATGCGCGGTCAATCACCTTTTCGGCCAGAGCTTCCGGATAGGTTACAATCAGTTGTCCAAACTCGGTGGAGTGGTTCAGTTCGTTCAACACCTCGGCACGCGCCAAAACGTTGCTGCTATCGGGCTGGGTAAATTCAAAGGGTTTGCGGTAGGATGAAGGGAAAAGCAGCACTTCTTTACCGGTAAGGTTTTCCAGATCGGCCTGGAAATAACCGGCTTCTTCGCGCTCGGGCAGCACAAAAACCATGTGCTTGTGCTGCAAAAAGTACAAAGCTACCGCCAGGGTTGCATCGCCAGATCCAACCAAACCTCGTAGCTGTATGCGTGGGTTTTTAGTGCTGTTAATGGCCGTAGCCAGCGCTTTTACCCGGTCATCAGCTTTATATTTATCTAATATATCACGGATGTTCAAACCGCTGCAAATATATAGAAAATAGTCTGCGGGAGCGAAAGCGCCGGGTTATTTACAATATAAATTCAGATTAGCAGAGGCCTCCGCAAAATCAAGGGCAACGGCTTTTTTCAGATCCGCACAAGCGCCGGACTTGTCGCCGCCAAAGTACCTAGCAACACCTCTGTTGTTGTAAGCATTGGCATAATTCGGGTTTATTTGCAGTGCTTTGCCATAGTAAGCAACGGCTCCTTTGTAGTCTTTTAATGATGCTGTTGCATTAGCTAAGTTCAAATAAGCGACAGCACTTTGAGAGTCCAACTTTATAGACGTTTTAATATCCGCAATAGCGGCAGTATATGCCTTCAATTGGATTTTTGCATATCCGCTGTTACTGTATGCATCGGCGTATGAGCTGTTGATTTTAATGGCTTTGCTAAAATCTGCAACTGCCCCGTTAAAATCAAACAGGCTGCTTCGCGCCAAACCCCTGTTATTATAAGCAATGGCATTTGTTGGGTTTAGGGCGATCACTGAGCCAAAACTCGAAACAGCGCTTTCAAAATCACCAATGGCCGCTTGGGCTATTCCCCGATTAATAGCGATGCTTTCATCATTCGGCTTAATTTCATTTGCTTTTTTATAGTCAGCCAGTGCGCCTTGATAATCTTTAAAGCTAGCTCTCACAACCCCTCTATTCAAATAGGCTTGTGCAGAAGCTGAGTCCAAATTGATCACTTTCGTAAAATCTTCGTACGCTGCATTATTGTCGCTAGCCCTCATTTTTATCATTCCCCGGTTAAAGTACGCGCTTTTAAAACGCGGTTTTAACGCAATCGCTTTATCATAATCCGCAATGGCGCTAGCTACTTCTTTAATCTTTTCCTTTGCATATGCGCGGTTAAAGAATGCTTCGGGGTAATCCTCCCGATATTTTATTGCTGCCGTGTAGTCTGTAATTGCCGCCGGGTAGTTTTTTAGATAAGTTTCTGCCAGCCCCCGGTTGTTATAGGCAAGATCAAAAGTAGAGTCTAACGCTAATGCGTTATTGTAATCATTGATGGCACCGGGCAGATCTGCCAATTTAAATTTGGTAATGCCTCTTCTGTTATAATAGCTTGCCTCGGTCGGGTCGGCAATTATTGCAGAGGTAAAATCTTTAAAAGCGTTTTTATAATCACCTGTTTCAAAATAAGCCTGCCCCCGGCGGTTATAAGCCTCTGCAAAGCGCATGTCGCCATCTAAGGCTTGTGTATAAAACTTTATGGCTCCGGCGTAGTCTTCCACTGCAAATTTTTCATCGCCCCGGTCTACAAGCTCTGAGGTGGTTTGTGCAAAAGCTAGGAATGGGAGGGCAAAAAAAATAAATACCAGGGTCCGTTTAAACATGTTTGCGGAATTGCTTTTGGCTAATTTAATATTTAATGCAATATCCATAAAAACAATATCGCCCTAAAAACACTTTTTATGATAAGCAAAAACAACGTATGGTGTTTTAACACATATTGTTTAGCAACAAACACAACAAATAACCTTACAAAATGAAAAATGCAATTACATGGGGCCTGGTTATAGGCGTATTGAGCGGACTATGGCTATTTATTATGCACTGGATGGGGTATGATATAAAGGATGATAAGGCATCGCCGTATGAATACTTTTCAATACTTATACCGGTTATAGGCCTGTTGCTTGGCGTTAAAAGCTATCGCGATAATGAGCTAAGAGGCAATATGGGTTTTTTAGAGGGCTTGGTGCAAAGTTTTAAAATATTACTGTTTGGCGGTATAGTAGCTGCGTTTGCGGGGATTGTATATATTAATTACGTAGCTGAAGCCAATAACTACAGTGCTTTCTCGGGCAGGTTGTTTGGTGCTTTGCTTATTGGCTTATTATCTGCTTTAGGTGTATCTTTGGTGTTAACCACCAAATCAAACAAGGTTGATTAAAACATTTTTTTTAAAATATTTTGAACTTACATTCTGGGCAGCAGCTTTAATAGCATTGGCTATTTGCAACCCGGCTCAACCTGCGCATTTTACACTTTGCCCATTCAGGCTTTTGGGTATTACGTGGTGCCCGGGCTGTGGCATAGGCCATGCAATAGCCTTTTTGTTTGATGGTGACGTTAAAAGATCGTTTGCTTCCCATTGGTTTGGCATCCCGGCTTTAGCCATAATTTTGTGGCGAATATTTGTGCTGGGGCTTAATATCGTTCGGCCGTCCAAACTGGCCTTTTAATAAAATTTTCATCGAGTTTTGTAAAGGCTAAACAAACGGCCACCATGGTGGCTAAAACCTAGTAGTTGGATAAGACAATCTTCATGGAGGGGGTGGCTCTACGCGGGCGCTGCGGAGGCTCAGGGTGGATCACCCGGCGCTGAGCCCTCCTCTCATTCACTCCAAGCAAAAACCATTTATCTTTCGCCTCTTACCATAACCTTCTAAAAAACTATCTTTGCGGCTATGGCTATACCCATTTATTCGCCTTTTAATACCCTTAACTTCAGCAACCGCAATTGCTTTTTAACCGGCGTTCCGCTTGAAAGCCTGGAAGAACGCATTCACGTTTTTCCGCAATGGTTAATGACGCGCTACGGGTTGGAAGACAAGCCCTTTAAAATGCTTGACGAAAGCATGGCCACCTACAAAGATCTTAAACTGCCCTGTAGCGCCGCCGTTAACGAAACCTATCTGGAGCCGCTTGAGAATGAAGTAGCTGCAGCTTTTGATATTGGCTATGATGCCGTTAAAACATTGGATAGTTTAAAACTTTTTCAATGGGCGGGCAGGTTGTTGTATGGTATTATCTTTAACGAGGTACAATCCGGCATTAAGCTGCAGCGCTCGCAGGGCGAAGACTTTAATATTTCGCAATCCATCATTCACAAGTTCAGCAACCTGCATTTAATGCTGCAAAGCCTTAATCAAAATATCATTTTTGAGGATTTTACCCCATACAGTTTGTTTTTGTTTAAGGTGGAGAATAACCAGGAAGAATTTGGCTATCGCGATGAGATCAATACCCTTACTTTTGCCTTGCGTATTAACGATTTCGGATTGATTATATGCTTTCAGGATAACGGCGCCAACAGAAACTATCACAGGGAAATACTATCAAAGATTGACGGACAAACGCTTCATCCTATTCAGTTTGAAGAAATTAGCGCACGTGTGTTTTATTCCGCTTACCTGTTTAATCGCCTGCCAGAATATACGGTAATGCCGGTAGGTGATGAAGTATACATTGAAGCCATGCCCTTAAAAGGAATGACAGGCAAGCCGCTGTTTGATTTCTGGCAAAACAAAACTTACGGCCAGGTACTGGAAAATTTCTGGAAAAACTGGGGCTTTTTGTTGTTAGAGATCATTAAAGACCCAGAAAACCCCATGAGTTTTTTGTTGAATGACGACGGTAACTTTAAGTCCGCTGAGACTATTGAACTTTCTCGCTAATCTGCTGAACGAATTGTGGCAATATTTCCGGGTGCAAAATCGCGGTTATAAAAAGCCCGCAAAGCGCGCCATAAAAGTGGGCGTCATGGTTAATGTTGTCCCGGGCATGTTTTGATGCAAAATGACAATAAACCAAGTAAAGCAGACCAAAAACTACAGCTGGTATTGGAAGAAGCCTCCCAAAGGGAAGAATATATAAACTTTCGAATGGCGCGTACAAAATAAATCCAAAAATTACCGCACTTACCGCACCAGATGCACCCAGGCTGTGGTAGCCGTAATCGTTTTTATGTTTAGCTATGGTGGGAAGGTCGCTTAATATTAAGCTGGTTATATAAAGAACCCCAAACTGCCAATGTCCCATGTAAACTTCCAGTTGAAAAGCGAAAGCATAAAGAGAGAACATGTTAAATGCCAGGTGCATCCAATCGGCATGGATCAAGCCGCTGGTTATCACGGTAAACACATTCTGTTTCCGCGCAACGCTGTAGGGGTGCAGTATCATTTTTCCATACAGTTGGTCGTTTGAAAATGCCATTATAGAAAACGCTAATGTTATGGCGAAAATGAACGAGGCAACAGGGGCCATTGTGAGGTATTCCATCATGGTTACTAGGTTTTTGATCTATTAATTTCGGCCTGAAGTTTTTTTGGTAGGCCTGCAAACACCAGGCTGTAAGAGTGTTCAACCATTTCCAACAGTTGCTTATCGCTCAGTGTGCCATCCATAAAAACGGTGTTCCATAGCTTTTTGTTCATATGGTAGCCCGGCTGTACTTCCGGGTGTCTTTCGCGCAGCTCAATAGCCAGCTCCGGCTCGCACTTTACGTTGAAGCTATTACCGCTGCTAAGGCCCGTCAACAAAAACATCTTTCCACCCACTTTAAAAACAAGGGTATCCTCTCCAAACGGAAAACCCTCTGTAGCTCCCGGCCTGGCCAGGCAATGATCGCGCAGTAGCTCTAAATTCAAGCCCTAATCAATAAGTTTGTAAAATGACCGCGATGGCCCGAAGTTGAATTTTACGCCTACAACTATTTGACTGTATTGGTCGAGCGCATTATTTTTAAACTGGCTTGCCGGATCTGCATAACCGTCAATACCCTCGCCCCAGGTAATATTAGTTATATAGCCAACATTAATCCCCATAAATTGCTCGCCAAAGTTGTTATTTATTCTAAACTCATAGCCCACCCGCAGCGGAACCACAATATTTGAGCTTTTGTTTGTCCCCGGAAAAACATAGTCTTTGCCTGGTTGCACGCGTACAATGTCCGTCAGGTTATTGTTTATTACACCAACGCCGGCACCTACGTAAAAATCTTTTATAACGCGTTTAAAGGCGTTAAAGTCGTAATCCAAAAGCTGTCCGGCGTAAATATCAGCATGTACTATTAGCGCCTTATAGCTGTTGGTATACTGCCTGCCATGAACATCCAGCTTTCTATCCCCGCCAGATAGTGTACCCGTTTGAAACTCAAGCCCAATAGGAATGTACGGCGAAAAATTATAATATCCGGTTAAGTTAAAAGCAATGGAGTATTTGCCGATAGGCAAATCAGCATAAGGATAAACCGCGCTTACATTTGCGCCAACACCAAACATGTTATAATTGTAGGATTGTGACTTAGCGGCGACAGCCGTAACTATCAGAGAAAAAAATAAAAGCAGCTTTTTCACAATTAAAATTTAATCATTTTTACAACAAATAGGGGAACCTTTTAACCGCTGCAAATATATGAACTTTAAGTTAGCTAAAGGCTTTACAGTTGCCGAACGTTTTTTACGCTACGTAGTTATAGATACACAGTCTGATCCGGCTTCAACAACCTGCCCGTCAACAGAAAAACAAAAGAATTTAGGGCGATTGCTGGTTGGGGAGCTTTTAGCAATAGGTGTTACAGACGCGCACTTGGATGAACACGGTTACGTGTATGCCACCATACCGGCAAATACAGAAAAGCCTCACGTACCTGTTATTTGCTTCTGCTCACATATGGATACCTCGCCCGATTGTAGTGGAGCGGGTGTAAAGCCAATAATCCACAAAAATTATCAGGGGCAGGAGTTGGTACTGCCAGATGATCCATCGCAGGTTTTGAAGTTGGATGAGCACCCTGATCTGAAAAACCAATTGGGTAACGACATCATTACCGCCAGCGGCACCACCTTGTTAGGGGCAGATAATAAGGCCGGGGTAGCCGAAATTATGGATGCCTGTTATCAGTTGATGCAAAACCCGGAAATAAAACATGGCAAAATCCGCATATTGTTTACGCCCGATGAAGAAATAGGCCGTGGGGTGGACAAGGTGGATATGCAAAAACTTGGGGCATATGCGGGTTATACTATTGACGGCGAAAGCGCAGGCAATATGGAGAATGAAACTTTTTCTGCCGATGGGGCAAAGCTTATTATTCATGGTATAAGTTCGCACCCCGGTTTTGCAAAGGGTAAAATGCAGAGCGCAATAAAAATAGCGGGGCGCATAGTAGCGGCTTTGCTGTACAATTTATCGCCGGAAGGAACAGAAGAAATGGAAGGCTTTGTGCACCCCGTAAACATAAGCGGCCATGTGGAACAGGCTGAAGTTGATTTTATTATCCGCGACTTCGACGATGCAAAGCTGGAAGAATATGCCGGAGTGATCAAAAAAATTACCGAAAACGTATTAAAAGAGTACCCGGAAAGCAGCTATGAGCTACAGATAAAGGAACAATACCGCAACATGAGGAACGTGCTGGACCAGTATCCGCAGATTGTGGAATATGGTATGGAGGCTATCCGACGGGCAGGCTTGGATGCCAAACTGTGCAGCATTCGCGGTGGCACGGATGGTTCGCGCCTGTCATTCATGGGTTTACCCTGCCCCAATATTTTTGCGGGCGAGCACGCTTTTCATGGCAAGCAGGAGTGGGTATCGGTACAGGATATGCAAAAGGCTGTTGAGACTATATTGCATTTGTGTATGATATGGGAGGAGAGGGCGTAATAAACCTTACTATTTCGGCAGGAACATTATTGTTAAACGTACTTGCTTATGCATTTTCGCACCCAACCATTTGGGCCCGCTTTTAATAATTTGTATAGCTCTCGTGCTCATTTCACTGTTATTTGCTAAAGCCGTGCGAACGTTGGAAATTTTCCCAGCTGGTGAAATAAAAAATGATAACGTTACCGCGCCGGTAGATCCATCAGGCATTTTTGCGTTTTGTTGGAGGTAGATTTGGTAGTTTTTCCATCCTGCAACAGGCATCGGTGGTTGCGGAATAGTATCGTTTTTATTAACATATCCGTTATCAACAATAAAACCAGACAACGGTGGGGTATTAAAACCTGTTCCGTTATTTTTATTTAACACCGTATCGGCTTGGATAGTAAGGTTAAGAATTTTCTCGGGGTTACCGCTTTTAATCCCCGTTCTCCCTGCCTGATCGCCGCAATCATCCACTATTTGAAATTTCTCTATTATATCAGCAGGTAGACTTTTAATTGCCTGCGCAACATCACCTCCCGAATAATCTTTTCCGTTCAGGCGAGCTTTTGTCACAGATTGACCGTTAAAGGTTATGGTTCCGTTTGGATCTACTTCAAATCCTTCTGCCTTTTTAAGCATTTCATCAACACTCGCGTTGTTCCTTACCTTGTAATCACTTGCTATGTACCCAACGGTGTCCGTTTTATATTTGATGGATGGATTGCCTTTAATTGTTACTTGTCTTAAGACTGGTTCAGGCGCTTCGATATTTTTAGGTGCAATACGTGCATCAGCAGTAAGCTTGCGGTCGGCTGGAGTTGTTTTCGGGGCTGCGTTTTTGATAACCGCCATCTGGCTTTTACTATCCTTCGGCTTTGTATATGTATTTTGATTTTCTACAGCGTCTGAGGTTAAAAACCAATAACCAACACCTAACAAAACCAACACACTTGCGGCAATCGGCATAACACGCCACATAATTAACGTACCTTTCTTATCCTTGCTTGCCCGTTTGTGCAATAGCATTTTAAGATCAGTAAGCGTTTCTTCATGGTCGTCATCAGGCATTTCCTCAAAGCCCTCCATTGCTTCGTTCAAAAAAGCATCATCATAGGTTTCGCGCTCCAGCTGATGCATATCCTGGGGGTTAAGTTTCCCCTTAACGTACTTGTCAATTTTCGATATGTTTGTTTTACTTGTTCCCACGATTCTTCTCCATGCAAATTTTTAAATTCCGTTTACCATTCTGGATGTAGCTTTTTACTTCGTTAACCGCATATCCGGTGCTGTCGGCTATCTCTTTGTAGCATTTGTCAGCAATAAAAAACAATTCAATGCTCGTTCGCTGTTCCTGCGAAAGCTTTTGTTTACAATGATTCAGTTTCCACATTTCGTCATCCCAGCCGGTGTCTTGCTTTGCACCGTCAGACATTTCTGCAATGCCATCTAAAGATTCGGTTTGCTTATTCTTGACAGACCGCATTTGCGACAAGCAGAAATTACGCGTAAGCACATGTAGCCAGCTTTTGAAATTACTAACCTCATGCCGTGCAGATTTGGTGATCAACTCCTCAAATATTTGCATTACGGCATCTTTGCTGGTGTCTTTATCTTTTAAGTACTTTATACACAAGCCATAAACCAGGTGCATGTATTTTTCATACAAAGCCGCAAGCACCTCCAGATCGCCGGTTTCCCGGTACCGTAACAGCAGGGTTTCATCCGCAGGCTTGTCTTTATGGTTGTGGCTTTTAAGAAAGTTCATCAGGCATCTAAAATAATTTTTTTTACATCGTTTATGGAAAACTAATACTATGACGCATCATACAGGCAGAAATCCATAAATCTTTAAAAATATTATTATGAGAACTTACTTTATTGCGTTAACAGTCGCCGTTTGCCTTGCACATGTTGGGCCTACCGCGCCAAGAAATATTAACGGAACGGTTTACGACGCGTTTGATAAAAAACCCATGACAGGAGTAACCGTAAAAGTGGAAGGGAACAACAAGCCTGTGTATACCAATTCAAAAGGCCATTATGCAATCGCCCTTGCCGACAGCAAATACAAATTAATATTTTATGCGGAAGGATATAAGCCGGAAACCTTGCGTGTTGGCAAAAGCAATTTGTTGAATGTTTATCTGAAAAGGGACATAATATATAAATCAGATACGGTAGCGTATTCCGTAAGTAATTATAATGTAAGACCAAATGCAAGCGCTGATGAAATGCTTAAAAAAGTTGAAGGGTTAGCGGTTAACCAAAATGGGTACTTCTCCTATCAAGGGCAACCGGTAACAAAATTGAGAATGAGCGGCAAAGATTACATGGGTGGTGATGCCGCGCAGGCAATTCAGAGCTTGCCATCTGATATCATTGAAAGACTCCAAATTGTAGAGGATTACGGAGATCACGCGAGTATGTCCGGGGTAAGGCCGGGAGCCCCCGACAAGACGCTTCAGTTTAAAACTAATAACGACAAAAAATTGAATGAAGTCATTATACAAACGCCTCGCCCTAATAATGAATCATATAGCAGGATAATTGAAAATCAATTTATCAATCCAACAACTACCCCGCTTTCCACATTCGCTACCGATGTTGATGCTGCATCTTACGCTAACGTGCGCAGATATATCAACTCCGGTCAGTTGCCCCCAAAAAACGCCGTACGGATTGAGGAAATGATCAACTATTTTAAATATGATCTGCCTGAACCTGCAGCAGGCAAGCCGGTGGCCATTAGAGCAGAGGTTGCCACTGCTCCATGGAATGCAAAACACCAATTAGTGCGCATTGGCTTAAAAGCTAAAACAATTGATAATGCCAAGCTTCCGCCAAGCAACCTGGTGTTTTTGTTGGATGTTTCCGGGTCGATGGATTCGCCTAATAAGCTGCCGCTGGTAAAAACATCGCTGAAAATGCTTGTGGATCAGCTACGCCCGGTTGATCATGTGGCTATGGTAGTTTATGCCGGTTCTGCGGGATTGGTGTTGCCTTCAACTCCTGGCGATCAGAAACAAAAAATTAAAGATGCTATTGACCAGTTAGGTGCCGGAGGGAGTACAGCGGGTGGTGCCGGCATCAAGCTGGCTTATAGCATTGCCCGCCAAAACTTTAAAAAAGGCGGCAATAATCGTATTGTAATGGCTACCGATGGTGACTTTAACGTTGGCCAATCAAGCGATAAGGATATGGAGCAGCTGATAGAACAAGAACGCCAAAGCGGTGTAAGCATCTCTATTTTAGGTTTCGGCATGGGTAATTATAAAGACAGCAAGATGGAACTATTGGCTGATAAGGGCCACGGCAACTACGCTTATATTGATAACGTTACCGAGGCTACCCGCTCTATGGTTACAGAATTTGGCGGTACGCTGTTTACTGTTGCCAAAGACGTGAAACTACAGGTGGAGTTTAACCCTGCCAAAGTACAGGCCTATCGTTTATTAGGTTATGAAGACAGGTTGTTAGCTAAAGAAGATTTTAATAATGATGCCAAATTGGGCGGCGATATGGGCGTTGGCCATAATGTTACCGCACTTTATGAGGTAATTCCGGTTGGTGTAAAAGATGATGCGTTTGCAGGGAATGTTGATCCGCTTAAATATCAAAAAGAGCTAAAGGCAGAAGCGAAAAGTGCATCCGACGAGTTGATGACTGTGAAGTTCCGCTACAAGGACCCTAATGCTGATGTAAGCAAAATGGAATCAATTGTGGTACAAAACAAAACAATTGAGCTGAGCAACGCATCAGAAGATATGCGGTTTGCCGCCGCCGTTGCCGAGTATGGTTTACTGCTGCGTAATTCGCAGTTTAAACAAAGCTCAAACTTTAACCAGCTGATCACTCTAGCTAAAAATGCCAAAGGAAAAGACGAGCAAGGCTACCGGGCTGAATTTATTCGCCTTGCAGAAAGCACTAGAAATGTGGCCAAAAGCAACACCCTTGCTGCTGAATAAATAAGATACGGATAACCTAAAACCTGCACCACCCCTTGTTTACCCTCTCCGCAAGCGGAGAGGGGTTTGGGTTTTTACTTTTCGGCTAACAGATCGTCTGTTAGCTTTTCAAACTCGGTTATAAATTCAATATAGTGTTCGCCTGTTCCGGGGCCACTAAAGCCGGTATGTATTTTACGCACATCTCCTTTTTTATCGATAATGATAGTTGTTGGGAAGCCAAGCACTTTCTCCATCATTGGCAGGCTTTTGGCCGCCTCGCCCCGGGCAGGGGTATAACCGGTAATCAAAATGGGGTAGGGTATATTGAACCTATCCTTTAACTGCGTTAATGCTTTTTGCGAACGTTCAAAGTTAGTGGTACGCTCGTAGGCCAAGCCAACAATTTCGACACCCTTAGGTTGGTATTTTTTATAGTAATTTACCAGATAGGCTGTCTCGTCCATACAGTTCGGGCACCATGATCCCATGATCTGTACGATGACAACCTTGTTTTTAAAACGATCATCGGTTAACGAAACCTTTTTTCCGTCAAGATCTTTAAAAGTAAAATCTATTTTCTTGAAACCTGGCTTTAATGCCGTAAGCGAATAAGCGTCGGGCAGTTGGGCCTTCTCATCTTTAACAGCAGTCCAAACGTCTTGTCCGCTTTTGCCTGAGTAGAATTTGCCACCGGTAATACTGTCGCCTTTAATTTTGGCGTTAAACAAATATGCGTGCCCACCATCAAAACAGGATAGGTATAAACTATCTCCATTAACCACCCCTTCTAAAAAACGGTAATCGCCGGTTGTAGTTAAAAATGTACCTGTAAGCTTAGCGCCGTGCTGCTTAAATTCGCCCACGGCAAAATCTTTTTCTTCGCCTTCACCAAAACCAACCGCCCAGCGGCCGGAAATATCTGCTATCGGTTTTTTGTCCGTTATAAATCGAGCGGTATCTCCGTAAACGGCATCAAAGCCAACTACGGCATCACTGTCTGCCAAATGTTTGATCCATTTGCCTGAAAGCGTCCCTTCATGCAGTTTTAACTTAAACTCCGATTCAAACAAGGGCATTTTAATGGCAACGCTGTCGCCATTGACAGTTACATCTGTTACTTTAAAGCGCTCAGCGCCGTTAAATATGGCAAGTTGTTTTTTGCCGGCTGTATCAATAACTTCAAAGTTGAAAGGAATTTCATTTCCTGAAGCTGTTTTTAACGCGCCGCGCCAAATGCCTGTTTGCAGTTGCGGTTTTGAACATCCGGCCAAAAACAAAATTATTACCGATAATGCGGGATGGAATCTGAATATCTTCATTCTAAAAAATTTATCAAATCAAAGTTAATTAAAAAGGCTCCCTTACTTCAGTATGTCGCGCGATATGACAATGCGTTGAATTTCTGATGTCCCTTCATAAATCTGCGTCACCTTGGCATCCCGCATCAGGCGTTCAACATGATATTCTTTAACGCAGCCATAGCCGCCGTGTATTTGTACCGCTTCAATTGTAGTTTTCATGGCAATTTGCGATGCAAAGAGTTTAGCCATAGCGCTGGCGTGGCCATATGGTTGTCCGTTATCTTTTAACCATGCCGCTTTGTAACAGAGCATACGGGCCGCTTCAATTTCTGTTTCCATATCTGCCAGTTTAAATTGCGTGGCCTGCATATCCGCCAGTGTTTTGCCAAAAGCTTTGCGCTCCTTAGAATAATTTAACGCCAGCTCATATGCTCCGGCCGCTATCCCTAGCGCCTGCGCGGCTATTCCGATACGTCCGCCTTCTAACAATTTCATGGCCAGGGAAAAGCCAAAACCGTCTTCGCCTATCCGATTTTCTTTAGGTACTTTTACGTCTGTAAAATGCAGCGAATGAGTGTCTGATGCGCGTATACCTAGCTTGTTTTCCTTTGCCCCAACAGTAAAGCCCTCCATTCCTTTTTCAACTATCAGCGCGTTTATGCCATGGTGACCTTTTTCAGCGTCAGTTTGCGCCAAAACAATATAGGTGGTAGCAGATGAGCCATTGGTTATCCAGTTTTTAACACCGTTCAGCAAATAATAATCGCCCATGTCTACGGCTGTTGTTAGTTGCGACGATGCATCTGATCCCGCCTCGGGTTCAGACACGCAAAATGCGCCAATATGTTTTCCGTTAGCTAAAGGCACTAAATACTTTTGCTTTTGTGCTTCATTACCGTAGGTCTCCAGCCCCGCACAAATCAAAGAATTATTAACTGACACTATCACAGAGGCGGAGGCATCAATTTTTGAAAACTCCTCCATAGCCAGTACATATGATAAGGTGTCCATCCCACCACCACCATAATCGGGCGATACCATCATGCCTAAAAAACCCAGTTCACCTAGTTTTATTATTTGTTCCTTCGGAAATTTCTGTAACTCGTCGCGGTCAATCACACCGGGTTTAAGCTCCTGCGTGGCAAATTGCCGCGCGGCCTTCTGTATCATCAGCTGTTCTTCCGTCAACTCGAAATTCATATTGCCACACTTTTAATAAATATACATTAGAAATTTCTTCCAAAAAAAAAGAGAGCTCTTTTGAAGCTCCCTTTCCCCTAATTAATTTAAACTATTGATTAAACCCAAAACAAAGAACAAAAAACCTCAGCCTGGGCGTCTGAGAATTCATAGCATTTATGGCATTTGCAACACGTTTTTCATAGATATATAGCAGGGCCGCGTTCGTTGTAACAAAATTAGCGCCATAATTACCACCATTTACTGACCTATAAGTCATATTTGAAAAATCAAATTGCTTGTTTAAAACTAATTTACGGGCTAATCAACTAATAGTTTATTTTTATCGTTCTTAAACCGCTAAAAGCAGACACCTATGTTACTAACTGATTTTGAGTACATTAACAATTCCGATGAGGCCTTCAAGCGAAAGGTGTCGCTTCAAATTAAACGGTTGAGGCGACAAAACCAGGTTACGCAGGAGAAATTTTATGCTGATACCAATATAAATATCGCCCGTTTAGAGTCAGGCAGAATAGATATTCGTGTAGAGACGCTGCGAAAAGTTTGCTATTATTTTGATGTTTCCTTATCCGGTTTTTTTAGGGGCATTTACTAGCTTAGTCTAAAATAACACACACCAGTCTGTTTTTGTGTACAGCTATTGTCTTTTTTAAACAACATGTTGTATATAAAACTAACGCGTTTACAGTCAGGGCTATGGGGGTAGGTATTTGCAACACTAGAATAGAAAATTTAATTTTTTTAAAAAATAGCTTGTGTAATAAAAAATGAAGGGTATATTTGCAGCCCCAACGGAGTGGTAGTTCAGCTGGTTAGAATACATGCCTGTCACGCATGGGGTCGCGGGTTCGAGTCCCGTCCATTCCGCTTTTTCAATACCAAAAACAGTAAAAACCCCTTAAATGACATCATTTAAGGGGTTTTTCATTTTCAGGGCATACCAAATTATTCATGTTTTCGCATAGCATTCGGGAGTAATTCGGGAGTCATTTACAAGTCTACTAACGAACTCCCGAATTATCGCATAATAGTTTGATATACAGCATGTTCAATCGTTGAACATCTTGATTTCTGATGATTAATTAATCAATTTTGTTTCACTTTTAATTAATCAAAAGTCATGAGAACTACACTCTCTTTGCTTTTTTCTCTGAGAAAGCCAAAAAATTACAAATCGGGTGAGATGCCGGTTTATTTACGCATTACAGTAGATGGTCAGCGCACAGAACTTGCTGTCAGCAGAAAATGCGACCCGGAACGATGGGATGCAGCAACCGGAAGAGCTACCGGAACAAAGGCTGAGTCGAGAACATTAAACACCTATCTTGATAACGTTCAGTTCCAAATATTCGAACTACATCGAAAAATGTCGGAAGGCGACGAAGTGCTCACGGTAGAAACATTGAAGAACCGCTTTTTAGGCAAAGCAGAAAAAGCTAGGACATTAATCGCGGTTTTTGAAGATCACAATCAAAAAATGAAAAGTCTGGTCGGTCAGGAGTTCGAGAAGAGCACCTTGCAGCGATATGAAACCTGCCTAATGCACACAAAGGATTTCATGCGCTTGCACTATCATATTTCAGACTTACCGGTTGCCAAGGTTAACTTCGCTTTCTTGAATGATTTTGAATATTACCTGCGTAGTGTTCGAAAGTGCGGGAACAACTCTGCTATCAAATACATCAAGAATTTAGGGAAGATCGTTCGGATTTGTTTGGGCAATGGTTGGCTGACCGTTGACCCGTACCTCAATTACAAACCCAAGCAAAAAACCGTACATAGGGAAGTACTAACCAAAGAGGAATTAAACCGCCTAAGGAAGAAGAAATTTAATGTGGAGCGGTTGAATACGGTAAGAGACATGTTCGTATTCTGCTGTTATACCGGCCTCGCTTATGTGGATGTACACAAATTAAAACGCTCGGAACTTGTCAAAGGTGTTGATGGAAATCTTTGGATTTATACTAGCAGGCAAAAAACTGACACCCTTTCCAGAATCCCCCTGCTACCTGAGGCGCTTTCTGTTATAGACATCTATGAGGATCATCCGCAATGTGTTGTCAAAGACGCTTTGCTGCCTGTTATGAGCAATCAGAAAATGAATGCTTACCTGAAAGAAATCGCAGACCTGTGTAAGATAGATAAGCCCCTGACCTTTCATATTGCCAGGCACACTTTTGCGACGACCGTAACGCTTAATAACGGTGTGCCGATTGAAAGCGTCTCTAAGATGATGGGACATACCAGCATAAAGACTACCCAGATCTACGCAAAAGTATTGGACCAAAAGATCAGTGCAGATATGCAGCTATTAAGAGAAAAGCTGGCCGCTGGCTAAGTTTATAGATCATCCGCCACGAAGCGTGGCGGATGATTATCACGTTCCCTAAAGGGATAACTAATAGGCTTAAAATGGCTACCAACTTTTAGCCGATGCTCAAAGCATTTTGTAGACGCAAGCGAATATAATTAGCGTCCATCCCGCCATAACCCCCGGTTAAGTGGGCGTATAGGCCTTCTTCAAAATCGTGACGATGGATCAGCTCTGCGAATTCCTCCCGCAGATAATTTATGACCCACTCGGGGCTTGCCTGTATCTGTTCCTCAAAGTCGTCCACGTTTTCAAAAACATATACCAAATCTTCGAAGTCCTTACTAGTTCGATAATCATTCTTGCCTCGTCCTTTAAAAGCTTCCCATTTAGAAGCGACGAAATAGGGTAGTGAAAATATCTTAACGGTGGTGTGTTCGTCAAAAACATAAGGAATGGCACGCTCAAATCCCTCCGCATACCAACGATTGCTAAATCCAATTATGGATGGATCTGTCGGCATTACATCTACTATAATTCCTTTAATACGATACCTGCAAATCACTCCGGATGCGACGTCGTTACTGAACCCTAAATTCCTCAGCCTTTCATCAAGGTCTGCGTATCCTTTGTAGGATGCAAGTTCCACTACGATGTCTACATCATCTGTTGGCCTAATTTCCGCAGCAAGGCTGCTGTCTGTTGCATAAAGTGAAACGGTCGCGCCCCCCACAAATACGTAATCATCATCAAGGCCTTTTAGTGCCTGGTGTACGGCTTTTATCCTAACTAAATTCTCATGCATATTCAAGTTCGAAAATCTGTCTTAATAGTTCGAGAGCCTTTTCACACTCCCTTACTTTTCCTACACGAACGCTATCTATTAAAGCAAGCATATTATAAAGCCTTTCATCATTCAGAACAGCTTTGACCTGATTCGGATATAAAGGCACTATTGATTGACCTCTTGTCTTTCCATCTGGAGATGGCCAAACATAATTCTCTTCGGATAAAAAATGTTCTTTTAAGATCGGGGCGCTATGCGCGGTAGGAATGCCCCGTTCTATTGCGCCGGGTTCCACCGGAAACACATAAGCTAATCCGTTCTCAATGAAACGTATTAGCGCATTTTTAAACACCTTTTTTTTATCTGGGCTTATTAGCCTTGCGATCATTGAGCGGTTTAAGGATTCGCTGATTTCAGATGAACTAATGTATAAACTTTCAGAAAGGTCTTTATTCAACCATTTTTCGCCTAGCGAGATGATCTTTAGTAGCACAACAATATCGTGCGGCCTCATTCCATTGTGAGCTTTCATATTCAAATATAAACATTTATCCTCAATTCGCAAATCGCGAATTGAGGATAAATGCAAACATCATTAAATGATAATCAAATTGAGTTTAAGAAGATTAGCCTAAAACAATGTTCTTATCACTATCCATTAACCATTCATCATCCGAGACTATCAGCGGATCAATCCAGTCAGCCTTTTTGTTCGCCCACAAACGCCAATCAGCATCTGAAGTTTCCATTGCTGCTAAATACGCCCGAATAAGTTGAGCCTGCTTCCAAAGCTTCGCCCGATCTAATAATTGTTTGAAATCCTTTAACTCTTGTCTACGCCGTGTTTCGCGTTCAGCTTGCGCCTTTCGCTCCTTATCCCATTCAATCCGCCATAACCGTGTTTTTTCTTCATACTCTTCTTCCTGTCTGGCCACTAACTCCAACTTCGCCAGTATTTTTGGCAGCTGATCTTCTAAATCCTGCGTTTTTAAATCCAGCCATTCCGCCTTCAGTCTGCCATCAAGCCTAAAAATCAATTTCCCGTTAGGAAGCCGCTCAAAATCCTGAAAAGGCCTGTGTTCAACTTTATGGTTGGTGGTTCTTTCTCTAAAGCAAACTTTTAATGGTACGCCACGGATAATGACATAGGATCCCTTATTGTTGGATTCAAACCGATGTCCACGGGCACGCACTAGTTTGATAAGGGTATTCATAAAACGTAGCCCCCTGTTGACATTAGCGGGCGCTACGCGGATATCCAGTTGACCTGCTACAGTTACTGCCATACCGGGATAATTGGGGTTGGTCAGCCTGGACAAACTTTCCTTAGCAGCAAGAATCAGCATGTCGGGGTTTATTAACCTATTCGGTACTTTAAAGGGTAACCTTTCTTTCGCTATTTTCTTCACCAACAGATCCAACGCTGAAGTTTTCTTCACCGGTTGATCGGATGGCCGCTCTTTCCACTCAATAAATGATTTTCCCTTACATTTTGCAGGTAGAGCCGGTTTAGTAATCGTTTGTCCGGCCAGTATTTTGGCCCAATGTCCGCCTTTTGGTATGGGAATATTCATACGTAAACAGGCTTTACGTATACCGACGTCCGATATCATATACCTTTTTGCAATCTCAGTCATAGGCTGCTCCCATACCAGCTCATATAATTCTTTACGTTCAAGTCTGATCATAACGTCGGTGCAGCCTCTTTTAATTCATCTGTGTTGAACTCTCCTAAACTTCTTAAATACTTTAATGTTACGGTAACGGATGTATGCCCCATTACCTTCTGCAACAGATAAACGTCTTTTGTCCGGCGAAAAACGTCTATAGCTGCCGAATGCCGAAAGGAATATAAGGTTTGATTGGGATAGATCAGGCCGTGACCGAAGAGTGCTCTTTTCTGCCTGCTCCACTGCTTACTGAAATAGGATTCATTAAAAGGAGTTTTACACAGACTGAAAATATTATCCTCCCGATTTATGCTATCAAGAACAGGAGCTAACTCCTCCCTGACATAATCAGGAACATATACCACCCTAACTTTACCTCCTTTATTTTCATCACCCGCTAAATGTATCTCCGTATTGCCTGCCTTGAAATGTTTTTTGGTTAACAATCGGACCTCTTCATGCGGCCGGAGAAAGCAGCCATAAGTCAGCAGGCAGCAACGGTATAGATTTAAGTGGCTGGCTTTAATAAAGCCAAGGAGCGGTTTTAACTGCTCTTTTTCGTAGGCCAGGTTGAGTTTTGCTTTGATCTTTCGTAATTCCGTTCTTTTGATCGTCAGCAGATTTTCATCAATGAGCTTGGCAGCTACATTAAAAAGTACACTTAAATTCCGACGCATATTCATGTAATTGGTGGCCGATGAATTATAACGTTCCAGAAACGACTCTATTTGAGGCGTTGATAATTCATGAAGCGAAATTTCACGACCTTCTGGTCCTAAAAAGACCATAAAGTGCGTGTACAGGCGCCGGAGATTATTCTTGTGCTTTTCGCTCAGGTCCGAGGCCATCTTCTTTTCAAGCGCCTGCTTGAAAAGATATCCTACAGTATGATTTTGATTCAATTCTTTCATCTCGCAAAAATCATTATTGGCAGGGAAGCCGACAGTTTTAAGCTATCGATTACTAGCCTTATGAACAGCCCAAGCCTTATTCAACGCTTAAGCAACAAAAGCGCTTAGCCGGATCAAATGTCAAGGGCGGCCAACCGCTGAAAGCTGAAAAAACGGCCGCTTGTATACCCTTGACGTTTGATTCCGGCTGGGCCTATCTTAGCGATTGCGGTGAATGAGGAATACTACTGTTATTTTGACTACTGTCGGCGATGCATCCCCACAGCATTAAATGGAAATGGTTTTATCATGCTCGAATTGATGATGTTCCCCATAGCGTACGTACCCCAATTGATTCGTAATTAATCCCGTGTTACCTATTTTAAACTCGGGTATATTCCTATGATGATGCCCATACAACCAATAATCCGGATAGGTAGACTCGATCAGCCAATCCAAATCAGTTGCAAAAGCCTCGTTCAAAGCATCACCTAAATACTCCGGCGGATAATTTTGAAATGTCGGCGCATGATGAGAGACAACAACTTTCTTCAATTCAACTACATCTTCTGTTAATTCTTTACGGATAAAAGCCAGGCTCTCCGTGTGGAACTTATTGTATAACTGGACCGAAAAGCGCTTGTCCAAATATTTAATTACTCTAAAATCGTTCATGCCGCGTTCTATCCGCCATTGATTGCGGTCACTGATTTTCGACCAAAGCGTTGAAAATATCAACTTACATTGCCCTTCAATAACGGAGCAGTTATTCAATAAGAAAACGTTACTACGGATATTTTCCTTAAACGTGCCGCTTTTCATACTTGCGTCGAAATGATAATACTCATGATTTCCCGGAATCCAGTAAGTAGCACGAAAGTGATCAGATAAATACGAAAAAAAATCAGAGACATCTTCAATTGACCTGAATGGAATAATGTCACCAGCCAATAGCAAAACATCACCAGCGGGCTTTAAAGGATTTGCTTTAAGGAAGGCACGGTTTTCGGCAAATTCCAAGTGGAGATCAGATGCGTACTGTAGTTTCATAGTGAGAATAGTGTATCTACTTACAAAAGTATTGTATAATCATAAAAGTTAAACCCGTACGGTTCGAACCATGTGTATCGATTTATCAAACCCAAGTGTGTTATGAGGTACGAATATCACACCTAACAGTGGCAGCGAGGCTGACGGCGCAATGGAACCCGGCGCGATAGCGCGAGGTGCAATGAAGCCGTCTGCCGCAGCTGCAGGGGCAATCAGCAGCATAATGCTAACGTCACCCATTAATATCGTTTACGTATTGATTGTAAACACTTTCAGCCACTGTATTTAACTTTGCTACCTGCTTTTGCAACATGCTTACCGAATCCCCGTCAGGATCAAACGAGCTGTTGTAACGCGATTGGGAATAAGCGTTTTGTAACAACTGATAGAGCTGCGCACCCTCGATTGTATTCAATTCAAATACTGCTTTTAGTTCATCTGTAAACAGCAAGGTTAACATCAACAACCTTGACAGATTATGCATTTGTACTCTGTACCCTATAACTGTTTGTATTGTTGCTTTTAAAACACTTTCAACAGACTGATGCAAAAGAAATGCTGCTAACCTGAAATTGTTGTCTGCCATATAAAATTCAGCCCCTTTTAGAAACTCGCTGCCCTGCTTTCCCCATCTGTCCCAATTGAACTTCGCTCTTTCCAGTAATACATCTTTTGTAATTTCAGAATGCTCAGGTAATACCAATTCAGGCGATTGATATAGCACAAATCCTTTTTCCATAACGGTAGACCAAAAGCGTTTGCCGACATTTAAGGCTTCTTTGGCGCTATTGGCTTTATGAACGATGGCATGTACGTGGGCAAGATACTGGCAATTGTCTTCTATCTTATTGCTGACCTGATGCTCGGGTGTTTTCTCATCGTCGCCAATCAGAACAAGGAGGTAAAATGTAAACGGATTGGGATGCGTGCCTAAATGAATAATCATTTCAACCTGCGGGCAGCGCTTTAAAATCAGGCCTTTGATTTCCTCTAATACCAATTTTTCGGCTGCGGTAGGATCGGGGCTGATCGTTCGTAAGGCTATTGGATTTTCTTTTTCAGACAGGCTTTCCATTCCGCTCCGTTTCAATTGGGGTCGACCGCCCTCGCGTTGGCAGATCATCCACGCCGCTGAGTACAGTTTTCTCAAGTTCTCATAGATAGTAATAACTTCTCCGGCATATAAAGATTCGACATCGGTATTGTTATATAACGCTACATTTATCCACTCATGCAAATGATCCCTGTATTCCTGTGGCTTGATCTTTTTAAAGACTTTCTTAACCGCCTTGTATGGTTCCAACTGTTCTGCTAAAGAGAGGTTCTTAGGGTAGTATGCCCATTGTTCTTTTTCGTTCGCTAATTTTTCTTCTGCAAGCTGCTTTCTTTGGTAAGCGAAGTTTTTGTAATGTATTAACAGCAGATACATCGCTTCCAATATTCTTAAATTGAGATCATAGATAAATAGCAATGTACCCGGACCATGACGTTTCTCATCGTAGTGCTCGTCGTTAACTACATAGTAACGCCATTCCTTTAAGCGCTTGCCGTGACCTTTTACGGAATCGGCACTAAAGAAATCCAATACTACAGCCATTGGATTTTCGACCTCGTAATGGCGAAGAGTCTTCGGGTAATGTTCCCAGGGGGCATAAGTTCCATTGTACATGATACTCTATTTACACCGGCCTCCATTAACCGGCAAAACAAAAGAATAGCGAAACGTCGCCGTACCGAACCAAAAACGATTGTACTTTACAATAAAGCCGTGGTTTCGTACATTTACATTTATTAATACATTTGAATATGGCAGAACCAACCTTACATATCGGCAGGAAAATCAGCAAGATCCGTGAATTGAAAGGAATGAAGCAGGAAACACTTGCGGCTGAATTAGGCATAAGCCAGCAGGCCGTTTCTAAAATCGAACAAAGTGCTGATGTGGACGGCGAAGCTCTAGAAAAAATTGCAAAAGTTTTAGGACTGTCATCTGAAGCTATAAAGGCTTTCACAGAGGAAGCAGTCTTCAATATTATTTCAAATACATTTCATAATACAAGTAGCGACAATTCGACATTGATCGCCAGTTCCTTAAACTATCAGCCAACTTTTAACACCGTTGAGAAAATAGTTGAATTGTATGAACGTCTTCTCCTGGCTGAAAAAGAAAAGAATGAACTGCTAAAAGGCAAATAGCACTCCTTAGTTTTAAAAATATTAAATTTGTACTATAAATGGACAATTCTTTGTCCAATTGTGATAAGGTTTAGGTTGAAGTCCCCAAACAGCAAGTGTAAGGGGACTTTATTTTTTCTGAACAGTTAACTACAAATAAACGGCTTACTTATCTTCCGTCCTGGCAAAAGCCGTATCCATAGCAACAATCGTTTTCGCTTTCGCATTTTGCTTTAAATAAAACCATGCCCGTTGATAATGAGCCGCCTCCTCACTTTGCTGTCGTTGGCCGTAAGCATCAATCGCTTTGCCGCCTAATGAATATAAATAGGATATAGCCACAAGGCATAATCCCCAGGGAATAAGCCTGCCAAATACGATCTTATAATACTGCCCCTGATTGGTTTCAGGAAATAGCAAAATGCGGAATTGTTTCGTGGCTGATGTTGGCACCTTGCTCAGCTTCTCACTGATCTGTCTAAGCAAGGTCAGTTCGTCAACCCTTTTGTTGTTTTGCTTAATATCTCTTACTTCAGTAATAATGGTCTTTATATCATCTGAATAATCCGGGACAGGATTTTCAGTGATTTTTGTTACTTGCTTTTCCAGCTCTGTATTCTTTTTTACAAGACTATCAACGATCTCATCGTTGCTGTCCATTCTGTTGTTTAGTTCATCTATCTCTTTCATCTTGATATTCCTCTGCTTTGTGAATGTTCATTTTTCTTCCTACGCTTTCTTTCCGGGCCATCGTCATCATCGGCGATGTTACCCAATAAGTCCCCTAATAAATCTGCACCTGCCGATAGAGACTGCTTCAAAGAATGGGCCTCCTGTTCGCGCTCTGCATAAGTAGTTCTTTCCGTTCCGGCTTCATTGCTTTTTTCCCCTTTGCCTTTTTCTAATATCTCCCTTAACTGATCAGCCAAACTCTTTTCCGGATTAACCTGCTGTTGTTCTATCGCCAGGCTTAATTTGGCATAACTTAGACTTCGGTCGATCTCCGACCCTTTAAATTTGTAATCGCCCTTACTGAAACTAATGCCCTGCACCTCGGTAGTACTACTCTTATATTTCAAATGGGTAGTAATGCCCTGCTTAGCCAGTACCTGCTTTAACTCATTTATATTTTTGACTTTTTTACTGGCGAACTTGATCGCATCGAACAATTCATATTTGATCTTATCCTCGCCCTTAAGTTGTTGCCGGTTAACCTTGTCCTTGCCACCTGATAAATAAAAGCCGTGTTTTACAGTAAGTTCCTTTGCTACCTGTACGTTTCGCTGTTTTTGAAAATTATCGGATATAGTCTTACCGTTATTGCTGACCCTGTTATAAACGATATGTATATGCGGATGAACTTTATCCTGGTGCTTAACGATCAGATATTGCGTATCCAGTATCTTCATTCGCTCCAAATACTCTTTAGCCATATTCACCATCACCTCATCGTTCAACTTGTCTGCATCATTTTCACTCCAGCTTAAGGCGATATGACCAACGGCCTTTCCTAAATTCGGATTATACTGGCGTTGCAGGTTAAAGTCATTGATGATCTGGCTAACCTGTTGCATTCTTACACCTGCCGCATCCAGTATAACCGCATCCTGCTTTTGTACGACATATCTAATACAGCCGCCAAAGCTTTTACCCGTTATCACTTTCCCTATCATTTTTATTAAAGCGTTTTATCATACTGTCTATTTCACTCAGGAGTTTACTGCATTCTCTTACTACGGTTAACAGGCCAAGCTGATGGGCAAGCTTGGTTAACTGATTCAGGTTGTTGGCCAGCTCTGCAAGCATCCAAAGGATGCGCCGTTCATCGGCGGTCAGGCGTGGAACTATCTTCGCGCTCTTAGCTGCTGCTCTTATCCAGCTGCTTGAGCGCATACCTGCTTTCTTAGCTTTCTCATCTACAATGAACCGCTCTGTAGCGGACATTCTGATCCGGATAATCAACTCCCGTTTGACATTCTTCTTCGGCGCACCCCCTTTGTTTTTTGGCTGGTTCGTTTGTGGTTTTTCCGTCGTCTTAACTGTTGCTTGCATCGTTACCTCCTTAACATTTCTACCATTTCCCCTTTTGCAACCATCGGGCGCAAAAGGCAAGTTTGCCCGGTGCCGCAGGCATCCGGGATGTTTTTGTGGCAACAAAAACACAAACTTGCTCCCACTTTGTCGCTAATGCTCCTCGTGCGAACCAGTTACAACGTAACTGGTTACATCTGCTGTTCCGCTGCTGGGTTGTTTTGCTGTTGCGCTGTATTTTCCGGCCAATAGATTAGGCTGCCTTTTCCCGGATGAAAAGATGGCTCGTAACGGATATAGCCGTACTCATCCAGTTCCCGGATACACTTATGGTAAGTAGCTGTGGACGAGATCTTGCTGTAGGCCATTAGATCCTTTCGGGTAACCGAAAAGGGGCTGCGAAAATCACTGCGCTGCCATTGAATAAAGAGTGCTGTAAATAGGCTGACATGGGTTGCCATAACGCGCTGGTCTTTTCCCATTCGCCTGATCAAACCTCCATATGCGGCAAGCTCGATTGTTAGAAGATTGGTCTTCATTGGAAACCTCCTTCCAGTAGCTTGTTGATATCTTCCAGCTTGTAATAAATGATGTTTCCGATCTTGGTAAAGCTGAGTGTGCCGTTGATACGCAGGTTTTGTAAGGTGCCCGGAGAAATATTCAATAGTTTCCTGACCTCGTTACTTTTGATCCATTTCCTGGATTGCCCTTGTACGGGCTGCATGAGCTGTTTGATTTCTGTCAGCAATTCGCCTTTGAATGCTGCCAGGTCTTCCTTCGTTATAATTTCCAAATTCATCTTTCCCTCCTGATTTTAATTTAAGCCTGTTCAATAGCGGGATGGGATAGTTCCGCCTGAATAATCTGAAGGCAAATCTCAGGGCTAAAGAATGGGAATGAATGACCATTGGGGGCGTTTGGTCACGAATGAAGTGGTTGTTACTTCTTTTGGGGCCTGGGAACTATTTCAAAAAGCTTATCCTCTTCTGCTATGTCAATATACTTAGAGGGCTTATCGCTTTTTCGTGCAGGGAAGTAGTTGCGTGCGGTATCAATAGAGATTGGTTTATCGCCGTGCTGAAAGTATTTGGCCACCATTTTATACCAGGGACTTTGGCCCTGTGAGCTGACTAGTTTTGTATTACCGATCGTCAAACTTTGTATTTGATCCAGCAAATCCATGAATGCCGCGATATAGCTGTTGGTAATTACGATTTTTTCATTGGCATCGTATTCTTTCGCTCGCTTTAATTGGGTTTCCAGTTCTGCTACTCTACTTCTTAATTGCTCGATCAGCTTGTCTTTTTCAGTGATAACCGATTCTAATGGTTCAACCTTGTGCCAGCGATCTATTGTCTTCAAGAAATCCAAAAAAGCTTCGAGTTGCTTAATATGCTCTAGGGCCAGGGCGTACCTCGAAGAAAACGGGTCTTGGCGTTTAAAGTGCCGGATGCGGCTCGCTACTATATCATGTATATGTTTGAAAAACGTTTCTTCACTGCCGGGATGTTCGGCTAAATAGAATGCTAACTGGTGATCGTAAAATGCCCTATATTCAGCTTCGTCTAGCTCATATATCTTCAACAAAAAGAAATTGTCCTCCAATGCCCGATTTTGAAAGACAGGCCTGCCGATATCATAACGGTCGGGAGAGAAATCAAAACGGCCTCGGAATCTAAAGTATCGTGGTGATGACATAGCGTAAGTTTTATAAATAACCCATAAAATGGTGGATAGTTTATGAATGCCCTAAAAGCAGTTACTTCAGATGTCACTATAACTGTTAATTTTCGGAATAATAGCTTGATTGACCAATTAGAGAAAATCTAAATTTTAATCAAATATTTTAAGCCTTCTGAAATTCGTCGTAAGAGGGTTGTCCTATCGGTAACCCTGCGCCTATTGAACTCACATAAAGAAGTGTGGAAAGGGTCGCGGTGGGCGTAAACCTTTCGCGTCTATCGACAGGAATTATTGCGCGCCTTCCCAATTGGATTAATCAAATCTTTCGGCGACTCACTCTTATTAACTGGATAAATTATACCTTTCAACAGAACTTTAGCCCACAAGATATTGATGCAGTAAGAGATTTTACGTTGCTTTGGCGTATCGGGTTATTCCGCTAACTGGTATTCTTTTAATAACTCTCCTGCCGGCAAATGCAGCAACGCGCTGAATTTGCGGATCATGGCTAGCGATAGCGGTTGCTTGTAGTTCAAGACTTTGCTTACGGTGCCTTTGTCGCCATACACCTGTGCCAGGTCGGCTGCTTTATAGCCGAAATCGTCCATCCGGATCTTGATCATTTCCACCGGGTCCACATCGGGCAGATCCCATGACCGGTTCTCATAATCGGCGATCAGGTGCAACAACAGGAGCTTTTCTTTATGATCTGCTGTTGCATCTTTAACCGTTTCATACCGGGCAACGGCGTTTTCGTACTCTTGTTCGGTTTCAATTAAAAACCATTGAGGTTTTTCGTTCATCTTTTTAAGTTTTGTCCTGCTCAGACCGAACCCGCATCTACCTCATCGTATTCGGTATGGGTTCCAATGAACCTGACCTCGACAACTCCGTCGTTATAGTCCACCTCGATGATAAGGCGGTATTTGTTTCCGACGATCTTAAAACGGGCTCGCTTGGCGGGAATAAGTTTTGCCTTGGGAAAATCAGCTAAAATGTCTGTACCTTTTTTCCATTTGGCCTCCAGCACGACTTTGCGCCAGGTGCTTACGCTGTTAGCAGCATCTGCGTGTTTCTTCGCAAAATCCTGTAGTTTCTTCTGATAAACGATTTGCATTGCTGCTGATGTTTTTGTTCATATTGATCCCCATTGCGTTTGTGTTACATTAAATTGCATTTACGTCGCTACATTTCGGATTGTCCTTATCCTCAATAAAACAAAGGTAGTATAAAGTTGGCAATTCGCCAACTTTGTTTTTATTTAGAGTTCCCGTGAAACCAGCATTGTTTTACCGACCACCTGATAATCAACCTTCTCAAAAACTTTAAGAGAAGCAGGGTTACTGCTATCAGCAAGTAAACAACAGCCGGGGTGTCCAATATCGAGCAGGTTTTTTGTGATAGAGGCCAGTATTGCAGTAGCATAACCTTTGTTACGCACTGCGTTCACTGTATAAAGGTGACCAATGATGGGTGGCTCGCCATCGTTATAGATGACCTGGGCAACTGCACATATCCTCCCCTGGTCACGCCATACAAAAAAATTGCCCGCTAAGATGCCACCATAAATTAGTTCACGCATGTATTCCCTTGCCCGGGCATGCTTTTTACCGTATTCTGCCTTGGAATAGGACCAACTGATATCGGCCAATGTTTCCAGGTCGTCCATTACCGCCATTTCCAATTGACCGGAAGTTAATTGAATATCGTTAAGGCTGTCACACCGATAGCATACGCGGTCTTTGATCACTAGATATTCGGACCCGCTTTTTTCAAAGAGGGCCAGGATAAGTTCGCGTTCTCCGGCGAACTGCCATCGTTTATACTTTAATAGCTCTACCTTTTCGACCAATTTATCCATCAGCTCTTCGTCCCAGGATTCACCAGTAAGCAGGTAATGTTCATCCACTTTCATACCAATGATTCTGCCACCTGAATCGTTAGTAAATGCATAAAGTTCATAGATACTTATTTCCCCTTGCTGCACTTTGTCCAGCATCTTTTGGAAAGTATAGGTTAAAATAAAATTTCGGTGTAGAAAATCTCCATTATCGGAATAGAAATTATTGAGGTCGGTATATGCCTTCTGCTGGATCATTTTACGTTGTAGCTACAATAAATAATTCCGCGATTTGTTGGCAGAATTAACCTCCGGCCAATTTTTTTGCCAGAGATTAATTCCAAAAACATTTTCATATCGCTTTATTGAGTAATAATTGGAACCCGTATTTAGCAGAAGCTCAGTCCCTGAGGTAAAAAAGGTGCCGATCTCGTCATCATCTTTAAATATATTCTTTAAAAAGGCATGCTTTTCGCCGAAAAACAACATATTTTTCTCTTTATAAAATATAAGGTTCTGATCGTTTGACCAGTACGTTTCGCCATATTCCTTCGTGCCCATATCAGCGATCATTGAGCCTTTTGCAAACGATTTCAGCGATACCTTGCCCGATAAATTCACCAAATTCAGGTTTGCTTTTGAATCTGTATAAACAATATCCAGGCTGCCATCCTTCAACTTATTTACAGCTCTTAGAAACAGCATTAAACTGTCTTCCCTTGCAAATGAAACTTTATTGATCGCAGAAAGCCACGTGTTTTTGGCGGAGCTATATTTGCTGTAAGGCAATATTAGGAATTGACGTTCATTGTCCGCTACCACTATCTGACTGAAATTCGAATATTCGCCTTTAAGCTTCCGTTGGACATTTCTGTTTTTATAAATTAAGTATACGGAATCCATATACTGGCTTGATTCTTTCTGGAAAATATAGATGTTGTTGCCGGCAGCATATAGCTTAAATTTGTCGTTCCTGAAATCAAAGCTCAGGCCGTCGGGTGTCATGGTTAAAAGGTAATTTTGCGTTTCACTATCTACCTTAAATTCCCCAAGTTTTAACGATTCATCGCCTAACTGTTTTAAACCGACCGGAACAAATGCTTTAAAAGCCGTAACGGTATTCTTTTCCAGATTGAAGTAATACAGAACGTTATACCCCTCGTCGTAAAACAGCCTGGCCGTCTGAAATAGCTTTTGGACAGCGGTATCCATGCGGATCATGCCGGAGTTTTTATCATAACCATAAATAGCCGAGCGAACGGAATGATTTCGCTGCTGAAAAACAAGCATCGTTTGGCCAACTTTTACCAAATTACCTTGGTTCTGGGAATCAATCTCGTTTGACGGATATTGCATTTCAAACAGTTTTTTATCTGTATTTAAATCATAGATAGCCCATCCATTGCCATCTATATAGTACATGAGTTTCTCGGATTCCTCGAAATAAAGCCTGCTCGTCAGCGCGATACCTGCAGCTGAATTTCCTATGGTGACAAAATAGTTCTGATCACTTATCCAGTTGGGTAAAGCGATCCTGCTTTTTTCAGCTAAACGATAGTGGCTGATGTCATATCTGATCAGGTTATTGGAATTTTTTGGTATAGCCAGTAATTCTTTCCCTTTAAGGATCCAAAACACCTTTTCTGACAAGGCAATATGTTTAGTAACGGTGTCGCCGGAAGCGTTTTTTTTCACCAGTGTAAAAAAAAGAGATGGCGTATTTACCTCGTAACGTACTGCCGGATAAACAACAGTGTCATTGTTCACAAAGCTATTTTTCTGGTTATATCCTCCTGGAAATCTGTTTTCGTAATAGTTTTTCGCAATAGGATCTGCGACAAAAACATCGTGGGCAGGGAAATAAAAATAAAATACCACAGTGATTAAAAATACCAGCCCCGAAAATATTCTCATATACCTGGTTCTTTCCTGGTTCATGAATTTTCGGATTTCGACATCAGTCCAGGCGTTCTCAGGGAGTCCAGTTAGGATCAACCAATATTCGCTGACCGTTAGATGACCCGGAAGGCCATAACTTTGTTTGGTTATTCGCTCACGCACCATGCCAACCACTTGTTCTTCGTTTGTTTGAACATCCGCAGTGGCCTCCTTTATTGATTTGACCAGATAATCGTGGCTAGCGTTATATTTACCCGCCTGGTTTAATGCGATTACCCTATAATCAAATAGCTTTACGATAACCTTTTTGAAAACAACATGGTATTGTTCATCAAAAACAATTCCGGGTGTCTGCGCTAATGATTTTCTCACCTCTAAATAAAGCGACTCGTAAGTGACCCCTCCGTCCGTTCTTTTGGTATTGAATAAATCACTGCATAAATTGCGCAAAATAAACTTTGCGATAAACCTTTCGGTTTCCGCTTGATTGGTCTGAATATCATTAATAATATCAATGATAAAATTCCTGAGTATTCCTTTTGCTCTACCAGTTTTCCGATAATCATTTTGGTTGATAATGATTTTTTTTAGGCAGTAGTCGCTTACCATTTGAAGTTCGATCGGCCGGACAAGGCCGCTGCTCCCCAGGTCGGTAATGATATCGTCTCTGAGTTGCTGCGAAAATTGCTGACCGTCCAGGTCGCACATTTCACTAAAATATTTTTTCGCAGGGTCAAGTTCCCAATTTTGAATATATAATGAGTTAATGTCAGCTTTTGGATCTTTAATAACCGACGCGAATGAGCGGATATCTTCAACGAAGTCTTTTCGGATGCCGATAATGATCTTGCAATTGTTTTCACTCATCAATTGGCTTAATTCTTCTGCCATTTTAGTCCGGGGTGCTGTATTCGGACTGTTGATGAAAAATTCCTCAAACTGATCGATGATCAATAATATTTTTTTTTCGGTGTATTTAGTCCACACCTGCCGATTTTGTATAACCCGCGCATCATTGGAGTGGTCGACCGTCCCACCAAGAAATTCCGTTACGTCCGCATAATAGATAACCTTCCAGCCTTTATCTTTCAAT
>Ga0247740_1000187_pt1 | contig 33401 bp, 36 predicted proteins | sample UWRJL148409B2_FD_180942 | JGI IMG/M metagenome (GOLD analysis project Ga0247740, IMG submission 180942) | Plant litter microbial communities from Arlington Agricultural Research Station in Wisconsin, United States - UWRJ-L148-409B-2 | ecosystem: Environmental > Terrestrial > Plant litter >...
ACCGATTACATCCCCCAACCCCGTCTCGGAGGTACGACCGTGAAATCCCGTACAGCCGCACTCCTGCTCCTCCCGGGGCTGGTGTTGCTCGTTGCCGGCTTCCTCGTGCCGTCGCTCATCATGCTGTTCTCGCCCCCCGGGGTGGAACCGGCGCAGATCCTCGTTCGATTCGGCGAGATGCTCACCGACCCGTACGACCTGCGCATCATCGGCCGCACCGTCGGCATCGCGCTCATCGTCACCGCGATCTGCGTCTCGCTCGGATTCCCCATCGCCTACCTGCTCGCGCGTTCCACCTCGCGCTGGGCCGGAGTGCTGCTCGCCCTCGCGATTTTCCCGCTGCTGCTCAGCAACGTCGTGCGCACCTTCGGCTGGCTCGTCGTCCTCGGCTCGAACGGCGCGATCGGTCAGGCGCTCGTCGGCCTCGGAATCGTCGACAAGGCCCCGCAGCTGCTCTACACCGAGCTCGCGATCGTGCTCGGGCTCACCCAACTCTTCCTTCCCCTCGCGATCATCTCCTGCTATTCCGCTGTCGCGCAGGTAGACGCGGGGCTGGATGACGCGGCACGCGGCCTCGGCGCGAGCCGCACCCGCACGTTCTGGAGCATCGTCATCCCGCTGTCGCTGCCCGGCATCGTCGTGGCCGCGACCCTGGTCTTCGCCGGATCCGTCACCGCGTACACGACGCCCTACCTGCTCGGCGGCTCTGGGCAGCGCATGCTCTCGACCCAGCTCTTCTCCTACTCGAGCGTCACGATCGACTGGGCTTCGGCATCCGCTACCGCTCTCATCATGACCATCCTCGTCTTCCTCGTCTCCGGACTCTCGTCCCTCGCCGCCCGCAGAGGAGCCACCTCGTGAAGGTCCGTCGCCCGGTAGCGAGCGCCCTCGCGGTCGCCGGCTACATCGTGATGATCGTGCCGATCATGTTCGTCGTCGCCACCGCGTTCACCGGCGGCGAGACGCTGCGCTTCCCGCCAGAGGGCGTCTCGCTGCGCTGGTTCGAAGCGGCGCTGTCGTACGAGCCGTTCCTCGGCGCGCTGGTCTCCAGCCTCCAGCTAGCCGTGCTCGCCACCGTGATCGCCCTGCTCGTCGGTGTGCCCGTCACGCTCGCGATCTACCGCGGCAAGATCCCCGGCAAGGGTCTCGTCGAGGGCTTGTTCCTGTCACCGCTCATCGTGCCGGAGCTCGTCGTGGGCCTCGCGCTCTACCAGCAGCTGATGATCGGCCTGAGGCTCGACAACTTCGAAACCCTGCTCATCGGCCACACAGTGCTGATGCTCCCCTACGCGGTGCGTGTCACCGGGGCGTCCCTCGCCCTGGCCGATCCAGCGCTCGAGGAGGCCGCCCGCGGTCTCGGTGCCTCGCCGCTGCGTGCGTTCTTCACCGTGACGCTGCCCCTGCTGCGCCCCGGCATCTTCTCGGCCGGCCTGCTCAGCTTCGTCACATCGTTCAACAACGTGCCGCTGTCGCTGCTGCTGCAGAGCCGCGACTTCCGCACGCTCCCCGTCACGATGCTCGACTACGTGCAGCAGAGCTACGACCCCATGGTCGCGGCCATGGCCACGCTCATCCTCGCGGGCACCATCGTTATCGCCGTCGTCGCCGAACGCACCGTCGGCTTCGCCAAAATCTTCGGAGGAATCAACCGATGACCATCGCAGCAGAGTTCATTTCAGTCAGCCAGGTCTTCGGCGACTTCACCGCGGTCGACAACATCGACCTCGCGATCAGCGAGGGCAAGCTCACCACCCTGCTCGGCCCGAGCGGCTGCGGCAAGACCACGAGCCTGCGGATGCTGGCCGGCTACTCGGCGCCCAGCTCGGGCACCATCAAGATCGCCGGCGTCGACAGCACCCGCACGCCGCCTGAGAAGCGTGGCCTCGGCATGGTGTTCCAGTCGTACGCGCTGTTTCCGCACCTGACCGTCGCCGAGAACGTGGGCTACGGCCTCAAGCTGCGCCGCGTCCCGGCCGCCGAGCGCCAGAAGACCGTCATGGAGACGCTCGACCTCGTCGGTCTCGCCCACCTCGCCGCCAGCAAGCCGAAGAAGCTCTCCGGTGGCCAGCAGCAACGTGTCGCGCTCGCCCGCGCCATCGCGATCAAGCCGAAGCTGCTGCTGCTCGACGAGCCGCTGTCGAACCTCGACGCGCGTCTGCGGGTGCAGATGCGCAGCGAGATCCGCCGCATCCAGTCGGAGACCGGCCTCACCGTCGTGCTCGTGACCCACGACCAGGACGAAGCGCTCGAGATGAGCGACGACATGGTGCTGATGCGCGCCGGCCGCATCATGCAGCAGGGCTCGCCGCAGCACGTCTTCCGCAACCCCGCCAACCGCTTCGTCGCCGACTTCCTCGGCTACGAGAACTTCGTCACGGCCGCCGACGGTTCGCTCGTCGCCGTGCGCCCCGAGCACCTCGAGGTCACCGCCGAGACGCCGGCCGGCAGCAGCGACGGCCTGCACCTCGAGGGCCGCGTCGCCGACGTCGCCTTCCGCGGTGTCGACCTGCTCGTGACCGTCGACGCGATCGACGCCAGCGGCGCCCGTGTGCGACTGATCTCCGACGTGCGCAGCACCGGCGTCGACTCGCTCGCCGTCGGCGACTCCGTCACGGTGAACGCCGCGGCCGGCCGCCTCGTCGCACTCACCGACTGACCTCCCCCTCCACCACCACACACAAAAGGACACCGTTTTATGCACAGCACTGCACGCAAGCGCTCCATCATCCTCACGGCCGGCTTCGCCGCCACCGCCCTCGTTCTCGCCGGCTGCTCCAGCGCCGCAGACGAGTCGAGTGCAGACACCGACAGCAAGAGCATCGTCGTCAGCACCTTCCCGTTCGGCGTCGAAGAGTTCCAGGAGGCGATCTTCGATCCCTTCACCGAGGCCACCGGCATCGAGGTCGTCGTCGAGACCGGCTCGAACGCCGACCGTCTCTCCAAACTGCAGCTCGCCGGCGGCGACCCCGGCATCGACGTGATGCTGATCTCCGACTACTACGCCGCGCTCGGCCAGGAGGACGACCTGTTCCAGGAGTTCGACGCCACCGACGTGCCGAACCTCGACACCATCGCCGACTTCGCGGTCGAGGACGCCTACTTCGGCCCCGCCTACAGCTACCAACTCAACGGAACGCTCTACAACACCGACGAGGTAACCGCCGACGAGGCATCCGACTGGGATCTGTATGCCAACCCCGACTACGCCGGCCGCCTCGCGCTTCCCGACATCGCGGTGACCGCCGGACAGCTCGCGCTCTCGGGTGTCGGCGAAGCGTACGGCGACGGCCCCTACGACATCGACACCGCGCTGTCGACGATGGCCGAGTGGGCCCCCGGCATCCTGCAGTTCTACAGCTCGTCGACCGAGGTCACGAACCTGCTCACGCAGGGCGAGATCGTCGCGGCCGACTCCCTCAGCGGATTCGCCACGACCCTCGTCGCGTCGGGTGAGCCCGTCGCCTGGACCGCTCCCGCCGAGGGCCGCTTCATGGCCACCAACCGCGCGATGATCCCGGCCGGTGCCGAGAACGTCGACGGAGCCTACGAGTTCATCGACTACCTGCTGTCGGTCGAGGCGCAGACCGCCTCCGCCGAGATCGTGGGCGACCTTCCGGTCAACCTCGAGGCGACCATCCCCGAGAGCATCGTGAACGTCGTCGGCGACATCGCCACCGACCCGATCGCCGCCGGCTACACCACCCTCGACCCGACCGAGCTCGTCTCGACCCGCAACGAGTGGGTCGACCGCTTCGCGCGCGAGGTCACCTCAAACTAATCCGGCCAGCGTCCGTTCCCCGTTCGGGCGGGGAACGGACGCTTTTTCCTTCTGAAGATCTACCTGAAGAAACTGAACCACCATGACCTCCACCGCACAGCTGCCCGTCGAATACCTCGACCGGATGCCCAAGACCGACCTGCACTGCCACCTCATCGGCACCGTGCGCGCGTCGACCTTCGCCGAACTGGCCCGCCGCGAGAACCTCGTGCTGCCCGCCGACCCCGAGCGCATCTTCTCCGACATCAACTCGCTGCCGCCTGACCCCGAGCTGTACAAGAACACCCGCATCCCCGTGCCGCAGGGCCGCAGCGCGGGCGAACCCGAGGTCTCGTACTCGCTGTTCCAGGCCTCCCGCTGGGTCACCGAGGTGCTGCGCGATGCAGACGACCTCACGCGCATCGTCTACGAGGCATTTCAGGATGCCTCGGTCTCGAGCTCGACCCGCCACCTCGAGTTGTTCTTCGACGAGGTGCCCCCGCATCTCGCCGGACTCGGCTACCGCGGTTCGGTCGAGGCCTACGCCGAGGGGATCCGCATGGCGGAACGCGACTTCGGCATGACCGGCCGCATGATCCAGGGTCTCGACCGCAGCCAGAGCGGCGAGCATGCCCTCGAGGTCGTGCGCCAGGTCGTCGACAACCCGCACGAGTACGTCGCCGGCATCGGCCTCGACAACCTCGAGACCGCCGGCCCGCCCGAACGCTTCGCCGACGCCTACCGCCTGGCCGGCGAGGCCGGACTCGGCCGCACCGCGCACTCCTCCGAGCACTCCCCCACGGCCGTCAACACGATCACCTGCCTCGACCTGCTGGGCTGCGACCGCATCGACCACGGCTACTACGTGCTCGAAGACGACGCCGTCGTCGAGCGGATGCGCGACGAGCAAGTGGCGTTCACCGTCGTCTCCACCACGTCGCGCCGTTCCTGGCGCCCGTGGCGGCGCGCGTCGATCGCCGCGATGCTCGAGGCCGGGCTGAACATCATCCCCGCGTCGGACGACCCCGGCATGTTTCCGACGACCCTCGCGAACGAATACCGCATCGTCTCCGAGCAGATCGGCGCGACCGCCGACCAGGTGCGTGCCATGTCGCTCGCCGGCGTTGCGGCCTCCTGGCTGCCCGCCGCCGAGAAGACCGCCCTCGCGGCGAGCTTCAGCGCGGAATTCGCCACCCTCGACCGCGAGTTCGGCCTGGTCTAGTGCCGGTGGCGGCCCCGGGACGGCCCCAGGGCGCCGCCGGGGCACCACCGGGTCGCCTCCGGGTCGTCCTCCGGGAGGAGACGCATCTCCACCCGCAGCCGGATGCTGACGAATCCACGCCTTATTAGGCTGGACGCATGATCAAGGCAGAAGGACTCATCAAGCGTTACGGTGCCAAGACCGCCGTGAACGACATCAGCTTCACCGTCAAGCCCGGCATGGTCACCGGCTTCCTCGGCCCGAATGGCGCCGGAAAATCGACCACCATGCGTATGATCGTCGGCCTCGACCGCCCGACCTCGGGCAGCGTCACGGTCAACGGCAAGCACTACGCCGATCACAAAGCCCCCTTGCGCGAGGTCGGCGCGTTGCTCGACGCCAAGGCCATCCACACCGGCCGCAGCGCCTACAACCACCTGCTCGCCATGGGTGCCACCCACGGCATCGGCAAGGCGCGCGTCACGGAGGTCATCGGTCTCACCGGGCTCGACTCCGTCGCCGGCAAGCGCGTCGGTGGCTTCTCGCTCGGCATGGGACAGCGCCTCGGCATCGCCGCCGCGCTGCTCGGCGACCCGGCGACCCTCATCCTCGACGAACCGGTCAACGGTCTCGACCCCGAGGGCGTGATGTGGGTGCGCCAGCTCGCGCGGCACCTCGCCGGCGAAGGCCGCACCATCTTCCTCTCCAGCCACCTCATGAGCGAGATGGCCCTCACCGCCGACCACCTCATCGTGCTCGGTCGCGGTCGCATAATCGCGGATGCGCCCATCGCCGAGATCCTCGCCGCCAATACGCGCACCGCCGTCAAACTGCGCAGCCCCTACGCCCCCCAACTGGCCCAGTTGCTGCAGGCCGCCGACGTCACCATCACGAGCACCGAGCCCGACGCTCTCACCGTGACCGGCATCACCGCTCCCGCGATCGGCGATCTCGCCGCGCGCAACGGCATCGCCCTGCACGAGCTCACCCCCGTCGGTGCATCGCTCGAGCAGGCCTACATGGATCTCACCCAGGACGACGTCGAGTACCACGCCGGCGGCGCGACCCCGGTCGCCGCTCCGGCGCCCACCACGATCACGGAAGAGGTCGCACGATGACCGCCACGACAGCACTGCCCACGTCGCGCCCGACCGCGGGCTCGCACCTCACCGGAGCCGGCATCGTCCGGTCGGAATGGATCAAGCTGCGCAGCGTGCGCTCCACGGTCTGGTCGTACGCGCTCATCGTCCTCGCCTCGCTCGGCATGGCCCTGCTGATGGCGGGCACGATCGACTTCGGCGGTGCCCCCGTGCCCGCCGACCAGCACAACAGCCTGATCCTGCAGGCGTCGACGTTCGGCATCTACTTCGGTCAGCTCATCGTGGCCGTGCTCGGCGTGCTCGTCATCAGCGGCGAATACTCGACGGGCATGATCCGGTCGACGCTCACCGCCGTGCCGAAGCGCATCCCCGCGCTCGTCGCGAAAGCGCTCGTGCTCTTCGCCACCACCCTGGTGGTCGGCCTGATCAGCGTCTTCGGCTCTCTTGCAATCGCGGTCCCGCTGCTCGCCGGTCAAGACGTCGTGCCCGACTTCTCCGACGGCAAACTGCTCGCCGACCTCGCCCTCTCCGCGGTCTACCTCGCGCTCGTCGCCGTCTTCGCCCTCGGCGTGGGAACGATCCTGCGCAGCGCGGCCGGCGGAATCGCCGCCGCCCTCGGAGTCATCCTGCTGCTCCCGACGATCTTCCAGCTCATCGCCGGCCTCACCCAGGCCCAGTGGGCGGCCGACGTGATCCCCTACCTGCTCTCCAACGCGGGCACTGGCATCTTCACCCCGAGCTTCGACGGCAGCGGCCTCGAGCAATGGCAGAACCTGCTCGTCGTTCTCGCCTGGGTCGCGGTCAGCCTGATCGGTGGCGCCCTGCTGCTGAAGCGCCGCGACGCGTAGGCTTCGCCAGATGAATCGCCCCTCCCTCGACCGGCAGAGCACGCCGGTCGAGGGAGACCTGCGTCTGCCCAAGCCTCCCGGAATGATCCGGCAGTTCTGGCACCGGCACCCCCGGGTGACCGACCTGCTCGTCGCCGTCGGCTACTTCGTCCCCTCGGCGCTCGGCAGCCTCCTCGTCTCGGCCGCCCCCGCAGGCAGCATCGATACCTCGCTCTTCCCCTTCGGGTTCGTGCTCGTGCTGTTCGGCGGCGCCGTGCTGATGTTCCGCCGCTCCCGACCATGGACCGTGCTGGTCACGTCCTGGGTCCTTACGCTGCTCTCGGCCCCGGTCTGGGAGACGATCGACTTCGCCCTGATGCCGTTCGCGCTCTACGCGCTCGCCGTCTACGGCTCGACCCGCGCCGCCTGGATCGGTTTCGGCGGCTCGACCCTGATCGGCCTACTGGCGGGATTCCTCGCGGCGTCGACCTCCCCCGATGCCGCCGTTCGGGGTGACAACAATGGCATCTCCTTCGCCGTCATCCTGCTCGTCTCCGTGCTCGTCGGCATCAACATCGGCAACCGGCGGCGCTACGTCGCCGCACTCGTCGACCGCGCAGCGCAGCTCGCGCGCGAACGCGACCAGCAGGCCATGCTCGCCGCCGCCGCCGAACGGGCGCGCATCGCCCGGGAGATGCACGACATCGTCTCGCACGGACTCACCGTGATGGTCACCCTCGCCGACGGGTCGGCCGCCACCGCGGCCGCCCAGCCCGACCGCGCGTCCGCCGCGATGCGCCAGGTGGCCGAGACCGGGCGCCAGGCCCTGACCGACATGCGCCGCATGCTCGGCCTGCTCGACGACGGAACGCCCCGCCCGTCGGAATCGACCGAGCTCTCGCCGCAGCCGGGAATCGCCGAGCTCGGCGGACTCGTCGAGGGGTTCCGCACCGCCGGCCTTGCCATCCGGCTGTCGACTCACGGCAGCCCTCCCGCCGACCCGGCCGAGCAGCTCACGGTCTACCGCCTCGTGCAGGAGTCGCTCACCAACGTGCTGCGCCATTCGTCGGGTGCCACGGCGGCCGACGTCGACGTCGAATACACACCAGAGGCCGTGACGATCACGGTCACCAACGACGGCCTGAACGCGCCACAACCGACAGAGGGCGGCGGGCACGGCATCGTGGGCATGCGCGAACGGGTCGCGCTGTACGGCGGCACCGTCGAATCCGGTCCGCGCGCCGGCGGCGGCTGGTCGGTCGTCGCGACGCTCAGCCATGACGCCCCGCGAGGCGACGAACCCGAGGAGAACGAAGCATGACCGATCCGATCACCGCGACCAGCGACATCCGTCTGCTGATCGTCGACGACCAGGCGCTGGTGCGAATGGGCTTCACGATGCTGCTCGATGCCGAACCGGGCATCTCGGTCGTCGGCGAGGCCGGCTCGGGCGAGCAGGCGCTCGCCCTCGCCGCCGAACTGCGCCCCGACGTCGTGCTGATGGACGTGCGTATGCCCGGGCTCGACGGCATCGCGACGACGCGGCGGCTGCTCGAGATCTCGCCGCAGTCGCGCGTGATCATCCTCACGACGTTCGACCTCGACGAGTACGCGTTCGGCGGCCTGCGGGCGGGCGCGAGCGGGTTTCTCGTCAAAGACACCCGGCCCGAAGAACTGCTGTCCGCGGTGCGGGCCGTCGCTAGCGGCGAGGCCGCGATCTCGGGCCGGGTCACCCGGCGCATGCTCGAGCTGTTCGGGGGCAAACTGCCGGCGACGGATGACACGCCCGACACGTCGCTCGCGGCGCTCACGCCGCGCGAGCTCGAGATCCTCATCGCCATCGGCGAGGGCTTATCGAACGGCGAGATCGCCGAGCGTTTCTTCGTCGCCGAGTCGACCGTGAAGACCCATGTCGGCCGGGTGCTGCAGAAACTCGACCTACGCGACCGGGTGCAGGCCGTGATCTTCGCCTACGAGCGCGGCATAGTCGGCTAGCGGCACCGCCGGCCAGCCGCAGCGCACGCGCCCCGGACGCTGTCAGGGGCACCCGAATAGAATCGGAGCCATATGTTTGCCGCCGACACGACCCCCACTCCCGAACCCGTCTTCGACTGGTCAGCCTTCTGGGCGATGGTCGGCGACATCTACGCCAGCATCCCGGTGCAGGTGCTCGTCATCATCGTTGTCTCCCTCGTCGTGCGGTTCATTTTGCAGTTCGTGATCGGCAAGGTCGTCGGCCGCATCGTCAGCGGAGTGAAGAACAGGCAGGGCGAGCAGGACACCCAGGCGCTGCTCTCGTCGCCGCTCGCCGCCGTGCGCCTGGTTCAACGCACCCGCACCCTCGGCAGCGTGCTCAACAACGTCGTCACAGCCGCGATCGTCATCGTCGCGGCGCTCTCGATCGTCACCACGGTCAACCCCGACATCACGGGCGCATTCTCGCTCATCACCGCGGCGCTCGGTGCCGGCCTCGGCTTCGGCGCGCAGAACATCGTCAAAGACGTGCTGAGCGGCCTGTTCATGGTCGCCGAGGACCAGGTCGGCGTGGGTGACGTCGTCGACCTCGGCCCCGCGACCGGAGTCGTCGAAGACGTCGGCATCCGCATCACCAAGGTGCGCGACGTCAACGGAACCCTCTGGTTCGTGCGCAACGGCGAGATCCTGCGGGTGGGCAACATGTCGCAGGGCTGGTCGCGGGTCATCATCGACCTCGCGGTGCCGTACGACGCCGACGTCGAAGCCGTGCAGACGCGGATGCTCGACACCGGCGTCGCGCTCGCCACCGATCCGAAGTGGCGCTCGCGCATGCTCGAAAAGCCCGAGATCTGGGGCATCGAGTCGATCTCGGCCGAGGCCATCGTCATCCGCCTGGTCGTCAAGACGCGCTCTGCGGCGAAGGACGACGTGGCCCGCGAACTGCGCAGCCGGCTCAAGCGGGCTCTCGACGAGATGGACGTGAAGATGCCCGCCCTGAACTCGATCGTGCTCAGCGGGTTCGAGGGCGCGACGAGCGTCAAGGGCGCTCGCCCGCCGAAGACCAAGCCGATCGACGTGCAGCCGGCGACGACCAAACCGCCGCGAGCGAAGCGTGGAGCCGCCGCCGCGCCGGCCGACCCGCGCGGATACACGCCCGCTCCGAAGGCCAAGCCGACGAAGCCGGCACCGACCGAGGCGCAAGGAACAGACGAATGAGCGATCCGAACCCCGTGACCCTCCGACTCAGCCAGGGCGGCGAGTCGGTTCAGGGCAACTTCTGGCAGCAGGTGGGCGGCCGGCCCACGTTCGAGCGCCTGGTGCGCCGGTTCTACGAGGGCGTCGCGACCGACCCGGTGCTGCTGCCGATGTACCCCGAGGCCGACCTCGAGGGTGCGATCCAGCGGCTCACCGGTTTTCTCGAGCAGTACTGGGGTGGGCCGGGCACCTACTCCGAGGAGCGCGGCCACCCGCGTCTGCGTCAGCGGCACATGCCGTTCAAGGTCAACCCCGACGCGCGCGACCGCTGGCTGCTGCACATGAGGGTCGCGGTCGACTCGCTCGAGCTCTCGCCGCTGCACGACGCCACCCTGTGGGCCTACCTCGAGCGCGCCGCGCACGCGATGGTGAACACGTTCGACGAGTAGTGCCGGTTGAGTAGGTCGCTCAACCGGCGACGACCGCTACGCCGCGAGACCCTCGGCGAGCGGCGTCGTCGGGCGGCCGATGAGCGTCGCGAGCTCGCCGCTCGTGTTGCCGAGCAGGCCGTCGCGGATATTTCCGTCGAGCGCGACGACAAAACCGACGGTTCCCTCGTCGAGGCCGAACGAGCCAAGAAGCGCCGCGTGCTCGTCCGGCGTCAGGCGCGTGTAGACGACCTCGCGGCCGACGATGCCGCCGATGACCGAGGCGAGCTCGTCGAAGTCCCAGGCGACATCGCCGGAGAGCTCGAACACCTTGCCCTCGTAGCCGTTGCCGGTGAGCACGACCGCGGCGGCTTCCGCGTAGTCCTTGCGGCTCGCGCTCGAGACGCGGCCGTCGCCGACGCTCGCGACGATGGCGCCGTTCTCGCGGCCCTTCTCGATCTCGCTCGCGTAGTTCTCGGTGTACCAGCCGTTGCGCAGAATGGTGAAGGGGACGCCGGATGCGACCAACGCCTCCTCCGTGGACTTGTGCTCGGGAGCGAGCACGAGCGCCGACGTCGTCGCGGCGGGGGCGCTCGTGTAGACGATGCGGGCCACGCCGGCCTCCTTCGCGGCGGCGATGACGGTGGCGTGCTGGCTGGCGCGCTGACCGACCTCGCTGCCCGAGACGAGCAGCAGCGTGTCGCCCGGCTTCACAACCGCGGCGACGGTCTCGGGCTTGGTGTAGTCGAGCTCGGCGACGGTGACGCCGAGCTCGGCCAGGTCGGCGAGCTTCGCGGTGTTGCGGCCGGTCGCGACGATGTCGGATGCGGCCGTTCCGCGGGCGAGGAGGGATTCGACGACGAGGCGTCCGAGCTGGCCGGTCGCACCGGTGATAACGAGAGACATGGTGTCCTTTCGGGGTTGGTACCTACGAGAACCGGTCCGATGAGACATACATTCCTCAGCGCGGGTACCCACTTATAAGTAAGCTACCCACATGAAGGTAAGCACAGCACATACCCTGACGGGATTCGGCTTCACCGGTGGCATCCTGCCCGCCAACTGTCCGACCCGCACCGTGCTCGACCACATCACGAGCAAGTGGGGTGTGCTCGTGATCATCGCGCTCTCGCAGGAAGACCTGCGCTGGGGCGAGCTGCGCCGCACGATCGAGGGCATCAGCGAGAAGATGCTGGCCTCCACCCTGCGCACGCTCGAGGCCGACGGGCTCGTGCACCGTGAGGCGCAGGCGACGATCCCGCCGCGCGTCGACTACAGCCTCACCGAACTCGGCCGCGAGCTGGCCGACCGGCTGCTGCCCCTCATGGGCTGGATCGCCGACAACGCCGACGGGATCGTGAACGGCGACCGGGCAGAATAGGCCTATGGCTCCCTCCCTCCCCCGCATCGTCGTCGTCGCCACCGGGGGCACGATCGCCGGCTCCGCGGCATCCGCCACAGATACCACCGGCTACCGGGCAGGAACGAGCGGGGTCGACGACCTGCTGGCGGCGGTCCCGCAGGCGCACGAACTCGCTCGACTCAGCGGGGAGCAGTTCGCGTCGATCGATTCGTCGGATGTCACGGACGAGGTACTTCTCGCGCTGGCCCGCCGCGTCGACGCGCTGCTCGCATCGCCCGACGTCGACGGCGTCGTCGTCACCCACGGCACGGACACGCTCGAGGAGAGCGCGTACTTCCTGCACCTCGTGCTCGACTCGGCCAAACCCGTGGTCTTCACGGGAGCGATGCGGCCGGCCAGCGCACTCAGCGCCGACGGGCCGTTGAATTTCTACGCGGCCGTCGCCGCGGCATCCGCCCCCTCCAGCGCGGGCCAGGGCGTTCTCGTAGTGCTTAACGACGAGATCCACTCGGCCCGCGACGTCTCGAAGTCGACGAGCCTGCGCGTCGACTCGTTCGGTTCGGCCTACGGTCCGCTCGGCGTCGTCGTCGGTGGCCGGGTGCTCTACTACCGCGCGGTCGTACGCCCGCACACGACTGCCACCGAGTTCCACCTCGCGTCCATCGACGGTCTACCGAAGGCCGGTATCGTCTACGCGCACTCGGGCATCGACGACTCGATCGGCACGCTCGTCGCCGCCGCCGACTACGCGGTCATCGTGCACGCGGGGTTCGGCAACGGCACCGTCTCGACGCGCGTGATCGAGCCGCTCGAAGCGGCCAAGCGCGCCGGCACGGTGATCGTGCGCGCCACCCGTACCGGCAGCGGGCACGTCACGGCGGTCGGCGCGAGCGGGCCCGAAGCCAACGGCTGGATCTCGGTCGACGATCAGAACGCGCAGCGCGCGCGCATCCTCGCCTGTCTCGCCCTCACGGTGACCGACGATCACGGCCAGATCCAGCGGATCTTCGACACCTACTAGCATCGGCAGCACCACTGGAAAGACGAGGGAGTCTTTATGCCGTTCGAAGAATCCGACGCGATCGTCATCGGCGCGGGCCTGGCCGGCCTCGTCGCCACGGCCGAACTCGTCGCCGCGGGCAAGCGCGTCACCGTGCTCGAGCAAGAACCGGAGGCGAGTTTCGGCGGCCAGGCCTGGTGGTCGTTCGGCGGCCTGTTCCTGATCGACTCGCCCGAACAGCGGCGCATGGGCGTGCGCGACTCGCTCGACCTCGCCCGGCAGGACTGGCTCGGTTCCGCCGGCTTCGACCGTGAGAACGACCGCTGGCCGCAGCGCTGGGCGGAGGCCTACCTGCAGTTCGCGGCGGGCGAGAAGCGCGCCTGGCTGCGCGAGCGCGGTGTGAGCTTCTTCCCGGTCGTCGGCTGGGCCGAGCGCGGCGGCTACACCGCGAACGGCCACGGCAACTCGGTGCCGCGATTCCACATCACCTGGGGCACCGGGCCCGGAGTTCTCGCGCCGTTCGAGCGCGCCGTGCGTGAGGGTGTCGACCGCGGTCTCGTCACACTGAGATTCCGGCACAGGGTCGACGGGCTGATCGTCACCGACGGCGCCGTCGTCGGCGCGCGCGGTGCAGTGCTCGCTCCCGACACTGCCGAACGCGGGGTGGCGAGCAACCGCCTCGTGATGGACGACTTCGAACTGCACGCGGGCGCGACGATCGTCACGAGCGGCGGCATCGGCGGAAACCACGACCTCGTGCGCGAGCTCTGGCCGAGCGACATGGGCGAGCCGCCGACAGAGATGCTGAGCGGTGTGCCCGCGCACGTCGACGGCCGCATGCTGTCGATCGCCGACGACGCCGGCGCGCACCTGATCAACGGCGACCGCATGTGGCACTACGTCGAGGGCATCACGAACCACGACCCGGTGTGGGCCGACCACGGAATCCGTATCCTCCCCGGGCCGTCGAGCCTGTGGCTGGATGCCACGGGCAAACGCCTGCCGGTGCCGCTGTTTCCCGGCTTCGACTCGCTCGGAACGCTGCGGCACCTGCGCACCACGGGCTACGACCACTCCTGGTTCATCCTGACCCAGGCCATCATCGAGAAGGAGTTCGCGCTCTCGGGCAGCGAGCAGAATCCCGACCTCACCGGCAAGAGCGTTCGCGAGCTCGCGCGACAACGGCTGGGCAAGGGCGCGACCGGTCCGGTCGAGGCGTTCAAAGAGCGCGGCATCGACTTCCACGTGGCCGACACGCTCGATGCTCTGCTCGCGCAGATCGATGACGGCGTGCTCGACCTGGCCCGGGTGCGGCAGGAGGTCGAGTACCGCGACCGCCAACTCGACAACCCGTTCTCGAAGGACGCGCAGATCAACGACCTGCGCCAGGCGCGCCGGTACCGCGGCGACCGGCTGATCCGGGTGGCGAGGCCGCACAAGCTGCAGGACCCGAAGGCGGGCCCGCTCATCGCGGTGAAGCTGCACATCGTCACCCGCAAGACCCTGGGCGGTATCGAGACCGACCTCACCGGTCAGGCCCTGCGCGGAGGCAGCGGCGATACCGTCCCCGGTCTCTACGCGGCGGGCGAGGCGAGCGGTTTCGGCGGCGGGGGTATGCACGGCTACCGCTCGCTCGAGGGCACGTTCCTCGGCGGCTGCATCTTCTCGGGGCGCGAGGCCGGGCGCACCGTCGCCCGCGGCTGAGCCGTTTCGCTAGGCTGGAACGACCAACGAGGGAGCCTCATGACTGACGCCAACACACCGCCGCCGGCCGGCTGGTACCCCGACCCCGCGGGCAGCAACCGCACGCGCTGGTGGAACGGCTTCGGCTGGTCCGACACGTTCGGCGAACCGCTGCCGGCCACCGTGTCCGAGATCGCGCCCACCGTCGCGCCCGCCGACCGGGCACCGACGTACGGCACAGCACCCGCGTACGGCACCGCCCCCGGTCACGCGAACGCGCCCGCCTACGCGAACGCGCCGGCGTACGCGCTCGAGCAGCCCACCGCCCCCGCCGGCACACCGCCGTACACGCCGTTCATCTGGGTGCTCGCCATACTGCCCGTGGTGGGCATCATCGACAGCATCGCGACGCTGCTGGTCTTCGACCAGGTCGTCACCGAGGCGTTCGACCCCGACGCTCCTCTCATCGCCCCCGGCGACCTCGTGCGGGGCGGCATCTCTTGGCTCGTGATCGCGGTGAGTGTGTTGCTGGCACTCCTCGATTGGAGGGCGCTGGGCAAGGCGGGTGTCCCCGGCCGGTTCCACTGGGCGTGGGGGTTCTTCGCCGTGATCGGTGTGCCCGTCTACATGGTCGGCCGGTCGATCATCGTGCGTCGCCGCGTCGGAGGCGGCGCTCTCGCCCCGATGATCCTCAACCTCTCGCTCATCGTGCTCAGCTTCGGGCTGGGCGTCGTCGGCGCCGTGCTCGCCGTCGGATCGGTCTTCGACTCCGGTCTGATCCCCTGAGCGCGCCGCGTGGCTAGGCTGGCCGCATGACGCAGACCAACAGCGACGACGCGGGCATCGACATCACGGCAGAACCGAGCGGACCCGGCTGCGCGGAGTGCGACGAGACCGGCAGCTGGTGGGTGCACCTGCGCCGTTGCGCCGAGTGCGGGCACATCGGCTGCTGCGACAGCTCGCTGAACAAGCACGGCACGGCGCACTGGCGGCAGACCGGCCACCCCGTCATCCAGAGTTTCGAACCGGGCGAAGACTGGTTCTACAGCTTCGAGACCCTCGAGTCGTTCGACGGACCGCAGCTCGCCGAACCCCGGCACCACCCGCTCACCCAGTCGACGCCCGGCCCGGCCGAGCGCCTGCCCGCCGACTGGCAGCGCCTGCTCGGCTGACCGGTCGCCCACCGCCGGGTGGCGGGCGGCGGGCGTCCGACGGCACCGGCCGTTCGCACCACTTCGGTAGGCTGCGTGCACTCACGACCACTGGAGCCGCACATGCACGACACCGAGACCGTCACCGAGGGCACCGTCATGGCCCGCCTGCGGGTGGCGCTGCCCCTGCTCGGTCCGAGCGAACGCCGCGTCGCCCAGGCCATCCTCGCCCGCCCGGCCGAGGTCACCGAGTGGTCGACGGCCGAACTCGCGATCGCGGCAGACACGTCGCCGGCCACCGTCGTGCGGGCCTGCCAGAACCTCGGATTCCGCGGCTTCCAGCATCTGCGGTTGGAGATAGCGCGCGCCGCGCCGAGGGAGTCGACGCCCGAAGACCAGGCGCATCCGCTCACCAGGATCTTCTCGGATGCCGCGGACGCCATCCAGCTCGGACGCGCCAGCGTCGACATCGCCAGCATCGACGCCGCCGTCGACGCACTCGCCTCGGCGCGCCGCCTCGTGCTCGTCGGAACCGGGTTCTCCGCTCCCCCGCTGCAGGACGCGGCCATGCGGTTCGCCACCATCGGTCGCCCGGTCGAGGCCCCCACCGACGTGCTCGGGCAGCAGTTCGCCGCACACTCCCTCACCGCGGGCGACGTCTGCCTCACCGTGAGCTACTCGGGGGCGAACACGCACACGCTGCGGGCCTGCCGGGCCGCGAAGGAAGGCGGTGCCACGGTGATCGCCGTCACGAGTTTCGCCCGCTCGCCGCTGACCCAGCTCGCCGACATCTCGCTCATCACCAGCCCGATGAGCAAGGCGCACCACGTCGACCCGTTCCTGTCGCGGCTCAGCCACCTGCTGGTGTTGCACACGTTGCACACGGCCCTGTTCGCGCGCGGGTCGCAGACCGATGCGCTGCACATGAGCGACGTCGTGGCGGAGGCGCTCGTAAGCGACGAATAACCACGTGGCGACGTTGGCGAGTCGTTGAGAGACAGGTCGCCGTTCGTCTACCGCCCGTTCACCTGCGCCGCACATCCTGATTCTCGTAACCGCGTTTCATAGCTTATGAAACGACGTAACGAGATGGGTTCCGATGCACAGCCTCACGATCGCCGGCACGTACAACGCGCGCTGGGTGCCCACCGACGCGGCCGGGCGGCTCGCCCGATCGGCCGCCCTCGACGGGCTCGACGCGACCGGTGCGTCGCACCTCGACGACCACGGCATCGCCCTCGTGCTCGACCTGCGCGAGACGTCGGAGCGCGCCGACGTGCCGCACGGCGTCGCCGTCGCGCACGTTCCGCTCTACCGTCTGCCCGACGGCCTGCCGACGTCGGGCAGCCTCGAGCAGGTCTACGAGTTCCTCCTCACCCAGCGCGGCCGCGAGCTCGGCGAGGCCGTCGCGGCGATCGCCGACGCGACCGGCCCGGTGCTCGTGCACTGCACCGCCGGTAAGGACCGCACGGGGCTCGTGATCGCGCTCGCCCTGCTCGCCTCCGGCCACACCGTCGAGAGCGTCGTCGCCGACTACGTGCTGTCGACCGGGGTCGTGCGCGAACGCCGTCTCGCGATCGCCGAGGCCACTCTCGCCGCTCTCGACCTCGACGCCGCCGACCACGCCGCGGCCCTCCGCCTGCACCTCGACAGCCCGGCCGAAGCGATGCAGCACGCGCTGCGCATCCTCGACGCCGCGGGCGGTGCCGAGGCCTACCTGATCCGCAACGGGGTGACCGCCCAGCAGTTGCGGTCGCTGCGCGAGAACCTGGGAGGGCAGACGGATGACACGAACTGACAGATTCACCGTCGTGCACCTCAGCGACGTGCACGCCACGATCGGCGAACTGCTCTACGGTCAGGTCGACGGCGTCGCCCGCCTCGAGCAGGTCGGCGAGTACGTCGTCGCCGCGGGTGTCACTCCCGAAGCCGTCATCGTCACCGGCGACCTCGCCCAGCGCGGTCACTCCGCCGCCTACCCGGCGATCGACCGCGCGCTGACGGCGCTCGGCGAACGCGTCGGAGCGCCCGTCTTCACGGTGCTCGGCAACCACGACGTGCGGGCCGATGCCCGCGTGCTCGCCGGGCACGGCGACGGCCACTACCGCGTCGTCACGGTTGGCGACGTGCGCATCGTGCTGCTCGACTCGTCGACGGGTGAGCTCGACGCCGAGCAGCTCGACTGGCTCGCCGAGGCGACCGCCGAGCCGCACGGAACGGGCACGATCGTCGCCCTGCACCACGCCCCCGTGCCCTCGCCGCTGCCCGCGCTGTCGAAGATCGGGCTGCGCGAGCCCGAGCGGCTCGCCGCCGCGATCGCCGGTTCCGACGTGCGGGTCATCCTCGCCGGCCACTACCACCACCCGATGACCGCGCTCTTCCACGGTATTCCCGTGGCCGTCGGCCCGTCGCTGGCCTACCACCAGATCATGAACGCCGGTCCCGCCGCCGTGAGCGGCCACGACCTCGCCATGTTCTCCCTCGTGCAGCTGACCGCCGATCAGGTGAGCACCGCTCCCGTGAGCCTGCAGTCGCCGAGCCCCCTCTTCTCCATTCCCGCAACCCACTCCACACCCACAACCGCTCCACAACTACGAAGGACACCATGAACCGCAAGCACTACGTCGCCACCGCTGCCACTTTCGTGGCACTGGGCCTCGCGCTCACCGGATGCACGGCAGCTACGCCCGCCGCCTCCGACGACACCGAGACGACGACGGCCACCGAGCTCGACGCCGCCACCATCACCGTCTACACGTCGGAGCCGCAGGAGAAGATCGACGCCATCGTCGCCGCCTTCAACGAGGAGCAGCCGAACGTGACCGTCGAGGTGTTCCGCGCCGGCACCGGCGACCTCACCGCACGCATCGGGGCCGAGCGCACCACCGGCGAGATCCAGGGCGACATCCTGCTCGCCGCCGACGCGCCCACCTTCGAGGGCTACGCCGCCGACGACCTGCTGCTCGCCTACACGCCGGCCGACGTCGAGTCGCTCAACCAGGACGTCGTCGACCCCGAGGGCTTCTACACCGGAACCCGCATCATCCCGACCGTCATCGCCTACAACACCACGGCGATCGACACCCCGCCCACCTCGTGGCACGACCTGACCGACGCCGAGTACGACGGCAAGATCACGATGCCGAACCCCGACGTCTCGGGTGCCGCCGCATTCAACGCCGCCGTCTGGCTCTCCACCGACGAACTCGGCGACGAGTGGCTGACCGACCTCGCCGCGAACTCGCCGGTGATCGCCGACAGCAACGGACCGGTCTCGCAGGCCGTCGCCGCGGGCACCCAGCCCGTCGGCATCGTCGTCGACTACCTCGTGCGCGAGCTCAAGGCCGCCGGTTCGCCGATCGACGTCGCCTACCCGACCGAGGGTGTGCCCTATGTGTCGCAGCCCGTCGGCATCTTCGCGAGCACCGACGAGCAGGAGGCCTCCGAGGCGTTCGTCGACTTCCTCGTGAGCGAGGCCGGCCAGGCCCTCGCGGTCGAGCAGTCCTACCTGCCGGTGCGCAACGACGTCGGAACCCCCGACGGCGCGCCCGCCATGGACGACATCACGATCCTGTCGCCCGACCTCGACCTGATCGCCGAGACCAAGCCCGCGGCGGTCGAACGCTTCAATGAGCTCTTCCAGTAACCAGCACGGTAGGGGTCCGGCCGTCATCGGCCGGGCCCCTGTGCCGGGCTCCCCCTTCTCTCCCCCGCGTCGGCAGCGCCCTCGCGCCGACGGCATCGATGCACTGCGCATCGCACTGTGGGCGGTCTGCGCCGCGGTGGTGCTACTCCCCCTCGGCGCGATCGTCGCGCTCGCGTCATCCGGAAATCATCTTCCCCTCCTGCTGAGCGGCGACATCGCGGAGGCCGGCCTCAACAGCCTTGTCTCCGCCAGCGTCTCGGCCCTCGGCGCCGTCGTCGTCGGCACCGTGCTCGCCCTGCTGCTCGACCGCACCGACCTGCCTGGACGCCGCGTGCTGCGCCTGTTCGCCCTCACACCGCTGCTCGTTCCGCCGTTCGTCGGCGCCATCTCGTGGATCGGCATCGCCGGACCGACCGGCCCGCTGAACGTCGCCTGGACCCAGTGGTTCGGCGCGCCGCTCTGGAACATCTACGGCGGCGACGGCGTGATCTTCCTGCTCACCGTGCACTCGTACCCCGTCGTCTACATCATCGTGTCGGCCGCACTGCGCCGCATCCCCAGCGACCTCGAGCAGGCCGCGCGCATCAGCGGCGCCTCGGCCGTCCGCGCCGTCGTCAGCGTGACCGTTCCGCTGCTGCGCCCCGCGATGCTCTCCGCGTTCACCCTGGTGGCGGTGGGCAACCTCGCCGACTTCGGCATCCCCTCGATCATCGGACTGCCCGAGCGCTACGTCACGCTGTCGACGCTCATCTACCGCTACATCCAGTCGGGCACCGTCGAGTCGCCGCTCGAGGTCATCTCGACGATCGGGGTCGTGCTGCTGATCGTGGCCGCCGCCGCGATGGTCGTCGACATGCTCGTCTCGAAGTCGCGGTGGGAGCTGGATGCCTCGGCCTCCGCCGCCCAGGTGCTACCGCTCGGCGTGGCCCGTATCCCGCTCACGCTGCTCGCGTGGGGCGGCGTTCTCGCCGTCACGCTACTGCCGGTCACGGCCCTGCTCACCCAGGCCCTGCTGCCCGCGCCCGGGGTGCCGCTCGCCTGGGAGAACCTCACGCTCGACAACATCGTGCGCGCCACCACGATGCCGGCGACCCTCACCGGAGCGATCAACTCGGTCGTGCTCTCGGTGCTCGCCGGCCTGATCTGCGGTGTGCTGGGCCTCGCGATCGGCACCGTGGTCACCCGCACGAGCGCCCGCTCGAATACGGCGCTGAAGACGGTCGCGATGCTGCCGCAGGCGATCCCCGGGCTCGTGATCGCGGTCGGCTGGCTCATCATCGCCCCGCGCATCGGGCTGTTCAACACCCCGTGGCTCATCCTCTGCGCCTACGTCATGGCGTTCGTGGCGATCGTGGTTCAGGCCGTGAGCGCTCCGTTGCGGTCGACACCGATGACCGCCGAGGAGGCCGCGCGGGTGTCCGGAGCGAGCCGACTGCGCGCGCTCTTCGACATCTCCTGGCGCATGGCCGTGCCCGCGGCGATCTCCGGCGCGACGCTCGTGGTACTCACCGCCGTGCGCGAGCTCACCATCTCGGTGCTGCTGCTCGCCCCGGGCGGCCAGACGCTCGGCGTCTCGATCTTCAGCCTGCAGCAGGCGGGCGCCTACAACGCCGCGTCCGCGCTCTCCCTCATCATCACCCTCGTCGGTCTCGCCGGCCTTGGTCTCGCCGCCCGCCGGGCGCGCTGACCGCACGAAAGGACACCATGTCGTCTGTCACCCTCTCCTCGCTCGGCCTTGTCTTCCCCGACGGCACCGTGGGGCTCGAGAACATCGACCTCACGATAACCGACGGCGAGTTCATCGCCCTCGTCGGCCCCTCCGGCTCGGGCAAGACCACGCTGCTGCGCTCGATCGCCGGGTTCCTCAGCCCGACGACGGGAACGATCCACCTCGGCGACACCCTCGTCGCCGGCGACGGCACGCTCGTCGCACCAGAGAAGCGCGGGCTCGGCATGGTCTTCCAGCAGCACGCCGTCTGGCCGCACTGGAACGTGGCGCGCAACATCGCCTACCCACTGCGCCTGGCCGGGGTCGCCAAGGCAGAGCGCGAGGAGCGCGTGGCCGAGGTGATGCGGCTCGTCGGGCTGACCGGATTCGAGAAGCGCAACCCGACCACGCTCTCGGGCGGGCAGCGCCAGCGCGTCGCCCTCGCCCGCGCCATCGTCGGGCGCCCGCGGGTACTGCTGCTCGACGAGGCCCTCTCGGCGCTCGACGAACCGCTGCGCGACGCCCTGCGCCTCGAACTGCAGACCCTCACTCGCTCGATCGGCCTCACCGTCGTGCACGTGACGCACGACCGCGACGAGGCACTCGCCCTCGCCGACCGCGTGGTGGTGCTCGACGGCGGGCGCATCCAGCAGATCGGGACCCCGCCGGAACTCGTCAGCTCGCCGGTCTCGCCGGCGGTCGCGAGGTTCCTCTCCGACGCCACCGTCTTCGACGGGGTGCACAGCGCCACCGGGTTCGCCGCGATCGGCCACCCCTGCACTGTCGCTCCCGACGCCGTCGAGTCGGGCGGCACCACGGGTCACGGAACCATCGCCGTGCTGCCGGAAGACGTGACCCTGCGCCCCGCCCAGCACGGAGCGGGCACCGTCACATCGTCGCTCTACGGGCGCGCCGGCAACGACGTGATCGTCGACTGGGCGGGAGTGGCGCTGCGCTGCCGCGTCGCCGGCCGCCGACCGCTCGTCGGCGAACGCGTCGACGTCGAGGTCACGCGCGCGATGTTCTACTCGGCGACGGGTGTGGTCGCGAGCATGCCGAGCATGTACTCGTAGAACCTGTCGCCGTCGACCTTCTCGATCGCGGTGACGTTGTTGTCATCGGACTGCCAGTCGAACACGGTCGCGCCGCGCGTGATCGTGCCCTCGGTCTCGACCTCGAGCCGGTAGCGGCCCTCGGCGGTCACGTAGCTGCGGTCGAGGGCGAGCAGCGCCGTGAGCGAGTCGCAGTGCGACGAACCGGCGAGACCGACGCGGGTGTCGAAGTCGAAGGTGGCCTGGTTGGCGCGCACGAAGAAGCGCGACAGCGGGGTGTCGAGCGCGGCGATGCGGTCGATGCGGGCTTGGTCGAACACGGCGTCGGTGATCGTGAGCGGATCCCAGCTGATCACCACGGCGTCGGCGAACCCGGCCGAGAACACGATGTCGGCCGCCTCAGGGTCGACGTAGATGTTGTATTCGGCGGCGGGCGTGATGTTGCCGCGCGCGTTGATCGAGCCGCCCATCACGTAGAGGCTGCCGACGTTGGCCGCGAACTCGGGGTCCTTCTGCACCGCGAGCGCGATGTTGGTCAGCGGACCGATCGCGACGATGCGCAGCTCGCCCTTGTGCTCGCGTGCGATGCGGATCATCGCGTCGACCGCGTGTTCGTCGGATGCCACGTGCCCGTCGTCAGGGCGCTTGAGCCCGCCGACGCCGTCGCCGTGTACGTCTTCCGCGCTGAGCCACGGGCGCTCGAGCGGGTCGCGCGCGCCCAGGAACACCGGCACCTCGCCGAGGCGGCCGGCGAGCCCGACGGTGAGGAACGCGTTGTCGACCTGCTGGTCGAAACCGACGTTGCCGGCCACCATCGTGATGGCGCGCAGGTCGGCGCGGGGGTCGAGCAGACCGACGAGGAGGGCGAAGCAGTCGTCCGCCGCGGTGTCGGTGTCGATGAGAAGAGGAATCGTCAAGGGTAATCTTTCAGCAGGAGGGCAACCGGGGTAGCGTACCACTTGGTACGAAGTCCCCCAAATTGCCGACTTCGATGTACCCCTCAGCCACGGAAGGCGACCGAGTGCCAGACGAACGCGAACGACTGCTCGAGCTCACCGCGCAGCATCTGCTCGAGCACGGTGTGCTCGACCTGAGCCTGCGCACGCTCGGCGACGCCGTGGATTCGAGCCACCGCGTGCTGCTCTACTATTTCCTCTCGCGTGAGCAGCTCGTCACCGAGGCGCTCGACGAGGCCGCCCGCCTGTCGTCGGTGCGAGACGCGGCCCTGCTCGGCCCGAGCGGCACCGACCCCGACGTGCAGGGCGAGCTCGTGCGCGTGTGGAGGCTCATTTCCGGCCCCGACCAGCTTCCGTTGATCCGGCTGTTCCTGCAGGTCGTCGCGCTCGCGCTGCACAACCCCGAGCCATACGCGGCGTTCCTCGACGGACTGCAGACCGAGTGGCTCGGCGCCTATTCCCGCTACCTCAGCGACCACGGACTTCCGACTGGCGAGGCGAGCGACATAGCCGCCGAGATCGTTGGACTACAGCGCGGCCTCCAGCTCGAGCTCGCGATCGGCGGCGCGGCGGAGGCGATCGATCGCGCGTTCACCGCGGCCGCCGGCCGCTGGGCCGAGCGCGTCGCTGCGTTCCGCTAGATCGGCTCAGCGCTCGGCCGGCAAGCGGCGACCGGCAGGCGGCAACCAGCGGGCGGCCGGCTTCAGCGGGCGAGCGTCCAGGCGCGGCGTTTGGCGAGCACGTGGCCGCGCTTGGTGGTGAGCCGGGTCCACGGCCCGGTCTCGAAGATCTGCACCGGCTCGTCGCCGGAGAGGAAGCCGAGGCTGAGCGCCGCGAAGCTGGCGCCGGCCGGAACGTGCTCGAGGCCCCTGATCGGCGCTCCCCACACCTCGGAGCGCACGCGGTGCACGATCTGCTCGCCCATCCCGGTCGGGACCGCGCCCGCGACGGCGTCGATGCCGGCGCGCGCCACCTCGTCGAGCAGGCCGCTCGTGGTGCCGGGAAGAGGTGTCCAGCCACCGCGCGGAGGCGAGATGGCCGCCCACGATACGGTGTGCACCTGCATCGGCAGCGTCACCGTGACGGGCGCCGTGGCATCCGTCACCTCGCTTTTCTTGTTGGCGATGCGCTGCAAGAGCGAGCCGACGGGCACGACCACGTCGAAGGTCTCCTTCTCGGGCAGCGAGAAAGTGCGGAGTCCGAGCACGGTGGGACTCTCGTCGAGCAGGCCCGACGGGTAGAAGATCGCGACGTAGACGGCCAGCACTCCCGAGGTGGCGATGAGGCGCACCGAGCCGTCCTCGACGCGTCCGGCGCGGCTCAGGTACGTGCTGAGATCGTCGAGGGCGAGGGAATCCTGGAGGGTGAATGCTTGGCTCATCTGCGTTCTAAACTACAGGGCATGAGCGACCCCGTGAGCGGACTGCTGTCTGCACTCGACCTGACCGACACCGGCGCACGCACGAGCGAAGACATCTTCACCGGCGCGAGCCAACCGCAGCCGATGGGCCGTGTGTTCGGCGGACAGGTTCTCGCCCAGTCGCTCGTCGCGGCGATGCGCACGATCGACGAGGGCCGGTTCGTGCATTCGATGCACGGCTACTTCCTGCGACCGGGCGATGCCGAGCAGCCGATCACCTTCTCGGTCGACCGCATCCACGACGGCCGCTCGTTCTCGACCAGGCGCACGCAGGCCTACCAGAACGGCTTGCCGATCCTGTCGATGATCGCGTCGTTCCAAGACCTCGACGAGGGACTCGACCATCAGGTCACGATGCCGACCGACCTGCCCGATCCCGAGACGCTGCCGAGCGCGGCGCAGTCGCTCGAGGGCATCGACAACCCCGTCGCCGCCAACTGGGCGAACGACCGGGCGTTCGACATGCGCCACGTGCCGTCGCCGATCTACTTCTCGGTCGAGGGCGAGCACGTGCCGCACCAGGCCGTCTGGCTGCGTGCGAAGAGCCCGCTGCCCGACGACGAGAACCTGCACCGCGCGGCCCTCGCCTACGCGAGCGACTACTCGATTCTCGAACCGGTGATGCGCGGCCACGGAATCCCGTGGGCCCTCCCCGGGCTCAAGGCCGCGAGCCTCGACCACGCCATGTGGTTCCACCGTTTCGGCCGCGTCGACGACTGGCTGCTCTACGTGCAGGAGTCGCCGAACGCCGTCGGAGGGCGCGGGCTCTCGCTCGGCCGCATCTACTCGCGCTACGGAATTCTGCTCGCCAGCGTTGCACAAGAGGGCATGGTGCGAGTACCGTCTCGCTGACCGGGGCACATCTCCCACCGTGGGAATAACTACGCCGGTGAGTTGTTGATAACAGTAATCAACAAGAAAGCTGGTGGGCCATGCAGGTACGTAATTCGCTCAAGTCGCTCAAGAAGGCACCCGGATCGCAGGTTGTCCGCCGTCGCGGACGTACGTTCGTGATCAACAGCGCCAACCCGCGCATGAAGGCGCGCCAGGGCTAGTCCCACCGCCGAAGTGCCCGCCACTTGAGAGGGCCCGCCGTTTTCGAACGGCGGGCCCTCCGGCGTTTAACGAGTTGCGGATGTCGCGGAGTGCTTCGGTTACGGGCGCTTGGCGAACGCGACCGGCGCTTCGACGTAGGGACCCCACGCCTCGCGCTGCTCGTCGGTCATCCGCTGCGGCTTGCCGGTCGCGAGCTCCACCATCACCAGGGTGGTGGCGGCCCGCGTGTACAGCTGACGCGGCTCCTGCCCCTCGGGCGAGTACACCTCGTAGCTGATCTCGAGGCTCGCGCCGCCCAGCCGGCCGATCCAGAGTTCGACGTCGAGCGGCTGGCGCATGTACGGGATCGGCAGCAGGTATTCGATCTCCTGCCGCGCGATCAGCGCAACCACCTTCGCACCCGGACGCGCATCCAGAATCGCCATCGACGAGCTTCCGGATCCGTCGTCGTTGATCCAGAAGGCCTGGATGCGCGCTTCCTCCAACAGGCGGAACATCTCCGCGTTGTTGACGTGCGCGTACGCGTCGAAGTCAGACCAGCGCAGGCTGATCGGTACGTTGAGCCGCATTCCTTCTCGCTACCGCTCGTGCTTAGTCGCGCGACAGCTTGCGGTAGACCGAGCTGTTGGGCTTGGCGGCGTCGGCACCGAGGCGCTGGATCTTGTTCTCCTCGTACGACTCGAAGTTGCCCTCGAACCAGTACCAGTTCGACGGGTCCTCCGCGGTTCCCTCGTAGGCGAGGATGTGGGTCGCGATGCGGTCGAGGAACCACCTATCGTGAGTGATCACCACGGCGCAACCGGGGAACTCGAGCAGCGCGTTCTCGAGCGAGCCGAGGGTCTCGACGTCGAGGTCGTTGGTCGGTTCGTCGAGCAGCAGCAGGTTTCCGCCCTGCTTGAGGGTGAGCGCGAGGTTGAGGCGGTTGCGCTCACCACCGGAGAGCACGCCGGCCTTCTTCTGCTGGTCGGGGCCCTTGAAACCGAACTGCGACACGTAGCCGCGCGACGGGATCTCGGTCTTGCCGACCTGGATGAAGTCCTGGCCGTCGGAGACGACCTCCCACAGGGTCTTGTTCGGGTCGATGCCGCCACGGTTTTGGTCGACGTACGAGATGTCGACGGTCTCGCCGATCTTCAGGTCGCCCGAGTCGAGCGGCTCTAGGCCGACGATCGTCTTGAACAGCGTGGTCTTACCGACACCGTTCGGGCCGATGACGCCGACGATACCGTTGCGCGGAAGCGTGAAGCTGAGGCCGTCGATGAGCACGCGGTCATCGAAGCTCTTCTTGAGGTTCTTCGCGTCGATCACCTGTGCGCCGAGTCGCGGTCCGACGGGGATAACGAGCTCTTCGAAGTCGAGCTTTCTCGTCTTCTCCGCCTCGTTGGCCATCTCCTCGTAGCGTGCGAGACGGGCCTTCGACTTGACCTGACGGCCCTTGGCATTGCTGCGCACCCACTCGAGCTCGCTCGAGAGGCGCTTCGCGAGCTTGGCGTCCTTCTTGCCCTGCACGGTGAGGCGTTCCTGCTTCTTCTCGAGGTAGGTCGAGTAGTTGCCCTCGTACGGGTAGAGCTTGCCGCGGTCGACCTCTGCGATCCATTCGGCGACGTGGTCGAGGAAGTACCTATCGTGGGTCACGGCGAGTACGGCGCCCGGGTACTTCGCGAGGTGCTGTTCGAGCCAGAGGACGCTTTCGGCGTCGAGGTGGTTGGTGGGCTCGTCGAGCAGCAGCAGGTCGGGCTTCTGCAGCAGCAGCTTGGTGAGCGCGACGCGGCGCTTCTCACCACCGGAGAGGCTGTCGACCGGGTAGTCGCCCGGAGGGGTGCGCAGCGCAGCCATTGCCTGTTCGAGCTGCGAGTCGAGGTCCCACGCGTCGGCCGCGTCGATCTCTTCCTGCAGGGTGCCCATCTCGGCGAGCAGCGCGTCGAAGTCGGCGTCGGGCTCGGCCATTTCGAGGCCGATGGCCGCGTGACGGTCGACCTTGGCCTTGATCTCGCCGACGCCTTCCTGCACGTTCTCGAGCACGGTCTTCGTCTCGTCGAGTTCGGGCTCCTGCATGAGGATGCCCACGGTGTAGCCGGGGCTGAGCCGGGCCTCTCCGTTGCTGGGGGTATCGAGTCCCGCCATGATCTTGAGGATTGTGGACTTACCGGCTCCGTTGGGGCCGACGATGCCGATCTTGGCACCGGGGAAGAACGACATGGTTACGTCATCGAGGATCAGCTTGTCGCCGACCGCTTTGCGGGCGCGCACCATCGTGTAAATAAATTCGGCCATGCAGCCATTCTACGTAAGCCCGCGGCACAGGCCGCCGCCTTGACCGGTTAGAAGTCGATTGCGCGTGTCTTTCCGATCAGGCATTTGCCGGTGCCGAGCAACGGCGCCGCTAGCGCGTTGTACCCGGCGGCGCCGGTCTGACCGATGAGGCAGGTGCCGTTCGCGCGCACCGAGAACTGGATCGTCGCGGCCGCCTCCGACCCGACGGTGGTGTCGGGCGTGACCTCCATGTCGGCCTTTGCGAAGCCAGCGGCCACGAGGTTCTCGATGAGCTGCTGGCCGTTCGGGGTCGGGACCGTCTCGAGCAGCCGGCGGTTGACGAGGTCGAAGTAGGGCAGGTTCGCTTCGGCGTCACCCGTGGGGATGAGCACGGGGTCGGGTTCGGGAGTAGGCGTGGCCGTTTCGGAGGGCGTCGCGTCTGGTCGCGACGTCGGCTCGGAGTCCGGTGCCGCCGTGCACGCGGCGAGCGCGAGCACCAGAAGCACGCCGACGGCGCCCGCGGTGGCACAACGAGACCGACGGATGCGCAGACCGGCCATCACAGAACCCCTCCGACGGTCGGCGGGTGCGATCCGTACTCAGGGATTCTACGACGGACGATCGGGCGCACGGCTGCGAACAACGCCGCCCTAGAACGGCGCGGTCGCCGCCGGCTCACCGAACGCGGGCCGCACGGCGTCGTCATCGTCGGCGTGCGCGCCGTCGACGGCTTCGCGCATCGCCGAGTCGCCCTCGAGGAAGCCTCCGTCTCCCGCGCCGGCGGGTGCGAACTCGTCTGCCTCGGAGGCAGGCGGCTCGACCGCCACCGGCGCGTGGGAGACGCGCGTGAACGACGTCGTTCCCCAGGCGAGGTCGTGACCGACCGAGTCGGCCTCGATGTCGACGTTGATGCCCTTCTTCTCGCCGCTCTCCCATTCGCGAACGCGCAGCCGCCCGGTGACGACGACCTTGTCGCCCTTCACGACCGAGTTGCCCACGTTGATGGCGAGCTGCCGGAAGGTGGTGACCGTGTACCAGTTGGTCTCCCCGTCGACCCAGCGGTCGCGGCCGCGGTCGAACCGGCGCTGCGTCGAGGCCAGGCGGAACGAGGTGATCTTGAGACCGTCCCCGGTCGAGATGGGGTTCGGCGGTGTGGCGACGACGCCGGTCACGGCTATGGTGTCAGACATTTCAGTGCTCCTGTCGGTCGGTTTCTGGAGGCGAATCCCGCGGGACTGCTCGTGCCGGGATGGCTCCGCGGGATTCGCTGCTGACAGACTGACCGCCGCACGCACACGAAAGGGCCGGCCCCGTCCACATCGTGGAGAAGACCGGCCCTTCGGCTGCTGTGAGGGCGAGGACTAGTGTTCGCTGAACTCCGGCCAGTCGCTGCCCGGCACAAGACTCGCGTGCAGCGCGCTCTTGGCCACCTCGAGACTCGGATAGACCGCCCGCTGCCCGTCGTCACCGACAAGGTTGAAGGTGTATCCCTCGGGCGTGCGGCGCACCCAACCGAGAGTTCCCGCGGGCCCGTTGGCCACCCAGGTGCGTGTGGTCGTGCTAGTGTCGCTCATCGTTGAGCTCCTTTTCTGCACCGCTTGTCATCGGGCGGTGCTTCACGATTTTAAGCCAGTCGCCGCCGCGCGACAAGGATGTACGTTGCCTGTGAAAAGTGAAAATAGTTAACATTAATAGCTAACAGTTGTCGCCAAGGCCATATGCTACGAATGCGAGCGAACGATTGAGAGTCGCTCGTGATCATGCGGATAAATAGACGACCGGCCGGACGCCGATCGTACGGGCCACTGGCTTCCGCTCCCACTATTCGGCATTCTGACCGTTCTGAGTCGCGCCGACTCTCCTCTTGGGTAGTTCCACCCCGAGACCGGGACCATTCCCGGCTCTGCAACGACTCGTTTTTCTAAAGCAGGAGCATCCCATGCGCAATCGCGCTGCAGTTCTCTCATCCGCCATCGTCCTCTCCGTGGTAGGCGTCGTCGCCTTCGCCGCACCGGCCAACGCCGTCGACACCCCCGTTTCCGTCGCCGTGACGGGAGGCAGCCTGTCGATCGCCGCGACCCCGACCACGGTCGTTGTGCCCGGAATCGTCGCGAGCCCCACGGCCGTGCCGTTCAGCATCGCGCTGGGCGACGTCACCGTGACCGACGCCCGCGGCACCGCCGCCGGCTGGGCCGCGTCCGTCTCCGCCGCGGACTTCACCGCCACCGGCGGACTCACGATCCCGCTGGTCGGCGCGACCTACTCCGCCCCCGCTGCCACCACCACGGGAACGGTGAACGTCGTCCCGGCGACGTCGACCACTCTCGGCACCCTTACGGCAATCAACACCGCCACAGCGACCGGAGCGAACACCGCGACCTGGACCCCGACGATCGCCGCCTCCGCACCCGTCGGCACGCAGGTCGGCGACTACACGACCACCGTCATCCACTCGGTCATCTAGGGATGACCGCCGAAAACCAGACGCGAGTGCGTCGCGGTTTTCGGGTAGCGGCAATCGCGGCCGTGGCATTCGCCACGGCCGCGGTTGTGCTTGCCCCGATCATCCCGAGCGCCTCAGCGGCACCGAGCGCGGCCCACTCAACGACAGACGATGCGGGTTCGGTCGGAGTGCGGCTCGTCGACGTGCCCGAATCCCTTCTCAACGACCCGCGGGCACGGCAGTACATCATCGACGAACTCCTTCCTGGAACAACGATCGAGCGCCGCATCGAGATCTCCAATACGACCGCCGAAGCCGTGACGGTCCAGGCGTATGCGGCAGCGGCCAGCATCGTCGACGGCGCATTCACCGGGGCGGACGCCCGCACCGCGAACGACCTATCGTCGTGGACGTCGCTGAGCGACCCCGAGATCGTCGTCCCGGCCAACTCGACCGCCCTCGACACTGTCACCGTCGCCGTTCCCGCCGACGCCGCGCCGGGAGAGCAGTACGCGGCCGTCTGGGTCGAGGCCGCCGCCGCCGGCAGCGGCGCCGTCCAGGTCGTCAACCGGGTGGGCATCCGCATGTACGTGTCGGTGGGCGGCGACAACGCCGCGGCCAGCAGCTTCGTGATCGAGTCGATGACGGCGTCGCGCGACGACGACGGCAACGCACTGGTCACCGCCGAGCTGAACAACACGGGCGGGCGGGCGCTCGACGCCACCGCCGACCTGACGCTCGCCGCGACATCCGGCTCCCTCACCGCCGGCCCCTACCCGGCAGTGCTCGGCACGACCATCGCGCCGGGAACGACCGAGTCCGTGACGATCGTCGTCACCGACGGCGTGGAGGAGGGCCCGTGGACGGCGACCCTCGCGGTCACCAGCGGCCTGCTCACCGAGACCTTCGACGCCGAGCTGACTTTCCCCGACGAGGGCAGCGGCGACGCCGTCGAGGCGTCGGATTCGAGCGGCATCCCGCTCTGGCTGACTCTCACGCTCGCGTTCACAGCGCTGCTCGTCGTCGCCGGCGGGGTTCTGACCGCGCTGACGGTGCGCAAACGCCGTGCGCTCGCGCGCGCGAAAGGCAACCTGGCGCGGATCGACGCGGACTAGGAGGCTGGGGGATGTCGCCCGGCCCCGACATTCCCCCGGTGACCCTAGGCTGTGAAGCATGCCCTACAACGCCAATGATGCACGTTATGAGTCCGTCGAATACAAGAGAGTGGGCCGCAGCGGTCTGAAGCTCCCCACGATCTCGCTGGGACTGTGGAACAACTTCGGCAACGACAAGCCTCTCGAGAACCAGCGTGCGATCCTGCGCCGCGCGTTCGACCTCGGAGTGACCCACTTCGACCTCGCCAACAACTACGGTCCGCCCGCGGGCAGCGCCGAGTCGAACTTCGGGCGCATCCTCGCCGAAGACTTCCGCCCCTACCGCGACGAGATGATCATCTCGTCGAAGGCCGGCTACGAGATGTGGGACGGCCCCTACGGCGACCGCGGATCGCGCAAGTACATGCTTGCGTCGCTCGATCAGAGCCTGAGCCGGCTCGGCCTCGACTACGTGGACATCTTCTACTCCCACAGCCCCGATCCCGAGACCCCGATCGAGGAGACGATGGGCGCTCTCGCGACTGCCGTAACCTCGGGCCGCGCGCTCTACGTCGGCGTCTCGAACTACAACCCCGAGCAGACCCTCGCGGCGCAGAAGGCGCTCGCCGCCCTCGGCATCCCGCTCACCATCCACCAGCCGCGCTTCAGCATGTTCGACCGGCACATCGAGAACGGCCTGCTCCCCGTGCTCGACGAGATCGGAGCGGGCAGCATCGTGTTCTCTCCGCTCGCCCAGGGTCTGCTGACCGAGCGGTACATCCAGGGAACGGTTCCCGACGGGTCGCGGGCGAGCGAGGGACGCTGGCTCCAGCCCGGCGCGATCAGCGACACATACCTCGAGCGAGTACGTGGGCTGAAGGAGATCGCCGACGGCCGCGGCCAGACGCTCGCCCAGCTCGCGCTCACCTGGGTGCTGCGCCACCCGCAGGTGACGTCGGCGCTGGTCGGCGCCTCGAGCGTCGCTCAGCTCGAAGACAGCATCAAGGCGCGTGACGCCGTCGCGCTCACGTCCGACGAGATTGCCGCGATCGAGCCGTTCGCCGTGGACGGCACGCAGCTGCGCTAGTCGTCTTCTCCTCCCCAAGCGGCGTCCGTGGACACACGGGCGCCGCTTTCGTATCGGGCGAACCGGATGTCGGTGGTCGCTTTTACCCTGATCATGTCGCCTATCCGAGAGCGACAATTCGAAACCCAGGGCCGGTAGACAACGGGAGATCACCATGACCATCCTCGACTTTGCAACGACGAGCATCACCAGCTCCGGCGGGCTCCGTGCCGGTGGGCTCAGCGCCGCGCAGCTGCACGACTCGCTCTGGCGGGTGACGCGACCGGCCGGCGACGTGGTCGGCTACATCGAACGGGTGACCGAGCCCCGTGGCATCCGGTACCGCGCGAAGCGTCTCATCGTGCGGCAGCAGCGTTTTGTGCCAATCGGCGAGTTCTGGAGCATGGACGAAGCACTGCAGTGCTTCCGCATGAACTAGGCGCGGGCCACCACGGTTTGGGCGACACGCGACAGCTTCGCGGCTCTGCCGAAAAGCGGGCGTATGGTTCGACCCATGCAGTGGTGGAATGATTTCTTGGACTGGTACGGCTCGACCGAGGGCACGCGGGTCATCACGACCATGGTGCTCCCCTTCGTCGCCATAATCGTCGCCGGCGTGATCGCAACGATCGTCGCCCGCGGGTCGATCTCCCGACTTCTCGCACGTCAGGAACGCGGCAACCGCGCATCCGCCGTCGAGGCCCTCATCGCCGTCGGCGAGAAGGCATCGCAGTGGAGCGGCCTGTCGAACCAGACGCGCGAGCACTTCGAGTCGCAGTCGAGCGTCGCGAGCATCCGCGTTCGCCTGCTCCCCGCGACCGGTGCCGCGATGGCCAGCGCCTGGGCCGAGTACCAGCTCGCCGAGATCAAGCGCAATTCGGCCAACTTCAGCGTGCAGGCCGACCAGGGGTTCGCCGAGTACCGCGACCGGCTGATCGAGTGGCACCACCGCCCGCAGCGCGCGCGCAAGATCTTCCAGAACGACCTCGAGCGCTTCCGCCTCGACGCCGCCTCCGACGACACCGA
>Ga0247740_1000188_pt1 | contig 33247 bp, 28 predicted proteins | sample UWRJL148409B2_FD_180942 | JGI IMG/M metagenome (GOLD analysis project Ga0247740, IMG submission 180942) | Plant litter microbial communities from Arlington Agricultural Research Station in Wisconsin, United States - UWRJ-L148-409B-2 | ecosystem: Environmental > Terrestrial > Plant litter >...
ATTTTGGCTCAACTACCTAAAAGAACTGGAAACAAGCAAAACACCTACTTATTTAATTTCCGGAATCTTCAGAGACAATCAGATGTTTTTTAAATGGTATGGCGGTTTTTACAGAAAAGCATTAAAGGCTTTTACTTATTTCTTTGTTCAGAATGAAAGTTCTAAAGAAAAAATTGAAGCAATAGGTTTTCATAATGTGATCGTTTCCGGCGACACTCGTTTTGACCGTGTTAATGCAATTTTAGAAAGAGACAACACACTTGACTTTATCGAAAACTTCAAAAATGATTCCCCTACTATAGTAATAGGAAGTTCCTGGCCAAAAGACGAGGCTTTATTAGCAGAATATATTAATCAGGCGCCTGAGCATGTAAAATTTATTATTGCTCCTCATAACATTAAACCAGATCAAATCACAAGTTTAAAAAGTCAAATCACAAAATCGACTGTATTATTTTCAGAAAAGAGAGACCTTGACTTATCTGGATATAATGTCTTCATTATAGATACAATAGGATTATTGACTAAAATTTACAGCTATGGAACAATAGCGTATGTTGGAGGCGGTTTTGGAAATCCGGGAATTCATAATATTCTTGAACCTGCAACATTTGGAATTCCGATTGTAATTGGTCCAAATTACTCTAATTTCGCAGAAGCAGTCCAATTAGTTGCGCTTGAAGGATGTATTACAATTTCTAATAGTAAGGAGTTAAAAGAAACACTGGATCGTTTGCTTAATGATACTAATTTCTTTGAAGAAAAAAGCAGCATTTGCAGATCTTATATTCAGGACAATAAAGGAGCTACAAATACCATTATGAACATCGTTTCTTAAGCGATTTATTCATGTAAAATAAGATTTCCTGTCGTTATTATTTATAAAAGAGCTTAAACAAGCTCTTTTTCGCTTTTTTAGCTTATCAAATAATGAATCAAAAACAAAATAAACCGCAAGGAAGAGAATAGAAACAGCCAATTCTCTTATTGAATATTCAACAAAAAATAATTTATTCGAAAAATACAACAATATAACATAATTTTAGCATTTTGGCATATTATTTGATAACTAAGATAATCGTGAGCAATGAAAATATTTTAAAAAAAAAGTGAAAAAATATTTTACATATTAAAAAATTTATATCTTTGCCACGAATTAATAATTAACCTTTTATAATAAAGTAAGATGAAAAAAGTATTTTTAAGTTTAGCTGTTGTTGCTGTTTTAACTGTTGTTTCTTGTAAAAAAGCTGATGCTGCAGCTACTGAGTCTGTAGATTCTACTGCTGTTGCTGTTGATTCTGCTGCTGCTGTAGTTGATTCTGCTGCTGCAACTGTTGATTCTGCTGCTGCTAAAGTTGATTCTGCTGCTGCTAAAGTAGAAGAAGTAAAAAAATAATTAGAACCTAAGTTCTAAAAATTTTAAAACCATCCTTGAGATGGTTTTTTTTATGCTCAAAAACTAATTTAAAATTCCAATATTTTAAACTCCAAGTTCAATAGCACAAATCCCGAATTCCAACAACACTGAATGTCTTTTTGGAATTCGGGATTTTTTTTTTCAAAACTTATTAAACAAAATCAAATAAGCGACCAAATTATTGGAATTTAGAATTTACAGCATTGGAATTTACTCTAATCTTCCACCTCTTCTCCTACTTCCACCTCTTCCTCTTCATCCTCAAAAATCGACTCACTCGACGAAAAATCCAAAATCTCAGATCTTGCACCGTACGTTACAATCTCCTTTATTCCCTTTTGCAAAAGCAACTCCGTAGTATACTTACGACTTGTCGCGAAGTGAACCTCACCTAACATTAACTTAAAGAAATATTTCCCTCCAGACCCTTTAAATTTTAAAAACTTAGCCTGATCTATATTTGCCTTAAACTTTTCAATATCCTCCTCACCTTCAAATTTCAATTCATAACTCAAACTCGTAAAGATCACTTTACCCTTTCTTGAAGTAAACACGAACTTATACTCATCGTTAAACCTCTTGCTAATTACGAAAGCACCCATTTATTATTTTAGATTTTAGATTGTTGATTTTAAATTCTTAGTCCCGATAGCCATCGGGATAGATTCTTAGATTCATTAAAATAAATTTACTTCGCAAATTTATTTTATGTTGCGCGAGTTTACACAATAAAAAAAGCCTCTTCAAAAGAAGAGGCTTTAGTACTCAGAGCGGGACTTGAACCCGCACGAACATTGCTGTTCACTGGATTTTAAGTCCAGCGTGTCTACCAATTTCACCATCCGAGCATTAATATGACATTGAGCGAAAAACGGGGCTCGAACCCGCGACCTCGACCTTGGCAAGGTCGCGCTCTACCAACTGAGCTATTTTCGCATTTCAAATTCTTGTAAGAACTACGCAATACCTGACTTGTTCTGTATTGCGAGTGCAAATTTAGGACATTTATTCAATTATACAAGCGTTTTTTGAAAAAAAAATATACTTATTTTATAACTTTCTGATAACCTAAACTTTAAATCTGAAATTATTTTTTAACCAACATTCTTTTAATCTCGTTAAGCTTCATCAATGCTTCGACTGGTGTTATCGCATTTATATCAAGACTCATGATCTCTTCTTTTATTTCTTCTAACAAAGGATCATCCAGATTAAAGAAACTCATTTGCATTTCGTCAGCAGTTTCTTTTATCCCGTTTAATGCATCGCTTGAATGATTCTTTTCTAATTTTTTTAATAACTTTTGTGCTTTCAAAATTACAATCTGAGGCATTCCCGCCATTTTTGCAACATGAATTCCAAAACTATGGGCACTTCCTCCTTTTACCAGCTTTCTGATAAAAAGAACGGTATCTTTTAATTCTTTTACCGCAACATTGTAATTTTGAATTCTCGGTAACGATTCCGTCATTTCGTTTAATTCGTGATAATGCGTCGCAAATAAGGTTTTAGGTTTCCCAGGATGTTCGTGCAAAAATTCAGCAATCGCCCACGCAATCGAGATTCCGTCATAAGTACTGGTTCCTCTTCCAATTTCATCTAACAGCACCAAACTACGATCTGAGATATTATTCAAAATTGAAGCCGTTTCGTTCATCTCGACCATAAAAGTAGATTCTCCCATCGAAATATTGTCCGACGCTCCTACTCTGGTAAAGATTTTATCTACAATTCCCATTCTCACGCTATCAGCTGGAACAAAACTTCCCATTTGAGCCAATAACACAATTAAAGCGGTTTGTCTTAAAATAGCCGACTTACCCGACATGTTGGGTCCGGTAATCATTATAATTTGCTGCGTTTCTCTATCTAGATAAACATCGTTGGCAATATAAGGCGTTCCTACCGGCAATTGTTTTTCGATAACAGGATGTCTACCGTTCTTGATTTCGAGTTCGAATGTTTCATCAATTTCAGGACAAACGTATTTATTCTCAACAGCCAATTGCGTAAACGAACACAAACAATCTAATTGCGCTATCAAATTAGCATTCATTTGAACTGGTTTGATGTAAGTCGCAATCCAGGCTACTAATTGCTCAAAAAGCTCTGATTCGATTTTATGAATTTTCTCTTCGGCACCCAGAATTTTCGTTTCGTATTCTTTTAATTCCTCTGTAATATAACGTTCAGCATTTACAAGAGTTTGTTTACGAATCCATTCTGTCGGCACTTTATCTTTATGCGTATTTCTTACTTCAATATAATATCCAAAAACATTATTGAAGGATATTTTTAAAGAAGAAATTCCTGTTCTTTCTGATTCTCTTTTTTCGATTCCTTCCAGATATTCTTTCCCAGAAGTTGAAATATCACGTAAATCATCTAACTCTTCACTAATACCTCTTGCAATTGCATTTCCTTTTGCAATTGCGACAGGCGCATCCTGATTCAAAGTTGTTTTGATCTTCTCTCTCAATAAATCACAAGCATGCAAACTATCCCCAATAACTTTTACAGCTTCCTGCGGACTTTGCAAAGCCAAAGTTTTTATTGGAATAATAGCATCCAGAGATTCTTTTAAATACACAATTTCTCTCGGTGAAACTTTCCCTGCAGCGATTTTAGAAATCAAACGCTCTAAATCTGAAATTTGCTTAATTTGATATTGAATATTATATAAAACTTCAGAATTTGATTTCAGATACGAAACCACATCATGACGTCCTTTTATTTTATTACTATCTTTTAACGGTAAAGCCAGCCAACGTTTTAACAAACGACCGCCCATTGGCGAAAGCGTTCTGTCGATAACATCTAAAAGCGTTACTGCATTTGGATTGTAACTATGATATAATTCTAAGTTTCTAATGGTAAAACGATCCATCCAAACATAAGCATCTTCTGCAATACGCTGAATTGCGGTTATATGCTGTACACGATTGTGCTGCGTTTCAGACAAATAATACAAAATCGCTCCCGAAGCAATAATCCCTTCTTTTAATTCTTCGATTCCAAACCCTTTTAATGAAACGGTCTGAAAATGTTTAGTCAGGGTTTCTACAGCATAATCTTCTTTATAAATCCAGTCTTCCAGATAAAAAGTATGAAAATCTTCGCCGAAAGAAGCTTTAAAATCTCCTTTATTATTTTTAGGAACCAGAATTTCACTTGGATTAAAATTTTGCAATAACTTATCTATATATTCTGCATTTCCCTGAGCCGTCAAAAACTCTCCGGTCGAAACGTCCAGAAAAGAAACTCCTATATTTTTATTAGCAAAATAAACCGATGCTAAAAAGTTGTTTGTTTTGGATTGTAAAACTTCATCATTTAAAGAAACTCCCGGAGTTACCAACTCAGTAACGCCACGTTTCACGATAGTTTTGGTCATTTTAGGATCTTCAAGCTGATCGCAAATCGCTACACGAAGTCCGGCTTTAACCAATTTTGGCAAATAAGTATTAATAGAATGATGCGGAAAACCTGCCAAAGCTGTTTCTGTTTCAGAACCAGCACCTCTTTTGGTCAAGGTTATTCCAAGGATTTTTGATGCCCTAATCGCGTCTTCTCCAAAGGTTTCATAAAAATCACCCACTCTAAAAAGCAGACATGCATCAGGATATTTTCTCTTGATTTCGTTGTACTGTTTCATTAAGGGTGTTTCTTTCACCACTTTCTCTTTCGCTGCCAAATTATTGTCTTTTAAATGAAAAATTAAGATAGCGAATTTATAATATTTTAAAGGAATATCGAAGTGGATCAAAAATTAAAATATTTTAAGATTTTTTTATATTAAGATATTAGATTTTTCTATAGATTTGTTCATAATTAAAACAAAGATTCTAAAGATGAAAAAAATAATTTTATTCGCTATGTTAGCTGTAGTTGGAATTACTGCTTCTAACGCTCAAGCTAAAAAAACAACAGCTAAAGCTGCTAAGGTTGCTAAGGTTGAAGGAGCCGGAATGGCTTTCGAAACAGAAACTATTGACTACGGAACTATCGCTCACAATGCTGACGGAAAACGTGAATTTGTTTTTGTAAACAACGGAACTAAACCACTAATCATTACAAATACACAAGGATCTTGTGGTTGTACTGTACCAACAACTCCAAAAGAGCCAATCGCTCCGGGTGCTAAAGGTATTATTGGTGTAAAATATGCTACTGACAGAGTAGGTACTTTTACCAAAACTGTAACTGTAACTTCTAATGCTGAAGGACAACCAACAAAAGTACTTACTATTAAAGGTACAGTTTTACCAGATCCGGTTAAAAGCTAATCTGAAAAACAAAATAAAATAATTCGAAAAAGCTTCCTTATCTTTGGAAGCTTTTTTTATGACCTGAATACAACACAAATGAGAAAACTCGAAAATAGCGAACTGGACAGAAAATCGATTGAAGATTTTAAAAAATCAGACAAAACCCCTCTTATAATAGTACTGGACGACATTCGCAGCCTACACAACATTGGATCTGTATTTAGAACTTCTGATGCTTTTTTGGTCGAAAAAATAATTCTGTGCGGTATTACAGCAACTCCTCCCAATAAAGAAATTCATAAAACTGCTCTTGGCGCTACCGAAACTGTGGCTTGGGAACATCATGAAAATGTTTTGGAAGTTATTGAAAATCTTAAAAAAGAGAACGTAATAACAATGGCTATTGAACAAGTTGAAAGTTCTGTTTTTCTTCAGGATTTTAAAGTGAAGCAAAATCAAAAATACGCTCTTGTCTTTGGAAATGAGGTTTATGGCGTAGCACAGGAAGCAGTTGCAATTTGTGATGGCTGTATCGAGATTCCTCAACTAGGAACAAAACACTCCTTAAACATTGCGGTAAGCGCAGGAATTGTGGTTTGGGATTTATTTCAAAAATTAAACTGGCCAAGCACTATTTAATAACAGAATTTCCTTTCATAAAATGTTATTTTTAAAGAAGATTTAAGGTTTAAATGTTAGATATTTAAATATATTTTTTTGCTATTATAAAATTGATACTTTTATAAAATGAAAAGTATCAATTTCTTAAAAATAATCATAATATTTTTTGTATTAAGCTTTAAACAGTCTTATTCAATTGAAAAAATTAGATCTTTAGACAGATGTCTAATTAAGATAACGAATGACACTCTTAAGCCAAACAAAAAAAAGGGCTCTTTAGGTCTTGCCATCGTTCCTCCGTCAATTAAAGCTACCGGAGATCAATTTTACTGTCCACAAACTACTACTAATGTTGTAACCAGCATTATCATTACTCATGATCCCTTAGAACCGGGAACTGAAGCCGGATATATCCAGGTCTCTTCAGGTTATTCCAGTGGTTTCGATCAATTAGCTCTTTCAAACGCTGCAACACATCCTTCAATCACTACAAGTTGGGATGCTACTGCCGGAAAATTAAAAATATCAAGTGCAACAGGTGGTAATGTTTTATATACTGATTTAGAATCTGCTATCAAAGATGTGATATTCTCCAATTCTTCGGCTACCGCTTCCGGGACCAAAACTTTTTCGATTACCATTGGTAACGCCAATTATCTTCCATCTACTCAACATTACTATTTATTTGTTCCCAGCATTGGTATTTCCTGGACCGAAGCAAAAACTGCTGCCGAAAACAGTAATTATTACGGATTACAAGGTTATCTGGCAACGATATTATCTGCAGATGAAGCTAAATTAATTGGCGAACAAGCTTCAGGAACCGGATGGATTGGTGGAAGTGACTCAGAAACTGAAGGTGTATGGAAATGGGTTACAGGACCTGAAGAAGGCACTGTCTTCTGGAATGGAGCAGTAAATGGCTCTACTCCAAATTTTGCTTTCTGGAATACTGGCGAACCCAATAATCAGGGAGATGAAGATTATGCCCATATTACCCAACCCGGAGTTGGAATAAGAGGATCATGGAATGATTTATCAAATATGGGAGATACAAACGGTAATTACCAGCCCAAAGGTTATGTAGTAGAATATGGCGGAATGCCTGGCGAATTACCGTTAGAAATTGCTGCGAGTACCAAAATTACAATTCCCGTTGCAACACCTGCCGCAAATCCGAGTCCTGTGTGTGATTCCGGGAGTTTTACATTTAGCGCTACAGCAACAGCTGGCTCAACAATTAGTTGGTACAACGAGGCAGTTGGCGGCACTTTACTAGGAACAGGAAACACTTACACTACTCCAACTCTAACTACAACAACAACTTATTATGTCGATGCCGGTTGTGAATCAAACAGAAAATCAGTTGTTGCTACTGTAAATACAACACCTTCAACCCCCGTTGCAGCATCTTCAACAGTTTATAATTGCGGACCTGGAAGCGTAACTCTCGAAGCCAATTCTAATATGGGTACTATCAGTTGGTTTACATCTTCTGCTGGAGGAAATAGTGTTTATACAGGAAATAGTTTTACAACACCGATCATTTCGAACAATATTATTTATTATGCACAGGCCTCAAATGGCACTTGCATTAATACTGATCGTACAGCTGTAAACATTGTCATCTATACGCCTCCTGTTGTCACTGACGAAACTTTACCTTTATGTCAATTTCAGACTATAACACTTGACGCAGGAATTTCGGGAATGACTTATGTATGGAATACCGGTGCAACATCGCCCACTATTGATGTTATTACAGGCGGAACTTACACCGTAGACGTTACAAGTCCTGCTCCCGAAAATTGCACGAGCAGAAAAACAATAGTAGTTGAAGAACATCAAATTCCGCAAATAGATCGAATTGATGTAAACGGAACTACAGCTATAATTTATCTTAAAAAAGAAGCCGATTATTTTGAATTTTCTGTTGATGGAATAAACTTTCAGGATTCGAATACTTTTTTTGATGTTTCCGGAGGATTACAAACAGCTTATGTTAGAGAAAAAAGCGGTTGCGGACAAATTACCCAAGAATTTGTTGTACTTGTGTTCCCTCCTTTTTTCACTCCAAACAATGATTCTTATAATGACGTATGGCAGGTAACCGGAATGGAAAACTATCCGCAGGCACAAGTCACCATTTTTGATCGCTACGGAAAACTAATTGCACAACTTACCGCTTCTCAAATGAGTTGGGACGGAACTTTTAATAAAATGCCTCTTCCCGCTTCTGATTATTGGTATGCGCTAAAAATTGACAATACACATCCTGTTTTTAAAGGTCATTTTTCTTTGAAGAGATAATTCTGTTAATTAGATAATTCAAATACGCTATTAGAATTATCTAATTGACACATTCTCTAATTCTCTAATTAATTTATTTTTTTCTGAATTTCATCTAATATAAAAAGATAGTCTTCGTGCTTTTTTACAAAATCACGATCTGAAACATCTATAATAAGGACATTGAGATCTTTTTGAGATTTAATATAATCCAGATAACCATTATTAATTTTATCCAAATATTCTGCCTCAATATTCTGTTCGTATGTTCTACCGCGTTTTTTGATATTCTGAAGCAATCGTTCTGAATTCTGATACAGATAAACGTACAAATCAGGTTTTGGCATTTCTTTATAAATAATATCGAATAAGTTTCGATACAAACGATATTCATCTTCTGCCAGGGTAATTTTGGCAAAAATCAAAGATTTAAAAATATGATAATCGGCTACTATGAAATCTTTAAATAAATCAAACTGCGCCAAATCATCTGATAATTGCTGATAACGATCTGCAAGAAAAGACATTTCCAATGGAAAAGCATATCTATTCTGATCCTTATAAAATTTAGGTAAAAAAGGATTATCGGCAAAACGCTCTAAAACTGTTTTGGCATTAAAATCTTCAGCAATTTTTTGTACCAAAGTCGTTTTTCCTGCTCCTATATTTCCTTCAAAAGCAATATAATTAAAAGTTTCTAACGCAATTTCGCGTAGAGGATTTTTTAAATCCTGAACTACTGTACAAACGCTGTCATCTGGTGAAATGGCAATTAATTCTGAAACCGATTTTTGAAAAACAGGATGTTTCCAGTCTAATTTTAAATCCTGAACCGGCAACAAAACAAAATTTCTGTTCTGCATTAAAGGATGCGGAATTTTCAGTTTTTCAGAATCAATAATTTCATCATCAAAAGCAATTAAATCAATATCGATAATTCGGGATTGATAGCCTTCCTGATTCGAACGGATTCGCCCTAAATGTTTTTCGACTTTTAAAACCTGATTCAGTATTTTTTGTGCTGATGAAGTAGTATGTAAAAGGAGAGCGCAATTATAAAAAGCATCGCTTTCAAAACCCCATGCCGGAGTTTCGTATAGTTTTGAAACCCTGATTACAGTTCCTACTTCCTGATGTATCAAATCGATACAACTTTCGATGTTTGCTAACCTGTTTCCCTGATTACTCCCTATAGATAAAACGACTTGATGCTGTGACTTCATAATAAATGCAAATTAACTAAAACTATTTTAGAATTACCCATATTATTTAAATCAAGAATTAGAAGTTTCGAACTGTTTCTGATTTTTTATTTCTTATAACTTCCTAAAAAATTGCTGATATAATACAAAATATCCTATCTTTAATTGAGATAGTTAAAAATGTAAAAAGTACAACTATTTGATCAAATCGTATATTCGAAATAATTTGTTTTTAGAGTACATTTGTAACAAACCAGCCTTTTTCGCTACTTATTAAAAAAAATATACTTATGAAGTTTTTAGGAAATGTAATTGCCACAGTTGTCGGTATTTTTGTATTTATTATGTTCTTCTTTTTTGGAATAATTCTTATCGGAGCTATTTTTGGAGGAGACGATACTGTTTCTGTCAAAAGTGATTCTGTTATAGAATTAAATTTAAAACAAATTCAAAACGATTATGCCGGAAAATACAAAGATCCGTGGGTAACTGTTTTCTCTGATAAAAAAGGAGTTGGTTTGACCGATGTTATTAATGCGATCGAAGCAGCAAAAACAGATGATAATATTAAAGGAATTTCAATACTTAATGATGAATCTTCTTTAGGATTAGCTCAATATAAAGATTTAAGAAACGCACTTGAAAGTTTCAAAAAATCAGGAAAATTTGTTTGGGCGTATGCCAATACTTATTCGCAAAAAGAATATTATTTAAACTCTGTCGCCAATACAGTTTATATTAATCCTGCAGGTGATTTAGATTTTAAAGGACTTTCGTCTGAAGTAATGTTCTTTAAAGATTTTCAGGATAAATCAGGCATTCATATGGAAGTGATTCGTCATGGAAAATACAAAAGTGCTGTTGAACCGTTTTTAGAAAATAAAATGAGTGATGCCAACAGAGAACAAGTTACGGCACTTTTAAATTCGATCTGGACAACGGTTTCTACCGATATTGCAAAAAGCAGAAACATTCCGCTTGATAAATTGAATGAAATTGCAAACGGTTTATTGGCCAGAACTCCCGAAATGGCAAAAGCGCAACATTTAGTAGATATTGTCGCTTACGAAGATGTGTACCATAATGCCATCAAAAAAGCCCTAAAAGTAACCGGCGATGACGATTACAATAAGATTTCGATTTTAGATTATACTCAAAATAATGTTACAACTGCTTTAACGAATACAGCAACAGATCAAATTGCGATTATTTACGCTCAAGGCGAAATACAAAGCGGCGAAGGAGATGTTACCGTAATTGGCGAAGGTTCTATGCGTCGTTCTTTACAAGAAGCCCGTAAAAATGAAGATGTAAAAGCAATCGTGCTTAGAATTGACAGTCCTGGAGGAAACGCTTTAACTTCTGACCTGATCTGGAGAGAAATTGAAATCACCAAAAAAGTAAAACCTGTCGTGGTTTCTATGGGAAATTATGCGGCTTCAGGAGGATATTATATCGCTTGTAATGCCAATACAATTTTCGCAGAAAGCAATACTATTACCGGTTCTATTGGTGTTTTTGGAATTTTACCAAATTTTAGCCCTTTAGCCAATAAATTAGGAATTAATACTGAGCAGGTAAAAACACACGAAAACTCGGCTAATTATAGTCCGTTTGTGCCTGTTGACGAAAAATTCAAAGCTTTTACTTTAGAAGGTGTTGAACACATTTACAACACTTTTGTAACGCATGTTGCCGAAGGCAGAAAAATGACTTTTGCTCAGGTTGATGCCATTGCGCAAGGAAGAGTATGGTCAGGATCTGAAGCTTTAAAAATTGGTTTGGTGGATAAAATTGGTGGATTAAATGATGCTATTGCCGAAGCTGCACGAATTGCCAAAGTAAAATCATACAGCACACAAAACTATCCTGAATACGAGAAAACATTCAATGATATTCTTTCAGGTTTACCATTTGCACAATCGAAAGAAGCATTTATAAAAGAAGAAATTGGTGAAGAAAATTATATGCTTATCGAGCAGGTAAAAAGACTTCAGAAACAAAAAGGAGTTCAGGCAATGCTTCCTTTTGGATTAAATATTAAATAATTACATTTTGTAAAATGAAAAAATTATTTGCTCTGGCTGCCTTTTTATTTTTGGGTTTTGTAAATGCTCAGGATAAAAAAGAACTTACGTTTAAAGAATCTCCTTTAATATTAAAAATTAATATCGATCAGATTTTTGGTACGCTGACTACTCCGGATGTCACAACGAAATATCCGGTGGCATTAATCATTTCGGGTTCAGGACCAACAGACCGAAACGGAAATAATCCGATGATGAAAAACAATTCGCTAAAAATGCTGGCAGAAGCTCTGGCAAAAAAAGGGATTGCATCAGTACGATACGATAAAAGAGGAATTGGCGAAAGCAAAGCTTCAGCAGTTACAGAACAAACTTTGGTATTCGAAAATTATACTGAAGATGCCAAAAGCTGGATAAATCTATTAAAACAAGACAGACGTTTTTCTGAAGTAATTGTTATCGGGCACAGCGAAGGTTCTTTGATAGGAATGATTGCCGGAGCAAAAGCAAACAAATTTATTTCTATTGCCGGTCCGGGAGAATCTGCTGATAAATTGATTAAAGCGCAAATTGCTTCTAAGTCAAACAAACAATTAGAAGAAATGACTTTTCCTATTATTGATAGTTTAAAAAGCGGACATTATGCACAAAAAATTGACCCAATGCTGAATTCTCTTTTTAGACCAAGTATTCAGCCTTATTTAATTTCCTGGTTTAAATATAATCCTCAAGCAGAGATTAAAGCTTTAAAGGTTCCCGTTTTAATTTTGCAAGGAAACAAGGATTTACAAGTTACAGTAAAAGACGCTGAACTTTTATCGCAAGCCAATAAAAGTGCCGAACTATTGATTGTAGACAAAATGAATCATATCATGAAAACTATCGAAGGTGACACTCAGGCAAATATGGAAAGTTATAATAATGAAAGCTTACCAATCTCAGAAATCATGACCAACAAGATTATTTCTTTCATTAAAAAATAATCAAAATCATAAAATCATTAAAAATCCGTTTGAACTTATATTCAAACGGATTTTTTATTTTTCAATAAAATAAAAATATTCCTACTTTTTGTAAAAACTTTAACTTTGATCTCAATCAAAAAAAACTATTTTTGTACGAGCTCATTTTATGAATTTAAACTCTCAAATCTATTAATATGTTAAAGAAAATTTTAAAAATCACAGCCATAGTTCTCGTGGTGATTGTAGCCGCATTATTTGCCATTCCGTATTTCTTTAAAGATCAAATAAAAGCTAAAATTGCTGATGCTATCAACGAAAGTGTTGATGCCAAAGTAAGTTTTGCCGATGCTGATTTAAGCTTGTTTAAAAACTTCCCAAACGCAACTGTAGGGATCGAAAAACTAGTCATTATCAACAAAGCTCCTTTTGAAGGTGACACATTGGTTTCGTTAGGCGAACTGAATTTAAAGATGAGCATTAAAGAACTTTTTAAAGGAAAAGATGAACCTTTGAATATTCAGGGAATAAGCTCTACAAATGGTTTAATCAATATTATTTTTAATAAAGACGGTCTTGGTAACTTTGATATTGCCTTAAAAGATAAAAAAGAAACAAAAACAGACGAAGCAAGCAAACCGCTTTCTTTAAAAATCCAAAATTATAAAATCGAGAATTTTACTTTTAGATATATCGATCAGGGTTCTAAAATAAAAATGGTAATTGATAGTCTGAACCATGAAGGAACCGGAGATTTTACCAATTCTAAATTAGATTTGACAACAAAATCTACCGCCAACGTGTCTTTGGATATGGATAAAATGAATTACATGAAAAATGTAAAACTGACTTTAGATGCTGTTCTTGGAATTGATCTAGAACAAAGTAAATATACTTTTAAAGAAAATAAAGCTTTAATTAACCAATTGCCATTAGAATTTGACGGATTTATCCAGATGGTGGAGAAAGGTCAGGTTTATGATTTAAAGTTTAAAACGCCAACCTCATCGTTTACGAATTTCTTAGGATTAATTCCTTCTGCGTATGCTTCAAGCCTAGATGGCGTAAAAACTACCGGAGATTTTACCGTTGTTGGTTTTGCAAAAGGAGAACTTACAGATACTACTGTTCCTAAATTCAACATTGCAATTGCTTCTAATAATGCTTCTTTTCAATATCCTAACTTACCAAAATCAGTTCAGAATATTGTAATCGACACAAAAATCATCAATGAAACCGGAATTCTAAATGATACTTATATAAACTTAGACAAACTATCTTTTAGAATTGATCAGGATGTTTTTAATGCTAAAGCAAATGTCAAAAACATAACTGTAAATCCATTTGTAGATGCGGCTTTAAAAGGAACTATCAATTTGGCCAATCTTTCGAAAGCATATCCAATTAAAATGGACAAACCTCTTGCAGGTATTTTGAAAGCTGATGTAACGACACAATTTGATATGGCATCTGTAGAAAAAAGCCAATATCAAAACATTAAAAATGCAGGAACGATGAGTTTGTCAGGATTTAAATATACTGACGAAAATAACAAATCGATGAACATTAGTACGGCTTTGGTTGAGTTTAACCCAAGTACAATTAACCTGAAAAAATTTGATGCTACAACCGGAAAAAGTGATTTGAGCATTAATGGAGTTTTAGAAAATTTCTATGGTTTTATGTTTAAGAAACAAGAACTAAGAGGAAACTTCAACATGAGTTCGAACCAGTTAGCTGTTGACGATTTTATGACTGCCGGTGAACCTGCTAAAACCGGAACTTCAACTGGAAAAGAAGGAGAAACAAAAGCAACACCGGCAAAACCTGCTGATGCAATGAAGATTCCTGCTTTCCTGAATTGCACCATAAATGCAAAAGCAAACACCGTTTTGTATGACAATTTGAAACTAACTGCTGTTTCAGGAAAACTGATTGTAAAGGATGAAAAAGCAACTTTAGAAAACTTTAAAACTTCTATTTTTGGAGGAACAATTGGTCTTACAGGAACGGTTTCTACAAAAGCAAAAGTGCCTACTTTTGATATGAATTTAGGTTTTAATCAGGTTGATATTGCTCAGACTTTTACGCAACTGGACATGATGAAAAAGATTGCTCCAATTGCAGGAATCATTAACGGAAAATTAAATTCGACTATTAAATTAAACGGTAATCTTGATGCCAACGAACTTACTCCGGATTTAAAATCAATTTCAGGAGATTTAATCGGGCAATTGCTTTCGACAACTGTGAATGCTAAAAATTCAACGGTATTAAATGCCTTAACTTCAAATATCAAATTTCTTGATATGAGTAAGGTGAATTTAAATGATATTAAAGCTGCGGTAACTTTTGAAAATGGAAAAGTAAACGTAAAACCTTTTGATATTAAATATCAGGACATCAAAGTAACTGTTGGCGGAACTCATGGTTTTGATCAAACAATGAATTACAATTTAAAGTTAGATGTACCGGCTAAATATTTAGGAACCGAGGCCAACGCCTTTATTGCTAAAATGTCTCCGGCAGATGCTGCAAAATTGCAAAACATTCCGATAAACGCTTTGATTACAGGTAATTTTTCTAACCCGAAAGTTTCTACAGACATGAAAACGGCTGTTACAAGTTTAACTACTCAACTAGTCAACCAGCAAAAAGAGAAACTGACTCAAAAAGGTACTTCGGCTCTTACTGACCTGATCAATAAGAATACAAAAGCAAAAGATACTACACAGGCTGCAAAAACAGAAAAAGAGCAGAAAACGCAAGAAGCTACAAAAAAAGCGAGCGACTTAATCAATGGTTTATTTAAGAAAAAATAAAACAAAGATTTACACAAAAAAAGAGGCATCCATTACAACGGATGCCTCTTTTTTTATACTATATTTTATTAAATCGCTTTTGAATAACTATTTATTTTTCCATTATTCAAAATGGAATTGATGACTTTTAGATAATCCTTTTTAGTATATAATTTGACATCTATACCGATACTTGAATTGTCGTAAGGTTCGTATTTTTCCATTTTCGAAATAGAAAACAACCCTATTGTTGGTGTTTGCACGGCACTTGCCAAATGCATAATACCGCTATCGGCACCTATAAATAAATCGGCATTGGCAATGACGGCTCCTATTTCGCGAATATCCTTACTATAAAATGTAGGTGCCTTAAAAGCAATTTGCGAAACATTTTCTACAGGGAGGATTTCGATAATATTATAATTTTTATATTCTTCTTTAAGCTGTGAGTAAAATTTTCCCCACCACTCCTCAGACAAACACTTTTCGCCTGTTGCGTATGTAAAAATGCAGATTGTTTTTTTATCGTTATGGAATAAGTCATTTAAAATTCTTTTGCCTTCGGTCATTTCAAAAGAAGATAACTTAAGATCTAAAGGAGCTATTATTTTATTGCTTTTTGGAAAACGTAACTGGGTGAGATAATTTCGAAAATTATAAACAGGATATTTGGCAATATGCTCATAATCGCTTTTTACAAATTGAGTTTCTTCATTAGAATCTCCAAAAAATTTATACTTGGCGTTTGAAAACTGAACAGCTAAACGTCCAGATGAAGAGTTTTGATCTACATTAATTGCGATATCATAATTTTGTTTTTTTATTGAAATCCAGACATTCAGATATTTCAATAAACTTTTGAAAGGCTTTCTGGGTAAGTCGATTATTTTACCAATATTATCATAATTTTCAAAAATAATTGGAGCTAACGTTCCCTTAACAAACAAATCGACTTTACAATTTGGAAATATTTCTGTGACTTCCTGAACGAGAGGTGTGATCAATAATAAGTTTCCTAATCTTCCGTTTGGTCTGCAGATTAAGATTTTTTTTATGTCATTTTTATCGACTAAAATAATATCTCCTTGTGATCTTGCTTTTCCAATATTCTTAGTAAGATTGCGCATTAAGCCGCGTCTAAAAACATTTATTTTATTGAGAATAGCCATCTTGTAAATAATTTAGGAGTTATTAAATTTTCATTTAAATTTTAAAAAAAACAGAGTGTTTAAACTAGTTTAAAACTAGTCTCTTTTATTTTTTAAAATTAAATTCTTTCAATAAGCAATTATTACAAAATTGTAACCAAATGTATCAACATTCACATATTCAACTAGTTGAAAGCAATTTAAAACTACTAAAAATATTTCTTAATCAAATAAATACTAGACAGTTAGTCAAAAAAACAAGACGAATAACCAATAACGCTAGACGTTTATTGTGACTACGTACCCTTCTGAACTGCGAACATTAAAAACAGTTCCATTTTCAAAAATTAAATACTGCCCTTTAATCCCTATTAATTTTCCCTGAAACGATGGATTTTTATCTAAATTTAAACTGGCTACTTTTGCAGGATAATTGAGAACCGGATAATGCAATTCATACAGATCATTTTTTTGGGAATAAAAATACTCTTTAGCCTCATCAGGAATTAAGCTTTCTACTTTTACTTTTTCAGCAAGAAGATCAAAAATTCCCCCTGTATTTTGAAGCATCTTTCTCCAATTGGTTTTATCCGTATAATGATCTTTTAATGCGACCTCTGTAATTCCGGCTAAATATCTGTTTGGAACCTCAACAATTGCGACTGCCTGTGTTGCGCCCTGATCGATCCAACGGGTTGGAACCTGGGTTTTACGGGTTACTCCCACTTTTACTTCACTTGCCAACGCCAGATAAACAACGTGAGGCTGTAATTGTACTTTTTGCTCATACTCCAGATCACGATCTGCAATCCCCAGATGGGCAGTACTTAATTCCGGTCTCATAATCCAGTCACCAACTGCAGGACTTGAGTAAAAGCAATCGTAACAAAAACCCTGACGGAATATTTTTTTCTTTTTATGACAATTCAAACATTCATAACCTGCAAAATTAATCTCAATCTCTTTATTCAAAAGTTGATTCATATGTAGAAAACTATCTTCGAAAACCAAATAATATTGTATTGGGTTACCTAATTCAGTTTGCATTTTTGTAAGTACTCCTTGATATGTCATAAGAATTGTAGATTGTAGATTTCAGATATTAGATTTGCTCTGTATTATGAACTTTTATTTTGTTAAAATTCCAATTATCAATTGGAATCTTTCCTTTTATAGAACTGTTTTTTTACAAAAAAACACTATTTTTGATACAACGGCAAAGTTAGTATTTGTCGATCGATATTCAAATTTTATATTTTTTGATTTTCGTGTCAAGAGAAATTTAAAATGTAAAATCAGCAATCTAAAAATTAACTCATGCCCTTATCAATAATCAATTCGTTTGCCTCTTGGGTCCTGAAACAAAGGATACATCAAATAGAACTTTTTCTAAAATATCCCAACGAAGTTCAGGAAGAACTGCTGCATAATTTATTGACGGCTTCGGAAAACACGATTGTAGGAAAGAAATATGATTTTGAATCGATTACATCCTATGCCACTTTTGCCGAAAGGGTTCCTATCGCCACTTATGAAGAATTACAACCTTTAATAGAACGTACCCGTCAGGGCGAGCAGGGAGTTTTTTGGGAAACGCCTATAAAATGGTTTGCCAAATCGAGCGGTACTACGAATGCAAAAAGTAAATTTATTCCTGTAAGTAACGAAGCTCTTGAAGATTGTCACTATAAAGGAAGTAAAGATTTGCTTTGTTTGTATTTGAACAACAACGAAGACTCGGAATTGTTTTTAGGAAAAAGTCTTCGCTTGGGCGGAAGTTCTCAGATCTACGAAAACAACAATACTTTCTTTGGAGATTTATCGGCTATTTTGATTGAGAATATGCCAATCTGGGCTGAATTCAGCAGTACGCCAAGCAGCAAAACTTCGTTGATGAGTGAATGGGAAGCTAAAATTGCTGCCATCATAAACGAAACCAAAAACGAAAACGTGACCAGTTTTGCGGGTGTTCCTTCGTGGATGTTGGTTTTAATGAATAAGGTTTTAGAAAATACCGGCAAACAAAACTTATTGGAAATTTGGCCTAATCTGGAAGTTTACTTTCACGGAGGTGTAAGTTTTTCTCCTTATAAAGAACAATACAAGAAAATTTTACCTAGTAAAGATTTCAAATATTACGAAATATATAATGCTTCTGAAGGTTTCTTTGCCATTCAGGATTTGAATAATTCCAGCGACTTATTACTGATGCTGGATTACGGCATTTTCTACGAATTTATATCCATGGATACCTTTGGAACTCCGGATCAAAAAGTAATTCGTCTGGCTGATGTTGAACTGAATAAAAACTACGCGATTGTCATTACAACCAATTCGGGTTTATGGCGCTATTTGATTGGTGATACGGTACGTTTTACCTCTTTAAATCCATACAGAATTCGTGTTACAGGCAGAACCAAACATCATATTAATGTTTTTGGCGAAGAATTAATGGTCGAAAATACCGATCAGGCTATTGCAAAAGCCTGCCAAATTACCCAAACTGAAGTGATCGATTATACGGTTGCTCCTATTTTTATGCAGGATAAAGAAAAAGGCGCGCACGAATGGATGATCGAATTCAAGAAAAAACCGGCTGATGTTGGCCTTTTCCAGAAAGTGCTGGATGAAACGTTACAGACCTTAAACTCTGATTACGAAGCGAAACGTCACAATAATATGACATTGAATCCTTTGGTGATTAATGTGGCTCGTGAGAATTTGTTTTATGATTGGTTGAAAGAACGTGATAAATTGGGTGGACAGCATAAAATTCCGAGACTTTCTAATCAAAGGGATTATCTGGAGCAGTTGAAGGAGATGTAGGTTATTATGAATTAATAATATAAATAAAACTTTTCTAGTTATAATTCTATTATATTAATATTAAACATTTTAAAATTAATGGATCAAAAAACAGTAACGGAATCAAGAAAAAATTGTGTCAAAATTATTAGCGCTCAAGGTAATAGTTCAGGAACAGGTTTTTTTATATCAGAAGATTTAATTGCTACATGCTTTCATGTTATAGCAAAAATCACAGTAAATAATAATAATCTGAATTACAGTATATTCGGTGATATTCAAATAATTACTGAAAGTGGAGAAACAATACCTGCGATTTGTATTAGCTTACCGACTAATGGATCACCAGAGCCTTGTCACCAAGATTTTGCAATATTAAAAATTAATACTCCAACAGCAAATAAAATTATCCTACCACTAGCAAAAAGTTTTAATCCAAATATAACTGAACCAGTTATATTTTCAGGTTATCCACTAGGAACACCTGCATTATTGACCCATAAAGGAACAATTTCGGGATTTACAAATAATAAAGAATTAATTTGTATTCAAGCATCAACAAATAAAGGAAATTCAGGGGGAGCTCTTATAGATAACAATGGTCAAATAATTGGAATTGTTAGCTTAAGAGAAGGCGGAATTTCTTTAGGTTTACAAAAATTTTTAAGTCAAATTGAAATATCCAAAAGCAATGGAAGTGTACAAATAATGGGAGTAGATCCCTTATTAGTTACGGAAGAAACCATAAAAATATTAGATCAATTTATAAGTACTGGAATTGGGTATGCCAGAAATATAAAATATCTCTCAGAGTATATTACTAAACACAACATTAAATTATAAATTTAATACATCAATTCAGTTTTACTAGTCGCATGAGGGATAGAAGTGGAAATCCTTTTGTGTACGCCACGGCGAACACAAAAGATTACTTCGTCAGTTCGCTATCGCTCGTGTGGAACGGATAGCCCGACCCGGAGGGGCATGCCCATAAAAAAACCTTAGCTTTTATTAAAAAACTAAGGTCTAATTTATTTAGATTGTCGAGTTACTTGTGGAGATTCTTCGTTCCTCAAAATGACAAACTGTATGTTTATTCGACACGTTACATTACATCATATCAATATACCTGTCATGATATCCTAATAAATATAAAACACCATCAAGACCTAAACTTGATATTGAGGTTGAAGCGCTTTCTTTTACTTTTGGTTTTGCATGAAAAGCGATTCCTAATCCGGCTAAATTTATCATTGGCAAGTCATTGGCGCCGTCTCCAACTGCTATGGTTTGATTGATGTGGATTCCTTCTTTTTCGGCAATAGCTTTTAGGTATTCGGCTTTCTTTTGTCCGTCTACGATTTCGCCTAAATATTTACCGGTTAGTTTACCATCTTTGATCTCTAATCTATTGGCATGAACATAATCGATACCCAATTCTTTTTGCAGGTATTCACCAAAATAAGTGAACCCTCCGGATAGAATTGCAGTTTTATAACCGTAATATTTCAGGGCTTTCATCAAACGATGTGCACCTTTGGTAATAGGTAAATTGACGGCGACATTTTGTAAAACATCTTCACTTAAACCTTCTAACAAAGCCATGCGCTGTTTGAAACTTTCGTTGAAATCTATTTCTCCATTCATTGCAGATTCCGTAATCGCACGAACCTGATCTCCTACTCCGTTTAGTTCTGCGAGTTCGTCGATAACTTCGGTCTGGATTAAAGTAGAATCCATATCGAAGCAAACCAAACGACGGTTTCGTCTGTAAATATTATCTTCCTGAAATGAAATATCGACGTTTAAAGTTCTAGAAATCTCCATAAAACTTGCTGTCATGATGATCTTATTTACAATTTCGCCGGTAACGGATAGCTGTATACAAGAACGCGGATATTCTTCTTTTTCAACAATAGAAGTTCTGCCTGTTAATCTGATAATAGAATCGATATTCAGGTTTTGATCTGACATTATTTTAGTCACCGCTGCCAACTGTGAAGCTGCCAGTTTCTCTCCTAAAATATTGATGATATAGCGTTGTTTTGATTGTGATTTTACCCAGGTTTCGTAATCTTCTACAGAAATTGGAATAAATTTTACCTTAACTCCTAATTCATAAGCTTTAAATAATAGGTCTTTTAAAACAGGACCTGAACTTGAACCGGCTTCGATCTCGAACAAAATCCCTAATGAAAGTGTGTCATGAATATCAGCCTGACCAATATCTAAAATATTGGCATCGTAAGTAGCCAATACGGCTGTTAAACCTGCTGTTACTCCTATTTTATCATGTCCTGAAACTTTTAATAAAATAATCTCTTTACCCTCTATTGCCATTTTATCTATTGATTTTAAGAAGCGACAAAAATCGGCAATCTATTGTTGATAAAAAAGAATATTGTTTGTTTTTTTGAAAAGAAAAAGCACACAAGAATGCACTTTATTGAGTAATTTAACAATAATAGTTTACTATCGAAATAACGTAACAAGTTAGGCTATTTTTTCCGCGACGAATTCACGAATTAAGTAATTAAAACTCGCGAATTCGTGGCGAATTATCTTCTGAATTATTTTATAGATTCTGACTCATCAAAGTTCACCATCCAGCTTACTCCGAATTTATCTTTGAACATTCCGAAATAAGCGCCCCAAAAAGTCTTATTCATTGGCATGTAAATAAGTCCGTCTGCCGAAAGTCCGTTGAAGATTCTATCTGCTTCTGCTGCACTTTCGACATTTATAGACACTGAAAAATTTCCTCCAAAAACTACGTCTCCGGATTGGTCGTTGCTGTCACTTCCCATTAAAATAGTATTCCCAATGGGTAACGAAACATGCATTACTCTATCAGCATCTTTCTCTGATATTTCGGCACAACCGCCATCTTCACCTGGAGGCATGTCTTTAAATTTTCCGATATATGGAAATTCTCCTCCTAAAACTGATTTGTAAAACAAAAATGCCTCTTCGCAATTTCCGTTAAAAATTAAATAAGGGTTTACTGATGTTGCCATGATTACTTATGGTTTGTTTATTGAAATTGCAATTTAGTTTTCAGAAAGCTCCTTCACTATTTCCAAGCCTTTCGGGAAAACTCCTTTAAAATAATCGATATACTTTTCGACCGTATCAACCTGAGCGACTAAATCTATAAATTCGTCATCCGGAGTTAATCGATAGGTTTCCATTGCCCCGCTCCACTTTTTTGTTTCTTCGGTAATCGGCAACTCTTTAAAGTCTTTTATTTCACCTAAATGTTTAAAAGCCATATATTCATTTGGAATTTTAGTTTCGATAATACTATACATTCCTTCTCCATTTGGCGACATGAAATGCACTTTATCACCTTGATTCCAATCTGTTATTGTATATGATCCTTCACAAAAAACTCCTGTCCATTTTTTATAAGTTTCATCGTTCCATAAAACCGACCAGACTTTGTCTGCCGGTGCTTTAATTCTGATTTTAAATTCTAATGTTTCCATAATTATGATAATTTACTAAAATCCATAAATAAAACATTCCAGCGATGGCCGTCTAAATCTGCAAAACCAAAGCCATACATCCAGCCTTGGCTTTCTGCCGGAGGGGAAAAAATGGTTCCGCCTGCTTCTTCGACTTTTTTTGCTAATTCATCAACTTCTGAAGCACTTTCGGCATCAATCGAAATTAAAACTTCTGAACTTGATTGTGTATCTGTCAGTTTGTTTTGAGAAAAACTGGTAAATAACGATTCTTCAAAAAGCATAACAACAAAATGAGAATCACCTACCACCATACATGTTGAACTAGGCGTATCATGTTGCTCATTAAAAGAAAAACCGATTTTCCAGAAAAAATCTTTTGATTTTGCCACATCCTTAACTGGCAAATTCAGCCATATTTGTTTTGTCATAGTTTTTTGTTGTTTGTTGTTTTTATTGTTTTGCCACAAAGACACTAAGTCACAAAGTTTTTTTTGCTAAACTTTTAACCTTTGGACCTCCAAAAAAAACTAATTTTGCTCTACATAACTTTTAAAATTATCCAGGATTGCATTCCAGCCTCCTTGTTGCATTTCGTCTGAATTTTGAGTTTCAGGATCAAAACTTTGTATAATTTCTACTCCGTCCGGGGTTTCTGTAAAAGTAATTTCGACTTTTCTTCCGTCTTCTAATACATATTCAATTGCTTTATTTTTTTCTACCAAAGTATATTCACCTCCAAGATCAAAACTCATGCTGCCATCTTTTGCTGCCATAGTCGATTTGAATTTTCCGCCTTCTCTTAAATCATTTTCCGCATAAGGTGTATGCCATTCTGCCGAAGCAAAACTCCAGTTCTTAATATGTTCAGGTTGTGTCCAAAATTCCCAAACTTTGTCTATCGATGCATTAATCGTATTTTGTACTGTTATCATTGTGTTTTTCTTAAATTTATACTAGTTAATACATAAACTTACAAAATTTATTAAACAAATTTAAAATATTACAGAAAGCTTTAACATACATAAAAAGCCAACTTTAGGGTCATTTAAGACAATTTAACTATTTTTGTATGTTATCATTTTTCTAAAAACAGAGATTATCATGAGCAAGAAAGTAGGTTTAATTGTACCGCACGACTATAAATTATTAAGCATAGCTGCGATTTTAGAAGTTTTTGAAACGGCCAATAAACTTTCTAAAGGAGATAAATATTTTGAAATTATGATATTTCAATCTTCAGAACAAATCAACGAAGAACGTTTGTTTGGTTACGAAGTGAAAGCTATCGAAGTTTCAGCCCAAGTTTTAGATCTCATTTTGATTCCTGCTTTTACCACAGACAATATGAGCGAAATGATCGCCAAGAACAAGAATTTTATTCCCTGGCTGAAAAAACAACATCAGTCCGGAGCCGAATTGGCGAGTTTTTGTACTGGCGCATTTTTGTTTGCGGCTTCAGGATTATTAAACGAAAAACTGGCTACAACTCATGTCGATGCTTGCAGTGCGTTTACAAAAGCTTTTCCGTTGGTAAAACTAAAAGCCGAAGAAACTCTAACGGCAGATGGCAGTTTATATACCAGCGGCGGCTCAACCTCAACCTTTCATTTATTGATTTTACTGGTTCAGAAATATTGCGGAAACGAAATTGCTGTTCAAATCGCCAAAATTTTCTCGATCGACTTAAACCGATACAAACAGAGCTATTTTAGTACTTTCAGGCCCAATCATTTGCACAACGATACTTTGGTTGCGATGTTGCAGCAAAAAATAGAAAGTCAGTATCACACCATCGAAAAACTGGAAGAAATCACCAAAGATATCCCCACAAGTGCCCGAAACATGACACGACGATTCAAACAAGTTACAGGAATTCCGCCTATTGAATATTTACAAAATATAAGAGTCGAAAGTTCTAAGAAATACTTGGAACAAACCCAGCTTACGATTTCGGAAATTATCGAAAAAACAGGGTATAATGATCCAAAGGCTTTCCGTAAAGTATTCTTTAAAATGGTAGGCATGAAACCCATAGAATATCGGGAAAAATTTAGAGTGCAGTAATTTTTTTCAGGAGCAGAAATTCGGTTTTCAAAAGACTTGCTGTCCTGCTCTCCACTATATCTTTTGCTGTGAACCCCACAGCAAAAGGATGTCGTTTCGATCAGGGCTATACGAGACATTTTATTTTTATAAGACGATCAGGTCGGGAGTCTGAAACTAAGTTTACGACTTAATAATCCACATCAGGACTTTTTTATTTTCTTTCAGGACTTTATCAATTTCTTTCATATCAACATTAGAAACCGCGGGACAACCCCAGCCTTCCGGAGTTCCTTTAGGATATACTTCGTCACTTGAAATGGCTTCCCAGGAATGCAATACTATCGCTCGGCTTCTGGCATGCGAATTTGTCTTTTCTTTTCCCTGCAAAACATAATTCACCTTTATCCCCCACTGACTCACTCCCCGGTCCAGAATAATAAATTTACCTATCGAAGAACAATGCGAATCGAACTCATTACTTATTGGTGCATTTTCTTTCGACATCGTCGCGCCCCAGCTATTATCGCCACAACCGTGACTTACCATATATGATTTTGTTATTTTATTCTTTTTAAAATCATACACAAAAAATCTCTTTAAACCGGAATGTATCCCTAAATCGATCAGGAAAAATGTATCCTGATTGAGATTATTGCGTTTGCAATATTGTTGTGCTTCTTTGTAATAAGTACTGTAATCAATGTCTTTGATTTCGCTACGAGGTTTTTCTTTAGAAGTAATTTCGATTGCTTTTTCGGGCTTAAAAACGCTTGCTTCTCGCTTTTCTGTATTGTTTTTACAGGACAACATCAAAAACAAACTTATGATGAGGAATATTTTTTTCATAATGCCAATTTACATAAAAACTGAAACGAAAAGAGTATGAAAAAAGCATAAAAAAACCTACTCAAATAAAGGAGCAGGTTTTAGGTAAACTTTGTCAAAGTTTTGAACTTTGACAAAGTAATATCAAGATTTACGAAGCAATTTCCATACGCTTCAATAAATTTTTATTCAAAGTATGTTTTGCATAATCTTTATCGATTGTCAAAACTTTATCATCTGAACTTGGTAATTCGTACATCGCATCTGTTAAGATAGCTTCACATAACGAACGCAATCCACGAGCTCCTAATTTGTATTCTAACGCTTTATCAACAATAAAATCTAATGCTTCATCTGAAATATTAAATTCAACATCATCCATTAAAAATAATTTTTGATATTGTTTGATTAAGGCATTTTTAGGTTGTGTCAAAATCGCACGTAAAGTTTCTCTGTCAAGAGGATCCATATGAGTTAAAACCGGCAAACGACCGATAATCTCCGGAATCAAACCAAAATCTTTAATATCTTTTGGAATAATATATTGCAATAAATTGTCTTTGTCAATATTATCTACATTTTTAGAAGTAGAATATCCAACAGCCTGACGGTTTAAACGTTTCGAAATAATACGTTCCACTCCATCAAAAGCTCCACCGGCAATAAACAAGATATTCTGCGTATTTACCTCAACAAATTTTTGATCCGGATGTTTACGTCCACCTTTTGGTGGCACATTAACAACAGTTCCTTCTAATAATTTCAGTAAAGCTTGTTGTACACCTTCTCCAGAAACGTCACGAGTTATAGATGGATTATCGCTCTTACGGGCAATTTTATCAATTTCATCAATAAATACGATTCCTCTTTCTGCTTTGGTTACATCATAATCAGCCGCTTGTAATAGACGTGTCAAAATACTTTCGACATCTTCTCCTACATAACCTGCTTCTGTAAGTACAGTCGCATCCACAATAGCCAAAGGAACATCTAACATTTTGGCGATAGTTTTAGCTACCAATGTTTTTCCGGTTCCGGTTTGACCTACCATAATGATGTTACTTTTTTCGATCTCTACTTCATCGTCTAATTGCTGTTGCATTAAACGTTTGTAGTGATTGTAAACAGCAACTGACATTACTTTTTTTGTCTGATCCTGACCAATAACATACTGATCTAAGAAAGCTCTGATTTCTTTTGGTTTCTTTAAAATTAAGTCGCCAACTAATTTCGCGCTTCCGCTTGATTTTAATTCTTCTAATACAATTCCGTGTGCTTGTTCAATACACTTATCACAGATATGTGCATTAATACCTGCAATCAATAAATTGGTTTCTGGCTTTTTTCTTCCACAAAACGAACATTCTAATACTACTTTAGCCATTCTTATTTAGTTACTAAGCGACAAAGTTACTAAGTTTTTGAGATTTATCACTAAAACCTCAAAAACTTAGCAACCTATTAACTTATATTTTTGTTTCAAGTTTTTAAAAAAGGTTTCAAGTTTCAAGTTTGCTTCGCCAGTTCGGCTTGCAGCCTCGGGTCAAGTTTGCTTTGTTAACTTGAAACCTGAAACTTGAAACAAATTTTTAACTAGAAAATTATCCTCTTCTCAATACTTCATCAATCATTCCGTATTCTTTTGCTTCGTCAGCTTTCATCCAGTAATCACGCTCACTGTCTTTGTGCACTCTTTCAAAAGATTGTCCTGAATGTTGAGAGATGATGTTGTATAATTCATCTTTTAGTTTCAACATTTCACGTAAGTTGATTTCCATATCAGTTGCAACACCTTGTGCTCCTCCTGATGGCTGGTGAATCATTACTCTTGAATGTGGTAAAGCCGAACGTTTTCCTGCTGCTCCTGCACATAATAATACAGCGCCCATTGAGGCTGCCATACCTGTACAAATTGTCGCAACGTCTGGTTTGATGTATTGCATGGTGTCGTAAATTCCCAATCCTGCGTAAACGCTTCCTCCTGGAGAATTTAGATAAATTTGAATATCTTTTGATGCATCAGCACTTTCTAAAAATAATAACTGAGCCTGAACGATATTCGCGATTTGATCGTCGATACCAGTTCCTAAAAAGATAATCCTGTCCATCATTAATCTTGAAAAAACATCTAATTGAGAAACATTCAACTGACGCTCTTCGATAATGTATGGAGTCATGTTTGTTGGGTTCATCGCTGCTACGATTTTATCGTAATACATTGCGTTTACTCCTTGGTGCTTTGTAGCAAATTTTTTGAATTCTTTACCGTAGTTCATATTTTAAGTGTTCTAAGTTTTACGTAATATCTGTATATTCTTCCATCAAAGGTTATACCTCTTTATAAAGAATGTCAATTTGTCTTAGTTTTTTGTTTCAAATTTAATTTTGTTTCAGGTTTCAAGTTTTTGAACTTGCTTCTTAAATAGCCCAGATAGCAGTGAAAAGCTTTTTGAATTCCGTTTTTTTAGTTTTTTTATTCTTGGAAAGCGACTGAAAGAAGCTCTTGCAAGAATTTAAAAAACTTAAACGGAAGAAAAAACTTGTAACGAATAGCTGGATTAGCTTCTGAAAAGTAATCAAAAATAAATTAAAACAAAAGAGCGTCAGGAAAAAACTTCCCGACGCTCAAATATACTTATTGTTTTAGAAATTATTCTCCGTAAGACGCAGCGATAAATTCTTCGTAAGTTACTTCTTTAGTTGTTGGATTTGCTTTTTCTTTGAACACTTCCAATAATTTTTCAGCAACAACTTGCTCAGATAATCTTTTTACTTCTTCCTGGTTAGATAAAACTCTAGCCACGATTCCCTGAACTTCTTCGTCAGTTGGGTTTGTTTGACCAAATTGAGCCATTTGTTGTCTGATCGCGTTTGTTGTAAAAGCTTTCAAATCTTCAAATGTAATTTGGATATTACTTTGAGCCATTGCTTTTCCTTCGATTAATTGAAAACGTAAACCTTTTTCAGATCTTGCGTATTCAACTTCAGCTTCTTCTGCAGAAAGTTTTTTCTCTCCAACAGTTTGTAACCATTTTTTAAGGAATTCAGCTGGTAAATCAAATTTTGTGCTTTCGATCAAGAAATCCTGAACGTCTAACAATAATTTTTGGTCAGCTTGCTGTGCAAATTGCGCCTCAGCATCTTCTTTAATTTTAGCTTTTAAGTCTTCTAAAGAAGCTACTTTTCCTTCACCAAAAAGTTTATCAAAAAGCTCTTGGTTTAATTCAGCCAATTCAGCTCCGTTGATAGCCTCGATAGTAAAGTTTACTTCAACATCTAAACCGTGAACGTCATCATGAGCTACTTTTAAGTAATCCATTAATTGATGATCGTCTTCGAATAAACCTTTTGTGCTTACTGTTACAACATCTCCAACTTTTTTACCGATGAATTTATCTCCGGCAGCTTTGTTGAAAGTAGCTACAGAAATTGTAGTTGTATTGTTGATCCCTTTTTCTTCGTTAGCGAAAGTTCCGGTTAAATCAGAATCAGCTTCAACTTTATCTTGTGGAATTGCTTTTCCGAATTGTTTTTGGATACGCTCTACTTGTCCGTCGATTAATTTATCATCAGCAGTAACGATATATTTTACGATATTATTCTTTGCTTCTAAATCAATTTCGAAGTTAGGAACCAAACCAATTTCGTATTCGAAAGTTAGTTCTTCAGCATCCCAATCAAAGTTTTCGTTTTCTTTAGCAAGAGGAGTTCCTAAAAGATTTAATCTTTCAGATTGAACAAAACGCTCTAAAGCCAAATCCACTACTTTTTTAACTTCTTCCTGCTTAATAGCTTTTCCGTATTGTTTTTCAACAAGGTCTTTAGGAACTTGTCCTTTTCTAAAACCTTTTACGGTAGCCAATGGCATTTTTTCGTTTATTCTTTTTGCTACCTGACCTTTATAATCCATGTGAACAACGTTTAATACAATCGTTTCATTCACAGCGTCTATTGCTACTCTTTTAATATCCATCTTCTTCTTTAATTTACATAATAAAATTGGGTTGCAAAATTATAAAATTTTTGCAACCCAACCAAGTTTTTAATCTATTGTATTTGAAGCGGTTTTTAACTCGCTTAGATTTCGATTTTATTTATCGTCTCCTAATATTTTATAAGTAATAGACTGAAGGATAGATAAGATAATACTAAAGAATAAAGCTATCCAGAATGAATCGACTTTAAAACCGTCCACAATATTAGTACATAACAAAATAATGATCGCGTTTATAACCAATAAAAATAAACCTAAAGTTATAAATGTTACGGGCAAAGTAAGAATAACTAATATTGGTTTTATAAAAAGATTTAATAATCCTAAAACAATTGCAACGATTACTGCCGTGCCAAAACTCGCAACATGTACGCCAGTTAAAAAATTAGCAATTAACAACACCAAAGCCGCAGTAACAAGGAGTCTAAGTAATATTTTCATATTTTTTGAATTTAAAATTTTAATAAAAGTAATAAAATTTTGCAACAGGCTTTGTTTGTCAGGCTACTTTTATGGATGACACGCTGAGATTATAATTAAATATGCTGATAAACAACTGACACATCACAATTTAGTTTCTCTTTAAATTCGCTTATAAAACTATTTTCAAATTCAGGCCAATTCCAAAATGTAAAACCCAAATCGCTAAAACCCCATTCTGGTGTAAACTTAAATTGATGAATATCTGCCGCAATATTACAGAACGGGCAAATTAGATCATCATTTACCTCGTACCAATTATTAAAAAAATCCCAATCTTCTTTTGCAATATCTTTTTTGCAATTAGGACAAATACATTCTTCTATTCCTGTTTCGCCTGTATCAAATATTTGTCGGGAAGTTATAACATCAAGTCCATTCGAAATAAGAGAATAAGGAAGTTCGTCAGGAAAGGAAACAATTTGTTTTGCGCCATCAGAAATCGCATAACCTTTATCAGCACTTAAAATACAGTTTGAAAGTTCAGGCTTAACAATATCTTTTGATATTAACCATTGTAAAATTTCTTTTGCTTTAGCTTCATTACCATGATAAACTGATTTTCTGCAAACTATAGATATACTATGATCACTCATTTCCTTTTTCTTGAACTTTATAAAACTATTACTCTTTTAAAAATTCTGTTGTTAATTCGAAAAACAATTTAGGATTTTCGGCGTGAAGCCAATGTCCTGCATTTGGAATTGTTTCGAATTTAACGTTTGGAAATTGCTGACGTATAGCGTCAAAATCAGCATCCTGAATATATCCGGAATTTCCTCCACGAATAAATAACGTTGGTTTATCGAAAACCAAATTCTCATTTAAAGCTTTCCCGATAGCATCCAGATTATTATTGAAAGCGGTTAGATTAAATCGAAAAGCCAATTGTCCCGGTTCCTGCCAATATAAATTTTTCAACAAAAACTGGCGCGTTCCAAAATCGGCAACATATTCTGATAAAGTTGCTTCGACATCATTACGGCTGGGTTTTACAGAAAAGTCAACAGCATTTAAACCTGCCAAAATATCCTGATGGTGTTGTTTGTAAAATCTTGGACCAATATCGGCGACAATCAATTTATCTACAATTTCAGGATGTGTGGCGGCAAAAAGCATGGCTACTTTTCCTCCCATAGAATGACCTAAAATATCGATTTTAGTCAATTGATTTGCCTGGCAATATTCAAATACGTCCTGCACCATGGCTTCATAACTCCATTCGTCTGAATGAAAACTACGGCCATGATTTCGTAAATCTAAAATATGAACCTGAAATCCGGCTTCTACATATTGTCCTGCCAAGGTTTTCCAGTTATCAGACATTCCTAAAAATCCGTGCATGATGACAAATGGTTTTCCTTCGCCTTCTATTTTTGAGTATAACATTATTTTTTATTTTATTCTTTGTGAATCTCTGTGAAAACTTTGTGAATCTCCGCGAAATAGCTGTTACACAGAGACTCGCAAAAATATTACTTCAATTTATTCAAATACATATTCACTACATTATCCAATCCAAGATAAAGGGCTTCTGCAATTAAAGCGTGACCAATGGAAACTTCTAATAAACCTGGAATATTTTGTTTGAAGAACTGAATATTATCTAAACTTAAATCGTGTCCGGCATTAATTCCTAAATCTAATTCATTGGCCAATTCTGCAGCTTTCACATAAGGATCGATTCCGTTTTTGTTACCTAAGTCATATTGATGTGCAAAAGCTTCGGTATACAATTCGATGCGATCAGTTCCTGTTTTTTTTGCTCCTTCGATAATATCCAAAACAGGATCAACAAAAATAGACGTTCTGATTCCGTTACGCTGAAATTCCTGAATTACTTCCGTCAAATACGATTGATTTTTTATCGTATCCCAGCCTGCAGAAGATGTAATTGCTCCAATGGCATCCGGAACCAATGTTACTTGCGTTGGTTTGCATTCTAAAACTAAATCGATAAAATTATGCTGTGGATTTCCTTCGATATTATATTCAGTATGAACGATTGCTTTTAAATCGCGTGCATCCTGATAACGAATATGGCGCTCATCCGGACGTGGATGAATTGTAATTCCCTGGGCTCCGAATTTCTGAATATCAGTGGCCACTTTTAGTAAATCAGGAACATTTCCTCCTCGTGCATTTCGAAGGGTTGCAATTTTATTGATATTTACACTTAACTTTGTCATATAAATAGATAATTAATTCTAGTAACACTATATTTGTTACGACAAAAATACAAAGTAAAACGTAGCAGTTTTTGCTATTTTTTGATTATTTTGCATCAAATATCCTTAACAGATTTATGACAGAAATTACAAACTATATCACCAATGATTTCAGAGCGATAGATAGTCAGGAAACGATAGCCTCGGTTCAGGACTTTTTTGCTGATTTGAATTTTTCGCATTTTCCGGTTTTGGAAAATGGAATTTTCATTGGAAGTATCGCTGCTGATGATGTCGAAACTTTTGACACAGATAAAAAAGTTATTGATTACAAATACACTCTGGAACGATTTTTTGCCCGAAAATCAATGATGTGGCTCGATGTTTTAGAAGTTTTTGCAAAGAATCATACTAATGTAGTATCGGTTCTTGATGAAAATAATGCCTACATTGGATATTATGAAATGGAAGATATCATGAAGTTTTTTCAGGAAACTCCATTTTTAAAAGAACAAGGAGGCATCATTATCGTTCAAAAAGGACTTTTAGATTATTCTATGGGTCAGGTAACTCAAATTGTAGAAAGCAACAATGGTAAAATCCTGGGCTGCTTTGTATCTGAAGCTGATCTCGAAAATGTACAGATTACCATAAAAATTGGCGTTGGTCCAATGAATGAAATTATTCAGACCTATAGAAGATATGGTTATGAAATTATTTC